>ENA-OQIM01000900-OQIM01000900.1-human-gut-metagenome-genome-assembly--contig:-NODE-900-length-10908-cov-1.763658_pt1 | contig 10908 bp, 15 predicted proteins | sample MGYA00242579_ERZ504744 | MGnify/ENA primary metagenome ERZ504744 (study PRJEB26092, sample SAMD00036441) | human gut metagenome | host: Homo sapiens | study: EMG produced TPA metagenomics assembly of...
GGATTATGGACATCAGGCAGTTGCTGTTATGCTTTCCTGCAACGGCATCGTCCTGAATTATGCTTTTGTAATGTACAATAATCAATTTCTAAAATTGACATTGTACAAAACATCGCAAAGGAACTGGCTGCCGAATTGTCCGTTACACATAATGGATTTGACCTTGCGACAGTCAAAAAAGCGAAAATATTATGTGTACCGATATGAGGGAAACCTCAACGGCATAGAAAATGCGGTAGTTCTTTTAAGTTATCCTGAAAAAGCATTTGGTAATCCCAAAGCACTGCGTGCATTCATCAGTACGCAGGAACTGGTGAGTTCTGCTCTTTCGAGACCGGATATCACAAAATCTGCGGCATTGTTCAGTCGAAAAGTATCGATATCTTTTCCAATGTGCAAAGGAAAGCGATGATTTTGACTCATTTATAGTTGTAAAGTAAGCACAATCCTGTACCATAGTTACCTGGAAATTACTGTGCACTTCATTCTCATGGACAAAATACATTCCAGATTGCCTGTTATTTTGTTAATACTTTCCCCGCACAGAGTGCCGCTCCACACGCCGCCTCTTCTTCATATTCAGAAACATACATTGGCATTCCAAACATTTCTTCTGCCAGTTTTCTCATTAATGGATTTCTTCGGATTCCATTTCCGGAGCCGGCCAGGCGAGTGGCTTTTTTTCCGGTAAGCTTGCACATCTGCTCGTACTGCTCATGCAGTTCATCAAGGATTCCGCAGATCACACCAGCCGTCAGTGCACCTGGATGAAAATTCTCCACGCCGATTCCTGTTATCATTCCCCGGCGGGACGGATCACTTCTTGTCCCGGAAAATGCCGTGTCTACTTCCATACAGCTTCTTTTCCATATTTTTCAAGAAAATCTTCTGCCTGTTCCTGCATCCGGGAATACATCTTTGCCCCGGAATCTGTTCCGGAGACTTCTCGGTAAAACTGTTCCAGCATCGCATAAGCACGACCACCGCACAAAGAAGCCCCAACAAGGATATAACTGCTTTCAGTACATGGACGAAGTTCTACACTGCCTCCGCATTCTACAAACTCTTCTGATACAAAAGAAATCTGACTTCCGGTTCCCACATTCAGAAGAACGGTATCCTCAAGATCCCGGACAGAGCCAAACAGGCTCGCCTGATTATCACCGATCGATCCCATTACCGGTACACCATCTCTGGTTTTTCCGATCAGAAATGTCCCTTTCTCACTTCCGGCAGATAAGAAGTGTCTACACCCGCATGCTTCAGAGCCTCATACAAAAACTCCTGTCTCTGCAGGTCAAAGCATCCCCAGCTTGCCGCCATGTCAAGTCCGATAACAGGGATAGTATTTCCACACAGGTCCTGCCGTCTTCCAGCGGGATCTCGCCACTTCCATCCTGCCATGTATACAGCGGACTTACTGCCATTCCAGAAGCATCCACATACAGCATCCCATGCATCTGTCCCGTAAATCCAATCCCATCCGGCAGTCCATGTTCTCCCTGCATCTTTGCGAGAAGTTCTCTGACGATCTCATAGATCTGCCCCGGATCCTGTATCTTCTGCTCCGGCCTGCTGCTCTGCAGAAAAGAATTATGTTCCACCGTCTCTCTTGCAAGCTGCTTCCCCGTTTCTGTATCTGTCAGCACGATACTGACCGTTGTCGTGCCGATGTCTATTCCCATGATCTTCATAATTTATTCCGCCTTTTCCAGCACTTCCACCGTAAACGCTTCCAGCTTTCATAAATTCCATCAGCAATCTCTTTGATCTCCTCTGACGGTGCCAGAGCATCCGGGATCATGATCGCGGTACATCCTGCTGCTTTTCCGGCGTGGATGCCGTTTTCGCTGTCTTCAAAGACATAGCAGGTTTCCGGTGTACAGCCGATCCGCTCTGCTGCAAGGAGAAAAATATCCGGTGCCGGTTTGCCATGTTCAACCTCTTTGCCGCTGACAACTGCATCAAAATATTCTCTCATTCCTGCCAGTTTCAGATTACTTTCTATCTGTTCCGGATAACTGCTGCTTGCCACTGCAAGGCGCATGCCCTTATCATGAAAAGCTTTTACAATCCACTCTGCACCCGGTTTCTTCGGCACATACACCTTAAGTTTCTGCCGCACCCACTTCATGCACTCTTCCATAATGATGCTTCCGTCGGCAACTCCATAATGCTTCTCGATCACCCTGCACATATGTGCACCGCTGGTTCCACAGATATCGCCAACAAAATCAGCCCCAAGAGTCACACCATTCTCTGCTGCCAGTTCATTCCATGTTTCCTGATAGATGTTCTCTGTATCGAACAGCAGACCATCCATGTCAAAAATCGCACCTTTCATTTCCATTTGCTATCTTCCGCCTTCTACTTTCCAGTTCTTCTGTCATTTCGCTTCTCAGGCTGTCCAGTTTATAAAACCAGGTCAGCACAGCGATTATAACACACAATACAACCGGTATCCAGATAAAGCAGACTTCAATGAAGAACAATGCTTTGTCCGTCTGTACTGCATTGGCTACATAGCCGCCATTCTTAAGAAAAGCACCGATCACAAAACTGGTAAGTCCCATGCCGCCTTTTACAAAAAATCCCTGGAATGCAGCGATCAGTCCCGCTACGCTGGAATTTTTCTTGTATTCTGAATAGTCGATCACATCTGGCTGCATGCAAAAGTAATGCCAAAGATTCCATAAATCCCAAGTCCTGTGATCACCAGTCCTGCAAGGAGAAAAACTGCGAAATTTTTTCCAAGGAAGATCATCAGGTCTCCCGCTATGTACAGTGCCACACTTACAAACATCAGGTTTCGCTTGCTGAATCTTTTTCCAGTGCCGGAAGTGCAGAAGCATCGGAAGACCGGATAAAATGCCAAGGATGCCAACCAGTGACAGCCATTCTGTTCTGCCAAGGTTATATTTGAAATAATACAAAACAGTTGTGTTTCTTACTACATACAGTGAAAAATAAGACAGATTCAGGAGAAAAAGAATCCATGCCTGTCCGGTGAGCCCTTTCAGACTTTCCAGTAAAGTTGTTTTTTCATTGCTGACAGTTGGCGGTACGACTTCTTCTGTGCTCGCAAAAGTCACGAAGAAAATCAGCATAGCTGCAATTCCATAAATGGTCATAGTTACAAGATAGCCCCTGGCTTCATTTCCTTTACCGAAAAATTTTACCATTGGTGCTGTAATCGTCATGACGATCGCTGTTCCGATCATCGCACAGATCATTCTCGTGGAAACCAGGATATCTCTTTCATGTACATCCGAAGTCAGTCTCGGAACGATCGTATTCAACGGGATATTTACAACTGTGTATGCTGTACAGAGGAGACAGTACGTCACATTTTCTCCTGAGTAATATCCATATGCCAGGAGTCCGCCACAGTCCGGATCACCATTCAGAGAATTTGTATATAATTGCTGAACAGTTCGCCTGTATCTGTCTGATATCCCATAAGCTGTGCAAACTCTTCAAAAAGACTGACCCATGCATTCAGGTCAGAAGTCCCGTTGTTGGCATGCGACATCGCACATGGAAAACCTGTCGGCGTTGTGACCATATCAATCTCGCGGTAAATTTTACTGAGCTGTTTTTCCAGAACGATCATGGCAAAAGTGCTTGTTCCCGCTGATACATTGTCTGTCCGTGGAGCCACGGAATTTGTCGCGGTCATGCCAGTGCCGGCATCTCCCTCCGGCGGACATAACGGAATTCCCGCTTCCAGATTTCCGCTTTCATCAAGGAAAGCTGCACCTTCTTCTGTCAGAATTCCTGCACCATATCTTCACAGTAATCATGCGTATCAGAGTTCACCGGAAACATTCCTGCTGCATCTCCGATACCGATTACCCTGTTTCCGGTCAGTTTCCAGTGAATATATCCACTCAGAGTGGAAACATAATCCAGTTCTTTCACATGTGCTTCCTGATCCAGAATCCTCTGATAAAGATGTTCTCTGTTCCCTGTCTGCCCTTCTTGATGACACAGAAACGCTGGATACTTTTTTTGAAAAAGTCCATGATGGACAGACCAATGCCGTAAATCCGCTGGCACCAGTATCTCTCTCATCTGGCAAGATCCATCAATCTACTGCATCTGATCTATGAATAAAGATTTTATTCTCGGCGGCTATCTTGCTCCTTACCTCCAGGAGAAAGATCTCTCCTACATCCATGAAGAGATCCGGCGCATGACTCCATTCCCGGAAAGCCAAGATTTCCTGCATATCAGCAAGATGCCGAAGCACAATATCACGATTGGCGCGGCACTGCCGTATATTAAGGAGTTTCTTGGAATTAAATGAAGGAGGACAAGCTCATGCGACTAGCATTAATACAGATGTCGGATTCCGGCAGTGTAGAATCTAATATAGAAAAAAGCTTAAATGCAATGAAAGAAGCCGGCGACACATGCAGAAAAAATCAGATCATGGCTGTCCCGAATATCTACCTTCTGGAAAATGAGCGCCCATACGATGCAAGCATTCTGATCAACAAAAACGGTAAAATTCTGGGAATTCAGAAAATGGTACACATCGCTCAGGCTGATAAATTTTTTGAACAGGACTACTATACTCCGTCTGATGACGGATTCAAAGTTTTTGAAACAGAATTTGGAAAACTAGGAATTGTCGTCTGCTTCGACCGCCACTATCCGGAAAGCATCCGAACCGAAGCTTTAAAGGGTGCAGATCTGATCTTGATTCCGACCGTAAATACCAAAGCAGAACCTTCAGAAATGTTCGAATGGGAGCTTCGTGTACAGGCATTTCAGAACAGTACCATCATTGCCATGTGCAATCGTGTCGGTGCAGAGGGAGATATGGATTTTTCCGGTGAATCGATCGTTGTTGATGCGAATGGAAATGTACTTGCAAAGGCAGATGATAAAGAACAGATTTTATATGTTGATATCGAACTTAAAGCCGCATCTGCCATAAGAGCAGCGCGGCCTTATACTCAACTTAGAAGAACTGAATTTTATGAATAAATGGATTTATTTCTTACCCCAATTCGCCATGCTGTTTCCCTGCTGTTCGAAGAATCCTCTGTGTCCATGGACAGGGATTTTATCAAGGGCTGTTTCCAGTGCCTGGAATTCTGCATCGGACAGCTCTACGTTCCAGGAACCGAGGTTTTCGAGGATTCTTCCCTGGTTCTTGGATCCAGGATCGGGACTACATTTGGATATTTATGCAGCATCCAGCTCAATGAGATCTGGGCTTTGGTTGCAGCTTTTTTCTCTGCGTATTCCTCAAGCAGTGCAAGCACCGGCTGGTTTGCTTCGATATTTTCTTTGCGAAGCTGTGGAACGAATTTGCGGACATCGTCGCTGTGGGAAAAATCAGAATTTACAGTCACTTTTCCGGAAAGAAAACCACTTGCTGTTGGGGAGAACGGAACAAGCTCTATGTTGTGTTCCATGCAGTATGGAATTACCGCCTCTTCTGCGCCTCGCTCTACCATGGAATAAATATTCTGGATCGCGGAAAGTGGGGTTTCTTTATTAGCTCTGTCGATCACATCAACATCAACCTGGGATAATACACATCTGCATAGTCTGTCTGCAGGTTTCTCAGAGATCTTTCCAGATGCTCCCGCATAGTGGCTTCCACACCTTTGCTCTTTGCTTCTGCTGTTTCCAGATGGAATTTCGTTCCAATGACGATGTCTTTACGAAAATCTTTCACTGCTTTTCCGACAATCTTTTCATTATGGCCTTTGTTTTCCGAAAGCATGTTCGTCCATAAGCTTCTGCCGTATCAAAGAATGTACAGCCGAATTCATATGCTTTGCGGATCGCTTCAATGCTGTATTCCTCCGTCGGGATCTCACCATATCCGTGACTGAATCCCATACAGCCAATACCGATCGGAGATACTTCAATATTTCTTAATCTACGCTTTTCCATCGTTTTCGTCCCCTTTCACCAAAAAAATTTCTCTTATAAATCTTACAGAATAGACATAAACCACTCTACTGTTTTTGGATCATAATGTGAGAAGAACAGGCTTTCTCCACCATCCAGTTTCTCAATAGCAGCCATCTCTTCTGCTGTCAGACTGAAATCAAAGAGGTCAAAATTCTGCTGCATTCTGTCCTTATGAACAGATTTCGGAATAATGACACATCGCTCTGGAGCAGGAAACGCAGAGCTGTCTGCGCGGCAGTCTTTTCCGTATTTCGCACCGATTTCTGTAAGAACCGGATTAGTAAACATATCCTTGCGGCCTTCTGCAAACGGTCCCCAGGATTCAATCTGGCAGCCGTATTTTTTCAGATATTCTTTTGCAACTTTCTGCTGCTGGAATACATGTGTTTCGATCTGGTTTACAGCCGGTTTTATTTCTGCAAAATGCTGGATATCAAGGTAACGGTCCGGCCCGAAGTTGGATATACCGATCGCACGGATCTTGCCTTCTTTGTAAAATTCCTCCATTGCACGATAGGTTCCGTAGTAATCACCAAATGGCTGATGAATCAGCAGAAGATCCAGATATTCTGTCTGCAGTTTTTTCATGGATTCTTCGATAGAAGCTCTTGCTTTCTCATAACCGGCATTTGTGATCCATACCTTGGTTGTCAGGAAAAACTCTTCTCTTGGCAGACCGCATTCACTGAGTGCTGCTCCTACACCTTCTTCGTTATAATAAGCCTGTGCGGTGTCGATGCTGCGGTATCCTACCTCGATTGCATCCAGTACGCAGCGTTTTGTATCTTCCGGCGGTGTCTGATAAACACCATATCCAAGTTTCGGCATTTTGATTCCGTTGTTCAGAGTAACATATTCCATGATCTTTACCTCCAATTTTCTGAAATGTGATTGTTCATTTTGCTTGCTGTAACTATATAATTTCTAATTACGGTAAATCCTTTTTCAATTTCTGCTTTACAGTTTCTTCCCAAAAATGCACACTATTTATATCGCAATCTGCTTTTCATAAAATGAAATGTAAATCAGGAGGACGACTATGCTGGATCTGTACGAACTGGAACAATTTGTGGCTTTCGCAGAGCTCGGAACGCTGTCCCGTGTTGCAGAGAAATTCCATATCTCAACACCAGCTATCACACGTTCCTGCGCCCCGGCTCCATTATGGAAACTGCTGCCAAAACTAAATGCCGAATATCCGGGAATGATGGTTTCCTCTGTCATCTGCCAGAATGAGGAAGTTCTCGCTGCCCTGAAAGACGGTTCCTGTGATATTGGAATCCTTCCATTTCCACTGAAAAACAGCTTTAAAGAAATCAACGGATTCAATTTTCTTTCTCCGCACAGAACTTGGCTTCTGGGATACCCTCTGCCGCGAAAAAATGCCCGCCTCCAAATTCCTCGTACAGACAGATTCTGAGGCACATGTGACATTTTATATTACAAAATGTTCCCCAAAATAAGGTGCAAAAAGCTGCTGACTTGCACGCCAGCAGCTTTTATGCTTTACTCTATCGTTTTCTTTTTTAATCAGAGTTTTCCGCCATACACAGGGAATCCACTGCTTGCTCCATAACTCTCGATCTTTTTGAAGTTCTTGAGAATCTCCATATCCTCCGGGCTGATTTCGAAATCAACTTCTGCATTTGCCTTCATATGATCTGGATTTGCTGTCTTTGGCAGGGAAATCGTTCCAAGCTGCAGTGTATAACGGATGCAGAGCTGTGGAACAGATACTCCATATTTCTCGGCCATTTCTTTGATTTCCGGCTGATTCAGGATCTCGCCATGTCCATTCGGGGAATATGCTTCTACTGCAATTCCGTTCTTCTGGCAATATCCGACCAATTCAAGCGGAGTATTGCTGATATGAAACAGGATCTGGTTGACCATCGGTTTGATCTCTGCGGTTTCCACCAGGCTCTCAATATCTCCGATCTGGAAATTGGAAACACCGATCGCTTTTAATTTTCCAGCTTTATATGCGTCTTCCAGAGCTTTCCATGCCGCACGGTTTCCTTCTACATAACGATTCTCTGACTGGTTAACTTCTACCCATGGCTGCGGGCTGTGAATGATCATCATGTCCAGATAATCAAGGCCCATTTTTTCCAGAGTTTCATCGATACTTCTGGCTGCATCCTCATATGTCTTGTGTTCTGCAGCAACCTTGGATACAACAAAAAGTTCCTCTCTCGGAATTCCACAGGTTCTGACACCCTCTCCAACTCCACGCTCATTTCCATAAGCCTGAGCAGTATCTATATGGCGATAACTAATTTCTACCGCCACCATTTTCTCTAGTGTACTGTCCGGAAGCTCCACATTTCCTACACCACGCTCTGTGCTGTAAGTACAGTTTTCAAAATTCACGCTGAAACCGTTTGTGCAGGAGCAGTCTCCCAGGATTCCTCCCATACTTGGTTTCCAGTATTCCGCTTTTGCTTTCTGGAATTCTTCTTCTGTCACACCATCACCTTTCTGTGGCTCTTCATAACTCAGCGAGCCAGTATTGGTACAATTGCTGATCATAACGAGGGCGTCTTTTTTGTTGATCTCACTTTTGGAGGGCTTATCAGCATCAACGATAACAGTACGGATTCCCCTATTCTGCCAACAATTCCTCCTCCCATAACAGACAGAGTGAACAAAGAAGCATCTTCTTTTTCTCCCTCATCATTTTCTGTTTTCAGATCTGCTTCTCCCATGATCCACTGTTTTGTGAATGAAATATTTCCACTGTTTTCGCATCCGTCGATTTCTGTTTTGGTAAGCATAAAACCATCAACTGCAAGAATGCCGCCCATATAACCATTCGTAGTTGGAGAAGAAAGATTTCCGCTATTCTTACAGTTCCTGATTGCAAAAGATGTATTTGCATTTTCCTCAGTCTTATAATAAGCCGTAAAACATGCAATTACCACCTGCCTCTACTTCACTGCTGATGTCTCCTGTATTTTCACAGTTTTCAAGTTCCAGATTCCAGTCATTTCCCATATTTGTTGTATAACAGAGAATACCTGCTGCATTTTGTCCGAATGAAACAATCTTTCCATGATTGACGCAGTCAGACAGAACCACATTTCCTTTCTGCATTGCCAGATGATGAACGATCCCGGCACCTTCTCCTTCTGTAAAGTCTACTTCATTCGTACATCCCGAGACAGTAAGTGTACTGTCTGTTTTTATACATGCATCTGCTGCAATGCCAGCATAATAATGATTTGTCGAAAAAACTTTTCCTACATTTTTGCAATTTTCAATCGTAACGGTATATCTCGGATCTGACAGATACACAGAACCTGTGATTCCTCCTGTATTGGCATTATCAGATATAACAGTTCCATTATTTATACAGTCACTGAGAATCCCATCCGCTCCCATGACCACCACGGAAAAATCTCCCGTAATTCCGCCTGCTGATAATGAGGTTCCTTCTGAGTCCTCTTCATTCACCTTAGCTTCAACCGTTCCCTCGTTTACACAGCCTGTGATCCTGGCAGAATTCGAACCTGCAATTCCTCCCAATGCATGGCGGAAGCACTTCCTTTTTCTGCTTCTATGTTTCCTTTATTCACGCAATTCACAATCCCTGCAAAATCTTCTGCTTTTTCATCCCTGTCACTTTCCACAGCAGATACTGCTGATGAAAATCTCCTGTAATTCCACCCAGGTAAGCCAGCCCGCTTTGCCCGTTCTTCAAATCTTTTACTGCTTTTACAGTTCCATCAAACTCACATCCACTGATCGTGCCAGACGCACTTCCGGTAATTCCTCCGTAATATCCATCATATCCAATCACAGTCCCATTTACTGTGCAGTTCAGAATCTGTGTTTTAGCTGCATTTCCGGCAATTCCTCCCGCTTTGGAAGCATCCCCTGATACTTCAATATATACATCTGTCAGATTCAGATTTTTTATCGTAGCACAATATACATCTGCGAATAAACCACTATGATCTGATGAAGCATCTGCGTTGTCTTCCTGAAGATCTTTATTCTGATACAGACCACTGATCGTATGTCCGTTTCCGTCAAATACACCAGTAAACGTCGCTTCTGCTCCGATCGATCTCCAGTCATACTCCGGTCGCTCTGTGCCCCAGTTTTCATAATCAGAAGCATCATTAAGACTGATATCTGCTGTCAGGATATAATTTTGAGTACGATATTCCGTACTTCTATTCTCAGGATCCGAAAGGAGTTCTGCCAAACACTGCAGTTCCTCCGCAGAACTGATCTCATAAGGTGAGTTCTCAGTTCCATCTCCACCCGCAAATGCCCTGGCAGCCTCTCTGTATACCGACTCCCCGACATCTCTGTGCTGATGTTCGTACGGCTGTACGATACTTCTTCTTCCTGGACTTCATCATCCGCTTTGACAAAATTTCCCGTCATAATGCCCAGCATACTGACACCAAGTGCCATAAATAAAAACTTCTTTTTCATCCTCGCTCTCCCCTGCATGAATTTTTTATTCCTGTAATTTTATCATAACATATAGTAACGAAAATCTGTTGTTTTACTGAGTTTTTTATAGCAAAAACACAGGGAGACTGCAATCTCCCGATTCTCAGTCTCCCTGTCGATCATTTTATTTATTCAGATATCTGCAGACAGCTTCTTTCATTTTCTGGATATCCAGCGGTTTCACCAGGTGTGCATTCATACCTGCTTCCATACACTTCTTCTCATCCTCATCAAAGGCATTTGCAGTCATGGCAATGATCGGGATGGTTCCGGCATCTTCACGGTCAAGTGCGCGGATCGCTTTTGTTGCGGAGAGTCCATCCATCTCTGGCATCATGATATCCATAAGAATCGCATCAAAAGTGCCCGGTTTATTTCTGGAAAAATGTCTACTGCCTGCTGTCCATAATCCTGTTTTTTCTTTAAATGAGACTGGTGAAAGTACGCATCTTCAATTGGATGTAATGCCCGTGACAAAGGCTTAGTCTTTGAAGCTATCGT
>ENA-OQIM01000903-OQIM01000903.1-human-gut-metagenome-genome-assembly--contig:-NODE-903-length-10885-cov-1.128927_pt1 | contig 10885 bp, 15 predicted proteins | sample MGYA00242579_ERZ504744 | MGnify/ENA primary metagenome ERZ504744 (study PRJEB26092, sample SAMD00036441) | human gut metagenome | host: Homo sapiens | study: EMG produced TPA metagenomics assembly of...
CTAAAGCTTTCTTTAAAACGAAACGTGTTTGTGGCATTGTTCCTTCATAAGCATCTACTACTAATAAAACACCATCTACCATGTTCATGATACGTTCTACTTCTCCACCAAAGTCAGCATGACCTGGTGTATCCATGATATTGATTCGATAATCTTTATAATTAATTGCTGTATTTTTAGCAAGAATTGTAATTCCTCTTTCTCTTTCAAGGGCATTGCTATCCATCGCACGTTCACTAATTTGTTCACGGTCTTCTAATGTTCCAGATAGCTTTAATAATTGGTCTACTAATGTTGTTTTCCATGATCTACATGGGCAATAATCGCTATATTTCTAATATTCATACGCTACTCTCCCTTCGATAACTTCCTCATTATATCACAATAATTTGAATTGTCATTATTTATTTTTTTATGTCAAGAATTATTTTTCAATGTAAGAGTTTACACTCTATAATTCATTCAATACTTCTTGTTTAATCACCTCTAAAACACCTTGATGATCATTACTTTTTGCAATGCCATAAGCAATATCTTTAATCCGTGGAACAGCATTGGCCATAGCATAACTATATTTTACCGCTTTAAGTAAAGTATAATCATTCATTTGATCACCAAACGCCATACATTCTTCAGGTTTGATATTTAATTCTTTTTGTAATAACTTGATAGCTACCCCTTTATTAATATCTTCATTTTGAATATCGATCCATTCATTACCTGAAGTTGTTGCCTTAACACCTTTATCTAATCCTCTAGCAATATCATCAGCATAACGAATAATTTGATGATTTGGATCATAAATAGCAATCTTCATAATTTCATCATCAATATCATCATAACTCTCTACGAATTGGTAATTACAATAATATGTACGTACTACAGGTTCTAAATGTTTAAATTCATTTAAACAATAAGCACTTTTAACCCCACATAAAATCATATTCAATTCTGGATGAGATTCTACTAATTGAATCACCGCTTGTACTTGTTCTTTTTTTAACATATTTGTCGCAATCAATTTTGCTCCTTTAGCTATATAACTCCCATTTTCACCAATAAAATACATTTCATTAGAAATTGGTAAAATTTTTGATATAAACGGAAATATTGAATTTCCTGAAGCAATGACAAACTTAATTCCTTTTTTTTTCTAAGTTCAGCAAAAATGTCAAAAAATTCCATTGAAAATCTTTTAGATGAATCTAAATGTTCCATCCATATCTGTTGCTATTAATTTAATCATTCACTTCTCCCCTTTTTCTTCAAAAATATATTAAAGAAATATAATTTATTTTTCAATATTAAAGCAAAAGAAAAGTACAATTTCTCGTACCTTACTTTCCTATTATTCTCTTTATTACTTCTAAATCTTCATTATTTAATAACATATCAAAGATTTCATCATATTGTTTTTCTGTGAGATTTTCTAACCAACTTATATCTTCATTTGGATATTTCGTTTTATAGAACTTTATGACATGCGATTTTGACTTTTCTACTTTGCCTTCGGCTCTTCCTTCAACCTTCCCTTCAGCTCTTCCTTTAGCTTCTCCATCGACATAATGTAGCCATCTTATCAAATTCAGCTTTTTCATAAGCCCAGGCTTCTTCTCTTAAGTTCATATCTTCCATAAACTTATCATATTTTTCTTTCATGATTTGTCCCACCTTTGTCATCTTTATTCTATCACATTCATTTCCTTTTTCAATGACATAACAAAGCTCTTCTAATTCATTTAAATGATCTTTTCCTTTTTCTTTAACTATTTTTTCAATTTCTTTTAAAAACACATAATAAATATGTATTAAACTTCCTTTATCATCATGATATTTATTATCCATAATACTAAATTTTCTTATTAATTCATGATATTCCTTATCTTCTTCATGATATAGAATTATTTGATATACCGGTTGCAACTTTCGATATTCATCTCCACTTTTTATTTGTAAAGCAATATTTTTAAAAGCATAATATTGAAATCTTCGATGCAAACTTTTCAAATAAACCTGCTGATTGTACTTCAATATTAATATACTCTCCTTCTTGTGTTTTTACTCTAACATCTAAAATAGATCTTTTTTCCCGATAGTGATGTGTCATTAACTCTGAATTAATAACATAAAGTTCTTTACAGCGAATAGGTGTTATTTCTTCAATAATTTTTTTTAGAATATACTGGCATCCTTCATCTTCATTATCATAAACAAAATACTTAAATAATAGGTCATTATAAAATGGTATGGTTATCTTCTCTTTCATCTTTTGATCCTCCTATTATTTATATTGTATTTTTTCATACGTTTTTCTTTAAAAAAAAGGATTTATTTGTTTGGATACAAGTAAATTCCTTCTTTAAAACGATTTAAACCATCTTTTAATCTTTCAAATGGGCAAGCTACATTCATACGAATAAAAGCTTTTCCATTTTCACCATATTCTAGACCATCACTTACATAAAGACCTGTTTTCTTTCTTATAAAAGAAGTGAGTTCAACACTATCTAAACATACCTTATGACAATCGATCCATAAAAGATAAGTTGCTTCTGTAGGCACTACATAAACATCTTTGATTTCTTTTTGAATAAATGAAATCGCATAATCTTTATTATTTTGAATATATTGATTTAATTCATTAAGCCAATCTTCACTTTGATTAAAAGCTGCCTTTGTTGCACAAATTGCAAAACTATTTGGTTCTGCTACTTCATCTGTATTAATTCCACGATTAACTTTATGTCTTAATACCTCATTAGCTACAACAATACAGGCTGTTTGCATCCCTGCCATATTAAAGGCTTTGGTTGGTGCAATACACATAATTGTATTTTCTAAATTTGTTTTTGAAACGGAAGCAAAAGGGATATATTCCTTTTGAGGATTGGTAATATCACAATGAATTTCATCACTTAAAACAATAACATGATGTTTCGCACATAAATCACCAATTCTTTGTAAAGTTTCTTTATCCCAAATTTTACCTATTGGATTATGGGGATTACAGAAAATCATTAATGTTGTTTGACTTAAAGAAAGTTTTCTTTCTAAATCTTCAAAATCAATATGATATTCTTTTCCATCAAAAACAAGGTCACTTGATAAAACATGTCTTCCATTATTTAAAATAGAATTATAAAAAATATTATAAACCGGTGACATAATCAACACATTTTCACCTACTGTTGTCACCTTTCTAACTACCGAAGAAATAGCAGGAACAACTCCTGTAACAAACATCATCCATCTTTTTCCATATGAAAATGATGTCTTCTTTCCCACCACTTTGATAAGCTTCAAAATAATCATCAGGTACCTATTATAACCAAAGATTTTATGATCTACCTATTATGTAAAGCATCTATAATAGCTGGAGCTGTTTCAAAGTCCATATCAGCTACCCACATAGGAAGTTCATTTTCTTTAACATCCCATTTATATGAATTTGTATTAAAACGATTGGTCATCTTTGAAAAATCGTACATCTTTACATCTCCTTTAATTGAATCTTTGTTTGACTTGGATCAATGATTTGATCATCAATAATCATTTCACCAATACTATGAGCACTAATTTTACCAGAAATAGGATTTGTAATACTATCAATATGACTTACAATTTGTGCATCAATATCTTTGCAGAATTCAAAAGCTAGAGTGGTATTAATTAATTTACAATTTACCATCTTTAATCCTTCGATATAACATAATCCTTGTAAACTTCAATTGTACAATTCACAAAAGTAATATTCTTTGTATTCCACGCAAGATATTCACCAATAATTACAGAATCATAAACCGTGACATTTTCACAATTCCAAAAAGTATCTTTTGAAACAAGTTTAGAATTTCTAACAGTAATATTCTTACCACCATCAAAGCAATAATTACCTGATAAATTTAAACCATCAATTCAATATTTTCGCTATTCATTCCAAAATAATCACCTTTAGCAACCACATTATGTAACTTAATGTCTTGACATTTCCATAAGGTTTCTTGAGCATTGACCATATTAACATTTCTAAAGAAATATGTGTCCCTCTTCTAAATGTTTTAGGCGCATCAATCACGCTATCTTTAATATTAATATGATGAGTATACCAAATACCTGATCTAGCAGTTTCAAGTAAGGTACTGTTTTCTACATTGATATGATTACAATACCATAGTGGATATTTCCACTTAAAAATACTTCCACTAATATCTATATGATCACTTTCTTTTAAAGGCGATTCTCCATCTGCAAAAATACTATCTTCAACTTTTAAATCATGACTTTTAAATAAAGCTCTTTCACCTTTTTAAATAAGCTTGTTTAACTAATTCCATCTTAATCCTCCTTCATTTGTTTCTTTAACGTATATATTAAATAATCTAAACAATCTATTTTTCTTTTTGTTCCTCATGCAATTTATCTAATAAAACAACAACGATGACACTGTAATGATTTTATCAACATCTTCAAATCATCATTATTATATTTTTTAATACACTTTGTAATAAGTTCTTCATCACATCCTGCATCTTTTAAGTTCATAATTAATTCTTCAATTACTTCTTTTCCCAAAACTCTCACCACTTTCCTTTATTATTGTAATTCTTTGTCCTTGCATTATCAAATACCTATAACAATATATTTCTATACTTGCAAGGCATAATAAAGATGATTAAAATAAGCATAAAGGATGTGAATCATGGAATTTAGACTTCTACAATATTTTCTTGCAATTGCAAGAGAGGAAACAATTTTAAAAGCGGCTGAAAGCTTAAACGTGACTCAGCCCACTTTATCAAGACAAATGAAAGAACTTGAAGATCATTTACAAAAACAGCTTTTCATTCGTGGTAATCGTAAGATTACTTTAACTGAAGAAGGTATTTTACTTCGCCAACGTGCTGAAGAAATTGTCAGTTTGGTTGAAAAAACAGAAAGTGAAATTATGTTATTCGATGAAACTTTAAGTGGTGAAGTATGTATTGGCAGCGGAGAAACGTTAGGCATCGAAATCGTTTGTAAAGCCATTCAACGTGTACAAGAAGATTATCCACGTATCCAATTCCATTTATTTAGTGGTAATGAACAAGATGTGACAGATCGTCTTGAAAAAGGTCTGATTGATTTTGGTATCATTATTGAACCTGCCAATATTTATAAATACAATCATTTATCTTTACCTTATCAAGACTTATGGGGAATCTATATAAAAAAGGATCATCCTCTTGCTTTAAAAGAATCGATTACTCCTCAAGATTTAATTGATATTCCTCTTCTTTGTTCCTCACAAGAATTAAAATATAAACAAATAGAAAACTGGGCCAATCCTTATTTTTATAAATATCATATTATTGCAACCTATAACTTAATTTATAATGCCAGTATTCTAACAAAGGAATGTAATGGAGCTGTGATTTCTTTAAAAAACCTCATTGATACAAGTGGGGAAAGTTCTTTGTGTTTTAGGCCCCTTGATCCACAAATTACTTCATCACTTGCCTTTATTTGGAAAAATATCGTGTTCTTTCTAAACCTGCACAATATTTTTTAAAAGTATTAGAAGAAGAAATAAAAAAAAGCTCATAAATGCTCACAAATTAATAAAAATATGATAAAGTAAAATAAATCATTCATTAAAGAAGGGGTGCCTATGAAAAGAAAAAATAAAAGGATTTACTCTTGTAGAAATAATAGTAGTTCTTCTAATTATCGCCATTCTTGCAGCTATCGCTATTCCAGCTTGTCAAGGATACATTGAAGAAAGTCGCGAATCGCGTGACCTCTTCAACATTCGTACTGCTTGTACAGATATCATTGCGATGGGAAAAACAGGATACAAAACAGATATTGTAAGAGAAGTAGAACTTACACAAAAAAAAAGATGATTGGCAAGCTTTTGACCCTGTAACTATTGCTGGTATTACGCACAAGAAATCAGATGGTGACACTGATAACTGGAAAGGAATTCCTAAAGCCGATGGGGTTTGTGAAATCTCATACAATAAAGAAAAGAATACTGTTGTTTTTAATTGGAAAGGAAGTAAGACAGAAGAATCCACTATTGATTTTACATTGGGTTTACATCAAGCGTTAGACGCCAGTGGCTTATTAACCGGTACTCTAAAAGATCTGCATTTTTTTGAAATTGATTCAACATACAGAAAATCAGATATGGCTAAGGAAATAAGAAAGTACATTAAAGATAACAGTTTGTTAAACCATGGCACATGGGCCTATTATGGAGATGCAACGAAAAATTCTGAAAGATATTTATTTTGGACTTCATTTGATTTGAATAAAGATAAATCTCTTGCTAACAAAGAGATTCCTGTTATTATTAGTACAGCTGATGGAAAATACTACGTTTCATCATCAAAGGCTACTCAAAGAAATTACAAACGGCGTAACTTATATAACTATTGTTGATAAAAAGGGTAATAGCAGTCAATACAAACCATACATAGAAAAAGGGACAAAATATGACTCACTTGAAGATGCTTATAAAGCTTATGCTAATGTTGTAAAAAATGGTTATCCTGATTACAAAGATACTTTACCACAATAGTAATAACAAAGTAATAAAAGAGCTCAATTGAGCTCTTTTACTATTATTTTAAATCTTCTCCATTTGTTTCGATAACTTTTTTATACCAATAGAAAGATTCTTTTCTTCTTCTAGCAAAATCACCTGTACCATCATCATATCTTTCTACAAAGATAAATCCATAACGTTTTGCCATTTCTCCAGTTGAAGCTGATACTAAGTCAATACATCCCCAAGGTGTATATCCTTTTAAATCAACACCATCTAAAACAGCTTCATGCATTTGTTCAATATGACTTCTTAAATAATCAATACGATAGCTATCTCTTACTTTACCATCTTCATCAATTGTATCATAAGCACCTAACCCATTTTCCTACAACAAAAATCGGTAATTGATAACGATCATAGATTTCATTTAAAGAATATCTTAAACCAACTGGATCAATTTGCCATCCCCAGTCAGAAGCTTTTAAGTATGGATTAGGAACTCCACCTTAAGACTATTTCCTTTTTCCCATCCTTCTTTTTGATTTATCAGCAGTTTTGACAGTTTGACATATAATAAGAACATGTATAGAAATCTACTGGACCTGCAGCAAGAATTTCTTCATCGCCTTCTTCCATTTTAATTTCAATATTATTTTTCTTTAAAATATCTTTTCATATAATTTGGGTATTTACCACGGCATTGAACATCACTACAGAACCAGTTCATTAAATGATTTTTTTGTTGATTTCAATTTGATCATCTGGATTACATGTAAGACCATAACTTGTGGCCATGATTTGCATACATCCTACTTGATAGTTTGGATCAATTTCATGTGCCATTTTCACTGCTAAAGCACTTGCTATAAATTGATGATGTAATCCTTGGAAACGGTTTTGAGGAACGTCTACTTGATCCATAAATTCCATTTCTTTAATTTCATTTAAGATACCTTGTCCTAAAAATGCTCCTATTGCTGTTGTTGCACTATTGATTTCATTAAATGTTAGCCAATATTTTACTTTTCCCTTATAGCGAGTAAAAATAGCTCTACAGAAATTTAAGTAACAATCAATCATACGACGATCTAACCATGAATTCCATTTTTTTTGTTAAGTTAAATGGTACTTCATAGTGAGAAATTGTAATGAGTGGTTCAATACCATATTTTAAACATTCATCAATTAATTCTTCATAGAATTTTAAACCTGCTTCATTAGGTTTATCTTCATCACCATTTGGGAAAATACGTGTCCATGCAATAGAAAAACGATACATTTTAAATCCCATTTCCGCAAATAACGCAATATCTTCTTTGAAGCGATGATAATGATCAATCGCATCATGACTTGGATAGAATGTCCCTTCTTCTAATACTGGTGTAATTCTTTTACTTTTTGTAGCAGTTCCTCCTGTACAAATATCCGGACAAGAAATACCTTTACCACCTTCTTGCCAGCCACCTTCTAATTGGTTAGCAGCTGTTGCTCCACCCCAATAAAATCCTTTTGGAAAACTCATTTTTCTTCCTCCTTGTTTTGATATACAAAATTTCAAAATCCATTATAACTTATTCTTTGAAAAACCGCTTACTTTTTCAGTATTGTAAAATTACTTGACAAATACAAAAGGTGAACCTTAGTCCACCTCACTTGTTTTCTTTACAACGACCGAACGCTTTGATTTCTTTCCTTCATACATCAATTTATCGGCTTTTTTAATTGCATCATTGACTTTTGAATTTCCATAAATACCCCCAATAGTAATTGATAATGATAAATCTTCATAATCATCTACTTTTGTTCGTTTTACACATTCACTAATTTGATACAATCGAGTTGTAAAAGCATCATAATGAATATCTTGGAAAATAAGTATAAATTCATCCCCACCATAACGTATAAAGATATCATCAGGTCGAATGCATGATTGAATGGCTTTAGAAACAGCTTTGATTGCTTGATCGCCAGCATTATGACCATATTGATCATTAATTGCCTTGAAATTATCGGCATCAATCATTGCTACTGCTGATACATCATTGATGTATTGAACGTATTCTTCATAATAACGTCGACTATAAGCACCAGTCAAAACATCTGTATAGTACTCTTTATTATAAGTTACGATATTTTCTAAGAATCGTGTTTTTCCATGAGCTCCTAAAATAATATCTTCTTTTGTTTTATAAACAAGTTCTAAGACCCAAGGACGCTCATCCACTTCTACATACTGCGCAATAATGGCATAAATGTCATAATCAACAAATTCTAATTTAAAAGCTTGCCCTTTTTTGATATACGCTTGCTTAGAAATACAATTGACACAAACATCTTTTCTTTTTCCAGTAATCATAACAATTGCCTTCAATAATTTCTATTTGATCATTCTCTGCTTTTGCGGATTGATGTTTTTGAAAATCTATCAAACGAACAACCGTAAAAATATCTTTTAAGGATTCAATAAAATTTTTTATTTCAGTATATGTATATTTTAAAGAAATATTTTCTTGAATATTATGTATAACTTGAATATTGTTGTCTTTAACAAGTTTTCCAACAAATCCTTTATAAACACTTCCATTCCATCGCGTACTTGCTTGTAAATGATACCATTGTTTTTGTTTTCCAATTTGTGCATAAATCTTTAAATTAACCTCTGGATTTAAATGTGTTGTTTCTTTGAGTTTATCCTTAAGTAATTTAATTGTTGATTTATTAAAAAAAGAAAAATTCATGATTTTTTGGGTGATAAATTATTTCATCAATTCCTAGGTCTTTTGCTGCTTGTGAAGAAATATAAACAGCATCTTTAAATGCATCGTATTCAAATGTCATTTCCTGAAAAAAATTTTCTGTTTTGAGACTCATTATTTTTTTCTTTAGGCATTTCACTTCTAAATTGTTTAATAACTAGCTCATCTGTCATCTTTGAAACAACTGCTTGATCTGCATAATTTTCATTTTCAAATAAAGAAGCTTTCATTTCTTCACTAATATCATAAAGACATTCTAATAATAGGGGATTAAAAACCCCACATTGACCATCAATAATCATCTTCATAGCTTGTTCATGACTATATGCTTTTTTATAGCAACGTTCACTCGTAAGAGCATCATAAACATCCGCAATTGAAACAACTTGTGCTGAAATAGGAATTTGATCACCAACTAATCCATCAGGATAGCCATGTCCATCGTATCTTTCATGATGCCAACGACATATTTGATAAGCATACTTCAATAAATCATTATTATTGTAGTTAGGAACTGTTTTCAACATTTCTGCGCCAATCGAAGAATGTTGTTTCACGATTTCAAATTCATCTTTTGTAAGTCGTCCCGGTTTATTTAAAATCTTTTCATCAATCGAAATTTTTCCAATATCATGTAAAGATGAAGCTGTACTAATAAGTAAGATATCTGCATCACTTAACTTATATTCGTGCGATTTTTACCCAATTGTAGTAAAAGCATTTTTGTAATCGTTTGAATATGTTGTATATGTAAACCACTTTCGCCATTTCTAAATTCAACGATATGTCCTAAGACATTGATTAATGTCGTATTATTGTTTACTCTTTTTTGAATTTGTTGTTCTACTAAATGAACCAGTTTCTTTTGTTTTTCATAAAGCATTAAAGTGTTTTTAATTCTTCGGTTAATAATATAACTTTCAAAAGGTCTTCTGATATAATCAGTTGCTCCAAGTTCATAAGCCTTTTCCATAGAAGTCGTATTTCCTTCTGAAGAAATAATAATAACAGGAAGATATTCTAAATAACGTTGTTCCTTCATCTTTTCAAGAACTTGATAACCATCCATATTAGGCATTACAATGTCTAATAAGACTAAATCAATCATTTTATCTTCTTTCATTATTTCTAAAGCTTTTTTCCATCTCTGCTTCTAAATTGATATTGATTCCTCAATAATTCGCATAAATTATTCGATTAATCTGGGCATCATCAACAATCAATATTTTTGCTTTTCTTTTTGTCATACATATACTCCTTCCATGACTCATTTTTATCACTTTTTCACATTTTTATTTAGATACATATAGTGATCTGCTTTTTCAATAAATTTTGGAATATAATTTAATGACTCATCATATTTAGCATAACCAATACTCACACTAAAATCTGGTAAACCTTCATGAGATTGCTGAAATATCTTTGTAAATCATTAAATACAGGCGCTATCTCTTCATTTTTATCTCTTTCACATACGATGATAAACTCATCTCCACCATAACGTGAAATAAAACAATTATGTAAATGTTGTCAATTTGTTTTAATAATTATTCGGTTATTCATTTAAAATTGATTTGAATTCTCCAACCAACAT
>ENA-OQIM01000905-OQIM01000905.1-human-gut-metagenome-genome-assembly--contig:-NODE-905-length-10845-cov-2.293152_pt1 | contig 10845 bp, 10 predicted proteins | sample MGYA00242579_ERZ504744 | MGnify/ENA primary metagenome ERZ504744 (study PRJEB26092, sample SAMD00036441) | human gut metagenome | host: Homo sapiens | study: EMG produced TPA metagenomics assembly of...
TTTCTTTCGAGGAGTTTGAGATCGAGTACAAATACCTGAAAGCCGTGATCGAGGGAGGTCTGGAAAAACGCCCGGACAATATCCTCATCTATGCGACCTCCAACCGCCGCCACCTGATCAAGGAGAACTACAGCGACAAAGAGGGAACGAGACAGGATATGCACACTTCCGATACGGTACAGGAGAAGCTGTCCCTGGTATACCGCTTCGGTGTCAGCATCTATTTCGGTGCGCCGGATAAGAAAGAGTTCCAGAAGATCGTTTCCGTTCTGGCCGACCGCTACGGCGTGAAGTTAAGCGAGGAAGAGCTTTTAGCAGAAGCAAATAAATGGGAACTGTCCCACGGCGGTCTTTCCGGCCGTACCGCACAGCAGTTTATCGATTATCTGCTCGGAAAACAGTAAAAAGAAAAAGGTCAAAAAGTCCGCTTGGTATTGGGAGCGGGCTTTTTGGGATATCCTTTGAAAAAGAAGGAGGAAAAGCATATATGCAGTATTCCACATTTGCTGCCATTGATATCGGCAGCTACGACGTCATTCTGGAGATTTCGAGATCTCCAAAAAGCAGGGTATCCGAAGCGTGGAATAAGATCTGCCATCGGATGGAGCTTGGAAAAGATAACGTACACGCTGGGAAAAATTCGCCCGGAAATGGAAGAAGAGCTGTGCCGTGTACTCGCAGATTTTGTGCGGATTATGGAAGGCTATCGCGTGGACGATTACCGTGCAACGGCATCCAGTGCGATCAGTGAGGCGTCGAACAGTCTCTATGTCCTTGGAAAAATTCATCAGTTGACCGGTCTTTCTGTCACGGTTCTCTCCAACTCGGAGCAGCGTTTTCTTAGCTATAAAGCGCTCGCGGCGATGGAGGACAATTTTAACAAGATCATTGAAAAGGGAACTGCGATTCTCGATCTTGACGGTGGCAGTTTTCAGATTTCCCTGTTCGACAAGGATGCACTTGTCACAACACAGAACATCCGCATGGGAAGTCTTCGCATCCGCGAGCGTCTTGCCGGAATTCAGAGTGAGACGGAACATTACGAAGAGATGGTCGAGGAGCTGATCTGGAACGAAGTATCAAGCTTTAAAAAGATGTATCTGAAAGACCGCAAAATTGAAAACATTATGCTGATCGGCGATGTTTTCACCGACAGTGTTTATCAGAACATTGAAGAAAAAACGACAAAAATCATTTCCCGCGAAAACTTTAATACCTGGTATGAGAAAATTATCCGCCAGTCACCGATGGAGCTCGCCGTAAAACTTGGTATTCCGCTGGAAAACGCTTCACTGATGTATCCGTCTGCTGTGATTTATAAATGTCTGATTGATATGATGGGTGCGGAGCATATCTGGATTCCGGGCGTGCATATGACACGCGGTATTGCATACGAGTATGCGGAGCAGATGAAACTGCTGAAAGGCGGTCATAATTTCGAAAATGATATTCTGATGGCGGCAAAAAATATCGGAAAACGGTACGCCGTAAACCGGCCGCACGTCCAGAATCTGGAGATGACGGCGCTTGCCATGTTTGATGCGACGAAAAAGATGCACGGCATGAAAGAGCGCGAGCGGCTGCTGCTTCGGATGGCGGTGATGCTGCACGATGTCGGAAAATACATCAGCCTTAATAATGTAGCGGATTCTTCCTATAATATTATCATGTCAAATGAAATCATCGGACTGTCCCATATTGAACGGGAGATGGTCGCACTGATTGCAAAATACAATACGGCGGTGCTTCCGTCCTACGATGAGCTGGTGATGGAGTCATCGCTCAGCGCCGAGCAGTATCTGACCGTATCGGAGCTGACAGCGATCGTCCGTCTGGCAAATGCGCTCGACCGGAGTCACCTGCAGAAAATCCAGTCGATCCGCGCTGTCTTAAAGGAGAGAGAACTGCATCTGTCTCTGATGGTTGGCCGTGATTTCACACTGGAGCAGGGACTGTGCCAGGATAAATTAGATTTTTTCAATGAGGTATTCAGCATACAGCCGATTATTAAGATGAAACGGCAGATGTAAGGAGGCGAACAAGATGGATGTAACATCATATAAGAAACCGGAATATTTTCGAAACCGGGAATTGAGCTGGATCAGCTTCGACGAACGTGTTTTAAACGAGGCGCGGGATAAGAGTATTCCGCTGTTTGAACGTCTGAAATTTATCAGCATTACCTCCTCCAATCTGGATGAGTTTTATATGGTCCGTGTGGCTTCACTAAAAGACCAGGTGCATGCAAACTATACGAAAAAGGATCTGTCCGGCATGGATGCGAAAGAGCAGCTTACCGAGATCAGCAAACGGACGCATGAGCTAGTGCAGCTGCAGTACAATACGTACAATCGCTCGGCGGTTCCGTCTCTGGAGCACGTTGGCCTTACGATTATCAGTGAGCACGAGAAGCTGACGAAGGAGCAGGCGGAGTATGTGGATTCCTATTTTGAGGAAAACATTTACCCGGTTCTGACCCCGATGGCCATGGATTCGGCCCGCCCGTTCCCGTTGATCCGGAACAAAACATTGAATATCGGTGCACTGGTGCAGAAGAAAGAGGATTCGCTTCTGAGCCGTGCGGAGGATAAGAAAGAGAAGAAAGGCAAGGAGAAGGAAAAGGAGAAAGAACTGGAATTTGCGACGGTTCAGGTTCCTTCGGTACTGCCGCGTTTTATTCTGCTTCCGCAGGATGAAAAGACGGGACAGCGGTATGTGATTCTTCTGGAGGAGATCATCGAGCGGAACATTGGAAAGCTGTTCTTAAGCTACGATGTGGTCTGCGCGCATCCGTACCGTGTTATGCGAAATGCAGATCTTTCGATCGATGAGGATGAGGCTTCCGACCTGTTAAAAGAGATCCAGAAGCAGCTTAAAAAAACGTCAGTGGGGCGAAGTGATCCGTCTGGAAGTGGAAGATAAGATGGATAAGCGGCTCCTGAAGATGCTGGAAAAAGAGTTTGACATCGATGAAGACGACCTGTTCCGGATTCCGGGACCGCTCGATCTGACGTTTTTAATGAAAATGTATGGGCTCGACGGCTTTGATGAGTATAAAATTCCAAAATACATTCCGGCAGCAGTTCCGGCGCTGATGAATGAGGATGACATTTTTACAAACATCCGAAAAGGAGACATCTTACTGCATCATCCTTATATGACGTTTGATCCGGTCGTGCAATTTGTACAACAGGCAGCAAAGGATCCAGATGTACTGGCAATCAAACAGACGCTGTACCGTGTGAGCGGCAATTCTCCGATTATCGCGGCACTGGCGCAGGCGGCGGAAAACGGCAAGCAGGTTTCCGTACTGGTGGAATTAAAGGCACGGTTCGACGAAGAAAACAATATTGTCTGGGCGAAGATGCTGGAAAAGGCGGGATGCCATGTGATTTATGGTCTTCTGGGACTGAAAACACACAGTAAGATTACACTGGTGGTTCGGCGCGAGGAGACAGGCATTCGCAGATATGTACATCTTGGCACGGGAAACTATAACGATTCTACGGCAAAGCTGTATACGGACTGTGGCCTGTTGACATGCAATGCAAAGATCGGTGAGGATGCAACAGCAGTATTTAACATGCTTTCGGGCTATTCGGAGCCGGATCACTGGAACAAACTGGTGGTTGCGCCACTCTGGATGAAAGACAGATTCCTGCATCTGATTGCTATGGAGGAGGAACACGCGAAGAAAGGACAGAAAGCGCATATTATTGCGAAGATGAACTCGTTATGCGACCGCGATATTATTGCGGCGCTTTACAGTGCTTCGGCAGCCGGAGTAAAGATTGACCTGATTATCCGGGGAATCTGTTGTCTGAAGGTTGGAATCCGGGTGTCAGCGAGAATATTACCGTTCGCTCGATTGTCGGCAATTTCCTGGAACATGCGCGGATTTTCTACTTCTACAGTGGTGGAAATGAAGAGGTGTTTATGGGAAGTGCGGACTGGATGCCGCGAAATCTGGAAAAACGGGTGGAGATTGTGTTCCCGGTTGAGGATGAGCAGATTAAGAAAGAAGTAATGCATATTCTCGATATCCAGATGAAGGATAATGTGAAAGCCAGTATTTTACAGACAGACGGAACGTATACGAAGCCGGATAAGCGTGGAAAGACACTGGTGAATTCACAGGAGTATTTCTGCAGGGAGGCAACGGAAAGAGCGGAAAAACCGAAAGAACAGGAAAACAGCAGGGTGTTTGTGCCGGCGGAACCGGTGGAATAGGTTTGGACGGACACGAATGTGGGCGCGGGAGCGCCCACTGCGTTGAGATGAAAGAAGAATAGAGATGTTGTGATGAAAAAGCGCGGTGACTTTGATAGTTACGGCGTTTTTGTGTGCCAAAAATAATCTGTTTGGTATTGGGAAAAGGAATGGCGATTCAGAACTTGCTTTGAAAATTGGTTTTGCGGGTGATTTTCGGGGATTTTACAAAGAGTGATCTGGAGAAATGGTTGGAAAAGAAGGGGATGCAGACAGAGATAAGGGAAAATGTGGACATTCTTTGTAAAGTAATCGGTTATTTTGTTAACGGGTATTTTACAAAGCGGTGGTAGTGGGCTTTACGGAAGGAAAGGTATAATGAGTCTCGACAAGACGAGGAGGAAGAAAAACGAATGTCAAATATTGTGTTGAAGAATGTCTGTAAAACTTATGATAAGGAGCATTATGCGGTTCAGGATTTTTCACTTGAAATACCGGATCGGGAGTTTGTGATTTTTGTTGGACCTTCCGGCTGCGGAAAATCGACAACGCTTCGGATGATTGCCGGTCTTGAGGAGATTACGAGCGGGGAGCTCTGGATCGATGGACAGCTTTGTAATTATGTAGAAGCAAAGGATCGCGATCTTTCGATGGTATTTCAGAACTACGCGCTTTACCCGAATATGACGGTATATGAAAACATGGCGTTTTCTCTGAAAATCCGGAAACAGCCCAAGGATGAAGTTGATAAAAAGGTACATGAGGCAGCTAAAATGCTTGGAATTGAGCATTTACTTGACCGGAGACCGGCAGCGCTTTCCGGCGGTCAGAAACAAAGAGTTGCGATTGGAAGCGCAATTATGAGACGGCCGAAAGCATTTTTAATGGATGAGCCGCTTTCAAATCTGGATGCGAAGCTGCGGGCACAGATGCGGTGGAGCTGGCAAAATTACATAAGGAACTGAAAACGACGGTGATTTATGTTACCCATGATCAGACGGAGGCGATGACGCTTGGTACAAAAATTATTGTTATGAAAGACGGTGTTGTGCAGCAGGCGGATACACCGGAGCGGATTTACCGCCATCCGGCAAACAAATTTGTGGCTGGTTTTATCGGAGCTCCGAGTATGAATTTTATGGAAACGATGGTGATGGAAAGAAACGGAGCGGTTTATCTGGAGGCAGACGGAGGAATTACCCTTCGTGTCAGAGGAGAGAATGAAATGGTGCTTCGCCGTGCTTATCTCGGAAAAATGGTGATTTTAGGTCTGAGACCGGAGGATTTACAGGACGAAACAACCGCTTCCGCACATCGGATCTGTTACGAAGAGAATCAGTTGAAGGCATTTGTTGACCTGCGGGAGATGATCGGTGCAGAAGCGTATCTGCATATGAATACCGGAAAAAATCTGATTACAGCAAGAGTGCCTTCCGAGGTGCCGGTTACTGTAAAGGAAAGCATTACATTGTATGCAGATATGGAGAAAGCACAGATCTTTGATCCGTTTACAGAAGAAAATATTTTATCTCTGCCGGTTGAAAAAGAAGAACGTGCAACAGCATAAGAAGGAGCAAGAAGTGAAAAAAGTAATCGAAAAGTGTAAAAAAGCAGAAGTTTATATGTATCTAATCCCGAGTATGGTGATCTTTAGCATCTTTCTGTTTTATCCGTTTTTTAAAACCATTTATCTGAGCCTGTATAAGACAAACAAGCTTGGAGAAGCGAAATTGTATGTGGGACTGGATAACTATAAAAGCTTATTATCGAATCCATCCTTTTACAACAGTCTCTGGGTTACACTGGAATTTGTGGCGATTGTTGTAGTCGGAAGTATGGCGCTTGGCCTTCTGGGAGCAGTTCTTTGCAGCAAGGCTTTCCCGGGAATCCGGGTATTCAGTACTTCCTATGCACTCCCAATGGCAGTAGCATCGAGCTCAGGCGCCATGATTTTCAAGATTATTTTAAATCCCACGATCGGTATCGTAAACAAATTGCTGCATGTGAGCATTAACTGGGTCAGTGATCCGAAATATGCGCTGATCTGTGTGGCTGTCCTTACGGCATGGCTGAACAGTGGCATCAATTTCCTGTATTTTTCGGCGGGACTTGGAAACATTGATGATTCGATTTATGAGCGTGCTTCTGTAGATGGAGCGAATGCAGTACAGAAATTTTTTAAGCTGACACTGCCGGGGCTTTCTCCGATCATGTTCTACACACTGGTTGTTAACATTATTCAGGCATTCCAGTCATTCGGACAGGTGAAAATCCTGACACAGGGAGGACCGGGAGAATCCACGAACCTGATTGTATATTCGATATACCGTGATGCGTTTTTTAATTACCGGTTTGGAAGCGCAGCCGCACAGTCCGTTGTTTTGTTTCTGATTGTCATGGCGCTTACCCTGGTTATGTTCCGCATGGAAAAGAGAGGAGTAAAATACTGATGTCTACAATAGCAACTACGATTGCCGGACCAAAAACTTATTCTGCAGAGGAGCTGCAGGCACTGCATCTGGCAATGAATGCAAAAGCAAAAAGAAAGAAAATGCTTCAGAAAACAGCGTTGGTTACCATGAACCTGATCGTTTGTCTGTTTATGCTGTTTCCACTGCTTTATACCATCAGTGTAGCGTTTATGCCGTCCGGCGAGTTATACACAATGGCGATGAATATCGTTCCCAAACATCCGACATTGGAAAATTTTGTGGAAGCATTTCATAAAATTCCGCTGGTACGCTTTGTCCTGAATTCATTTTTGGTTGCGGGCAGCATTACGCTGGGTCAGATTGTAACGTGTTCTCTTGCGGCATTTGCCTTCTCTTTCCTGAACTTCAAAGGAAAAAATGTTCTGTTTATGCTGGTCATGGCGACCATGATGGTGCCGGGTGAGGCAACCATTATTTCCAATTATCTGACAGTAGGAAGTCTCGGATTGCTCGATACCTATATTGTTCTGATCCTGCCTTCTCTTACCTCTGCAATGGGAATTTTCCTGTTCCGCCAGTTCTACATGACCTTTCCGATTTCGCTTTATGAATCGGCGAAGCTGGACGGCTGCGGGAATCTGCGGTTTATCGTAAAAATCCTGATGCCGCTGACAAAGTCAGCAATGGGAGCAATGGCGGTTTACACCTTTATCAATGCATGGAATATGTACATGTGGCCGCTGCTGGTTACAGGTTCGGACAGCAAGCGTACCGTACAGATTGGTATCAGTATGCTGAACAGCGTCGACGCACAGTCGATTACCCTGATGCTGGCGGGCGTGGTAATGATTATCATTCCATCCATTTCCATCTTTATCGTAGGCCAGAAGGCCTTAATCAAAGGAATGTTTTCAGGAGCAGTCAAGGGCTGATTCCTGTGACAGAAAAAAGAATAGAAAACTGTATGAAAAACGAGGAGAAAAAAATGAAGAAAAAAGTGATTGCATCGATTCTTGCGGCTTCTATGGCAGCTATGGCGCTTACTGGATGTGGAGGCGGAAAAACAACGAGTGAGGCACAGGGTGCAACAACGGATGAAACCACAGCCAGCACAGAGGCAGGAAGTACGGCAGATGGCGCAGAAGCACCGGATTTAAACCAGGATACGAAGGGAACCACGATTACCTTCTGGCATTCCATGGGCGGTGTCAATGGCGAGGCAATGGATTATCTTGTCAATAAATTCAATGAAGAGAATACCGATGGCATTACCGTTGAGGCGGTTTATCAGGGAGAATATGATGATACGATTAACAAACTGAAAAGTGCACAGATCGGAAATATGGGAGCAGACCTGGTACAGATTTATGATATCGGAACACGCTTTATGATTGATTCCGGCTGGGTCATTCCGATGCAGGAGCTGATTAATGCAGATGGCTATGACATTTCCCAGATCGAGCCGAATATCGCTGCTTATTATACGGTAAACAATGAGCTGTACTCGATGCCATTCAATTCGTCCACACCGATTCTGTATTACAACAAAGATATGTTTGAAAAAGCAGGGATCACCGAGGTTCCTACAAGCCTGGAAGGAATTCTTGCCATCGGTGATGATCTGAAAACAAAGGGCGGAGCCGGTGAACCGCTGGCACTCTCCATCTATGGATGGTATTTCGAACAGTGGCTCTGCAAACAGGGACTTTCCTATGCGGATAATGGAAATGGCCGTGATGCTGCTGCTACTGCGGTTGAATTTGATTCCAACGGCGGAGCGCTCAACATCTTAAATGCGTGGAAAGCCCTGAATGATGCCGACGTTGCACCAAACGTAGGCCGTGCCGGAAGCGATACCGCAACAACAGACTTTACTTCCGGAAAAGCAGCGATCACTCTTGGCTCTACCGCATCCCTGAAACAGATTTTACAGGATGTCAACGGAAGTTTCGAAGTTGGAACCGCATATTTCCCGACAATCAAGGACGGCGATGAGGGCGGTGTTTCCATCGGAGGAGCATCTCTCTGGGCATTGAACAACAACGATGATGCAAAAGCAGCCGCCACCTGGAAATTTATCAAATTCCTGATTTCCCCGGAGTCTCAGGCATACTGGAATGCCGAGACTGGTTACTTCCCAGTAACAACAGCTGCTGATGAGGAGCAGACCTTCAAAGATAATGTGGCACAGTATCCACAGTTCCAGACCGCGATTGATCAGCTGCACGATTCCAAGCCGCAGTACGCCGGCGCACTTCTCTCTGTATTCCCGGAGGCAAGACAGATTGTGGAAACAGAAATCGAGAATATGATCAACGGAAATGAGACCCCGGAGAAAGCAGTAGAATCAATGGCTTCCCAGATCAACAGCTCCATCGAGGATTATAATCTGGTAAATGAATAAGAGACAGGCTTTACAAAAATAAGATTTCGTCCTATAGTGAAGAAAAACGAGTTCCCAAAGCGTGTTTGAACGGTTTTGTGAATGGGAAGATCCGATTTACGGAAATGATTTTCAGATATGACTGGAAATGCGTCGGAGACAAAAATCCGGCGCGCTTCCGAATCTATAGCAATCCCGCAGAAGATGTAAAAAAATCAGCACCGCTTTTTTCACTTGTTTTCAGGCTTACGATAAAAGGAAAAAAGCTGCAGTCGGGACAAAAGATAGAAAAGAGTGCAGATTTGGAAATGGGAACGGAAAATGGAGGACAGATACGAGATGAAAACAAAAGTATGGGCACACAGAGGAGCCAGTGCATATGCACCGGAAAATACACTGGAAGCGTTTCTTCTTGCGGCAGAGCAGGGAGCAGACGGTGTGGAGCTGGATGTACAGCTGACGAAAGATGGCGAGATGGTTGTTGTCCACGATGAAGAAATCGACCGGGTCAGTGACGGAAGCGGATTTGTCAAAGATTATACGCTTGCGGAATTGAAGAACCTGAACTTTAATAAGACACATCTGGAATATCAGAATGTAAAAATTCCGACGCTTCGCGAAGTATATGAAGCATTAAAGCCAACGGGAATGACGATCAATGTCGAGCTGAAAACCGGTATTTTCTGGTATAAAGACCTGGAAAAAAAGGTACTCGAGCTGACAAAAGAGATGGAGATGGAAGATCGCGTGATTTATTCTTCCTTTAACCATTACAGCATTGCAAAAATTCTGGAACTGGATCCGAAAGCCAGCACCGGCATCCTCTACGCAGATATTATTTATGATGTCGTGAATTATGCGAAAAAAATCGGAACAGGAGCTCTTCATCCGGCAACCTTTCATGTGCAGATGGCAGACTTTCTTCAGCAGTATGTGGAAAGCGATCTTGCGGTGCATGTGTGGACGGTCAATGATAAGGCGGAGATCGAGCGTCTGATGGAGGCCGGTGTTGACGCAGTCATCACTAATTATCCGGATGTGGCCGTTTCCTGCCGCAACGCGAAGTGATACCGATTGGAGAAAAAAAGCTGTTCCTTTTGGATATCGACGGAACCATCTGCGTGGGGAACCGTCTGATTCCGGGAGCAGACCGATTTTTAAACGGACTGTCCGAGTACGGTGGAGATTATGTGTTTATCACAAATAATACGACGATGAGCGTAGCAGATTACCGGAAAAAAATTTGCAAAGCTGGGCATCCCGACAACAAGCGCGAACTTTCTGACGGCTTCTGTTGCAACACGCATTATCTGAAGCAGAAATATGGATCCCGTCCCGTCTATGTGCTGGGAACGGACTCTCTGATCCGGGAATTGGAGAGCTTCGGTGTGTGTACCACCCACGATCCGGAGAAAGAAGGAATTGCATGTGTGCTTGCAAGCTATGACAATGAACTGACGTATCAAAAACTGACGGATATCTGTCGGCTGTTGACAGAGCGCCCGGAGCTCGATTACGCTGCAACGAACCCGGACTATGCTTGTCCGATTGAATTCGGCTACGTGCCGGATTGCGGTTCCATCTGCGAGATGATCGGACATGCGGTCCACCGCATGCGACTTATATCGGAAAACCAGGTACACGGATGGTTGAGATGGCACTTGATATGACAGGCAGAACCCGCGATGAGGCTGTTCTTGTGGGAGACCGTCTCTATACGGACATTGCGTGCGCAAACATGGCGGATATTTCTGCAGCCCTTGTGCTTTCAGGCGAATCTACACGCGAAGAAATGCAGAACTCGCAGTATCTTGTGGAGTA
>ENA-OQIM01000906-OQIM01000906.1-human-gut-metagenome-genome-assembly--contig:-NODE-906-length-10845-cov-2.126703_pt1 | contig 10845 bp, 19 predicted proteins | sample MGYA00242579_ERZ504744 | MGnify/ENA primary metagenome ERZ504744 (study PRJEB26092, sample SAMD00036441) | human gut metagenome | host: Homo sapiens | study: EMG produced TPA metagenomics assembly of...
GCTGTGCGGCGTGCGACGAGCAGGGGCGTGTGGATGCCGCCGTGGGACGGCTATAACCGCGCAGTGCGTTGTCTGTACGGCCCCGGCACGTCGTGGGGCGAGGTCGCCGAGTGGCAGACGGCGACGATGGAAGAGCTTGAGCGGCAGCAGCGCATCAACGAGACGGCGAAGCATCGCGTGGTGGGGCTCGTTATCGAGACGCGCCCCGATGCCGTAACGCCGCAGGCGCTTACGCTTATCCGCCGCCTGGGCTGCACCAAGATTCAGATGGTATCCAGAGTCTCGACCAGCACCTGCTCGATATCAACGAACGTCGCATTTCGTTGGCGCAGATCGAGCGGGCGTTTTCGCTCGCGCGCCTGTTTGGCTTTAAAATCCACGCGCATTTTATGCTCAACTTGCTGGGCGCCACGCCCGAGGGGGACAAGCGCGACTACGAGCGCTTTATGGCCGAAGGGGCCTTTATGCCCGACGAGGTCAAGGTCTACCCGTGTGCGCTCATCGAGGGTTCGCGCCTGGTGGGTTGTTACGAGCGTGGCGAGTGGCGCCCCTATACCGAGGAAGAGCTGCTCGATGTATTGGCCGACGACATCGTGGTGACGCCGGCGTTCTGCCGCATTAGCCGCATGATTCGCGACTTTAGTTCCGACGACATCATGGTGGGCAACAAGAAGCCCAACCTGCGTCAGCTCGTTGAGAACCGCCTGGCTGCTCGGGGTGACGGTGCGACGGTGCGTGAGATTCGCTATCGCGAGATCAGTACCGCGGGTGCCGACCTGGATGAGTTGACCCTTGACGAGGAAGTAGCGTACGAGACGCCGGTGACTTACGAGCGCTTTTTGCAGTGGGTGACGCCCGAAGCAAGATTGCCGGCTTTTTGCGCCTGTCGCTGCCCGACCGTTCGTTTGTTGCCGCGCATGCGGACGAGTTGCCGACGGGGCCGGAGGAGGCAATGATTCGCGAGGTGCACGTGTATGGCATGGCGGCACGCGTGGGCGATCAGGGCCAGGCGGCTCAGCATCATGGATTGGGACGTTTGCTCGTGGAGCGTGCGTGCCAGATAGCTCGGGATGCCGGCTATGCGCGCATCAACGTGATCAGCGCGATCGGCACGCGCGAGTACTATCGCCATCTTGGATTTTATGACCATGGACTCTATCTGCAGAAGGAGCTCTAGATGAACAAGCCAAGTGTTTCTGCCGGCGTCGTTGCCGGCGTTGCCCTGGGAGCTGCGGCGCTCGGTGCGGCCGCCGTCGCTGTTCGCGCTGCCTGTCTGCAGGTCGCGCAACCCGCAATGGGCTGGCGCGTGTAAAGCGCGTGCACGATGAGCGCGGCGATGAGATTCGCGTGTTGGTGCAAGGCGGCGTCTACCAAAGCGCGACCTACGTTGGCGAGCGTTGGGCAGAGCCCGTCTTTACGTACTATCGTGCGTTTGACGACGTGTTTGAGGCCGAGGGCGCAATGCGTGACGCTTATGGTCATGGTATCGACCGCATGCTTATGCTGGGCGGCGGCGGGTTTGCTATCCCAAGTTCGCGCTGATGTCGCACGAGGCTTGCACATGGACGTCATCGAGTATGACGGAGAGATTACGCGCCTGGCGCGCCGCTGGTTCTACCTAGACGAGCTGGAGCGCGCGGTGGGCGATCGCCTGCGGGTGATAACCGCTGAGGCTCGCTCGTATCTGGGCGTGACGAGCGTGGGGCATCGTCGCTACGATGTGGTCGTGAGCGATTGCTTTGGCGGTGCCGAGCCCGTGCGTGAGTTGGTGACCGTCGAGGCGCTGCGCTTAGCGAGGGGCAGCCTGAACCCCGGCGGCATCTATGTTGCCAATCTCGTGAGCGCGAACGAGGGGAGCGACGTGACGTTCCTGCGTGATTGCGCTGCCACGGCACTCGAGGTGTTCGACCACGCCTGGGTGATCCCATGTGGCGATACGGAGTTCGGCGGCGAGGAAAACTACCTGCTCATCGCCAGCGACGGCGACTATGCCTTTGCCGAAGCCGTGCCCTTCGACGCCGACTTTCTCGGTACTGCCCTTCACGACAAGTAAGTCTCTCCGTCCCAAAAAGACTGGTCTTAGGCGTGGTCGCGCCATCCGAGGACACGTTGCTTCATGCCCTCTATGTCGAGCACGCCTTCGGCGAAGCCTTTGCGCACGAGCTCCTCGGGAACGTACTCGTCGTAGCGATCAAAATAAGGCACCTCGCCGGGATAGACGAGCTCGATGGGATCAAAGTCCTTCTCGGCCTCGGCGGCGAGCACCTCAAAGAACGTCTCTTCGTCGGCCTTCATCTTAAACTGCATAAAGTACGGGCGCGACGGGTCGAGTCCGCGAAGGCCCAGCTCCGCGGCACATTTAATCTTGAGCATGCGCTCGAGCGCCAAAAAGGCGTAGCTGCCCAGCCAGGGGAAGAGCACCCAGGTGTCGCCACCCAGGTTAATGAGCGGTTTAGTTCCCGCGCCCGAAATCTCGGCGGTATGACGAGCCTGTGCAAGGCGTGCCCGTGCGTTGCCCATGAGGTACGGATATGCCGCGTGCTCGTTGAGCGCCTTGCGCATGCGCTCGAGTACGTGTGTATTGATGTCGCCGGGGCAGTCGCCAAAGTAGGCCGGCACACGGCCCTTGACCTGCGTGGCAAAGACGGTATGACGCTTCCAGTCCACTTCCTCGACAATCCAGCAGTGTCCGGCGATGGCGATGCGCTCACCGGGCGGTGGGGGATTGACGATTGTGCCCAGCTCGGCCGACTCGCTGCGGATGGTGAACTCCTCGTTATCCTGGAACACGGCGTAGAACTTAAAGTTGTTAATGATGCGTTCGCCCGCGAGGCCCACAATGAGCCCACCGCCCTCGGTGACCTGAATATGGTCGATGGTAATGAGGTGACGCAGCAAGACGCGATAGTCATCGGCCGAGACGCGATGGAAATAGCTGAGCGTGAGTACGCGCTGGGCAAGCTCTGCCGGCGTGAGTTCGCCGGTGCTGGCAAGCGTCGACATGGTCTGGTGATAGAGCAGACTGTAGGGGAGTCGATCGAGCTCGGGCGGCTCGACCCATTTTTCCTCGCGATAGAGTTGTACGAGCGCGATGCCCTGGAGGAGCTTCCACGGAATGGTCTCGGGCATCATCGTGCGCGGCTCGGGCTCCTCCTCGCGCATGACAAACCACATCTCGGGCGGAAGATCGCGGCGTCCCGTGCGTCCCATGCGCTGCAAAAAGGAGCTGACGGCAAACGGTGCATCGATCTGGAACGCGCGCTCCAGGCGACCGATATCAATGCCGAGCTCCAGCGTGGAGGTGGTGACGGTTGTCTGCGCCTGTTCCTCGTCGCGCATGAGCTCCTCGGCGGTCTCGCGTAGCGATGCCGAGAGGTTGCCATGATGGATAAGGAAGCGGTCTGGCTCGTGCCGGTTTTCACAGTAGCTGCGCAACATGGAGCACACGGCCTCTGCCTCCTCGCGCGAGTTGGCAAAGACCAGCACTTGCGGCCGCGGGTATGTTCAAAGATGTAGCCCATGCCGGGGTCGGCGTTGTCGGGTGCGGTGTCGGTGGGGTTGAGCAGTGCCTGTTCGGTTGCCTGCGGGATGTCGACTTCGCCTCGGGGGCTGAGGAAGCGCGACTGTCCTTGGGGGCAGGCCTTGCCCCGTGCCCGCTCACGACGTTGACGGCGCTCCTCTTGTGTGAGCTGTCCGCTATGGCGCATGTCTTGGTGCTGACGGGCAGTGCCGCGGGCGTTGCCGCCTCAATGCGCTCGCATGCGAGCACCTCAGCTTCCTGCGGGCCTGTGCTCGTGAATCTTCGCTGCTGTGCCTGGGGGCCCGAGTTGTAGAAGTGCTCCATGGAGATGCGCCATACGCGGCGCGGTTCCTCAAAACGGGGGATAACGCAGTTGCGCCCCGTTCCCTGCGAGAGAAAAGCGCCCGTGCGCTCGGGGTCGCCGATGGTGGCCGAAAGGCCAATACGGCGGGGCTGCACGCCCGCCATGCGCGAAAGGCGCTCAATAAGGCAGAGCGTCTGCCCGCCGCGGTCACCGCGCATGAGTGAGTGGACCTCGTCGATGACCACATAGCGCAGGTCGCAGAACATACGCGGGATTGCCATGTGCTTGTGGATCAGGAGTGCCTCGAGTGATTCGGGCGTAATCTGTAGGATACCGCTCGGCTTTTTGATGAGTTTGGCCTTGTGTGATTGTGAGACATCGCCATGCCAGTGCCAGACGGGGATATCTGCCTCTTCGCACAGATCGTTGAGGCGAACGAACTGGTCGTTGATGAGTGCTTTGAGGGGACCAATGTAGAGGGCGCCCACGCTCGCGGGCGGGTTCTCCCAAAACTCGGTCAGGATGGGAAAGAAGGCCGCCTCAGTTTTGCCAGATGCCGTGGATGCCGTCAGGAGCACATTGTCTTGCGTGTTGAAGATGGCGTCTGCCGCCGCAACCTGGATGGAGCGCAGACTCCCCCAATCGTGGGAGTAAATGAAATCCTGGATAAACGGGGCATATCGGTCAAAGGCGTTCATGGGACCTCCTCTCAACAACGGCTGATCAACGCAACGGGCAACGGCTCGATATCTTGCAATATCGGCGTTTGCCAGATAAAACCTGCCAAAATAAACCTGTCCCTTTTTGGCAGGTTAGATGGTGAATTCGGCGAAGTTACGGTCGCCGCCTGCGGTATCGGTGTCGCCTGTTGCGGCTGCCGGCGCCAGCGCGTCGCCGCCGACGCTTTGCAGCAGCTCGGCCACGTTGGCGTCGGGGTTTTGGCATAGGATGTCGAGCAACTCGATAAAGTCACGAATGACTTCACGCGGCGTCAGATGCGTGTCGGCTCCCACGCGGCCAAACTCAATCTTGAGGAAGTTTACCAAGTCGTTCTCGGTAAGCGTGGCGTCCAGCCAAAGTAGCCAGCATGGATCTGCATGAGTTTTTCGATCAGCACCAGCAACTCCTCGTAGGTGAGTGGCTGCAGGCGGATGATGGGCGCGAACATGTCCTTAAGATCCTCGCGTGCAAAGCGGCCTTGAGCGAGTCGGCTACGCAGAGCCTCGTAGGAGAACACGCCACGGCGGCGGTCTTCGATGGAGGTTGGCGTGCCGCCCATGATCATGCCAGGTACTGCGCCTTGCCCTGGAGCGTGTCGTTGTACATGGTCAGGATCTTCTCGTAGTTGTATTGGCGTGTGATGGCGTTGGGAATCTTATACAGATTCACGAGCTCGTCGATGAGCACCAGCATGCCTTGTAGCCGCTGCAGACCAAAAAGCGCGCAATGAGCTTAACGTAGTCGTACCAGTCGTCATCGCTGATGATGGTCGAGGAGCCCAGCTCGGCGCGTGCCTCACTCTTGGTGCGGTACTCGCCACGAATCCATTTGGTCACGCGGCTCATAGCTTCTTCGTCGCCCTCGGATACGGCCGCGCGGTAGCGGCGGAGCATACGGCGAAGTCGAAGCCGTGGACCATTTCCTCGAGCGGGGCCAGTTGGGCATTGACGGCAGACTCATCGGCATCGGCACACGAGGCGACCCAGCGATCCAGGATAAGGTTGAGCGCACCGCCTCGGGGCGCGTTTTAGTCGATATGTTGCGGATGAGCTCACGGTAGGTGGCAAGGCCCTGTCCCTGGCCGCCCTGCAGGCGGCGCTCAGGGGATAGGTCGGCATCGGCGACGACAAATCCCTCACCCATGGCGTGCGTGCGGATGGTCTGGAGCAAAAAGCTCTTGCCGGCGCCGTAACGACCGACCAGAAAGCGGAAGCTCGCCCCACCGTCGGCGATGAGACTCAGATCGGTGAGCAGGGCGCGGATCTCAACTTCGCGCCTACGGTGATGTAAGGAAGGCCGATGCGCGGGACCACGCCGCCCTTGAGCGAGTTGAGAATGACGGCAGCGACGCGCTTGGGCACGCGGGGTGGCTGCGGATGCGGTATCACTCATGGTCTAGGTATCCTCTCACGTCTGCTTCGTAGTCCTCGATAATCTGCGGCCCTGTCGCGCCGAATTCGATAACGGTGTCTCCCACCAGGTCAAAGAGCGCCTCGTTGATGGTATCGACAAGCATGTCCTCACTCTGCCCGATTGCACTACCGCCGATTCCGCCTGTACTGCGTTGTGCTCGAGCAGCGCGCGGAGATAGGCGTCTGCGGCGGGCGCGAGTTCGTTTGTGGCGTCAGCGGGCGCAGCAGCTGCGAACGCGGCGTCGGCGCGAGAAGCGGTGCCACGACACCAAACTGTTCGGTGGATATGGTCGGCTCGTCGGCCTCGTTCTGCCGAATGGGTGCCACGACCGCCTCGACCGTCGCGTCGGTTACGGGCTCGGCTTCCGGTTGCCTGAGTCCGCTGCCTCGGCTTCTGCGGACGCGCCGTCCTCGCGTTCCTCGTCGATCAAAAGCGCTTCGCGCGTTTGCGCGGCGGCGCTCCGAATGTGTCCCAGCTGACTCAGATCGATATCGATCTTGACGGGCTGGTGTGCGGCATCCCATGAAAGCCATGCCACAATCTCGTCATCGATAATCTTGGCCAGATATTTGGGGACCTTTTCTTCCTTAAGGGGATGGGCGGGGTCCAGCGCCAGGCGCAGGCGTTGGTCGCAGGCGCGCATCATTTCACCGAGCTTGCTGCTCTTTTGCCTACTACCGTGGATACGCATGCATTCCCAAAAGCCGTTTTGCAACGGTAGATATGGATAGGATCCAGGCGGTATTCGCAGTCCTCGTGGCGCTCGGGCGCAAAGAATACGGCCGAGGCAAACATGGTGTAGGGCATGGCCGTCTCCTCCCCAAATAAGCTCGCCACGATGCCGGTCTTTCGGTGCGTGTCATAGTAGCGCGCCATACGGACATACACGGCGCACGCCACGTGGCGCAGATCGCGGTGGTGGCTGCGGCCGAGCCGCGAGTTACTTAGGTTGTACGTGGAGAGGGCGTTGATGGCGGCATGAGTCGCTCCTCGCGCACCTCATCGGGCGGAAGGGGGAGCGTGGGTTCGGAGGTTTTGCGACGCTTAGGGGTCTGGCCGGACGGTGCCGGTGCTGGTACAAGGTCTCGTGCCGCGCGCCGCAGCTCGATAAGGGCGTTATCGAACATGACGGTTTTAGAGTCGCGAAGCAGCTTGGGGTCGAGCCCGTGGAACACGGCGTAATCCTGCAGCCACACGCGTGCAAACCGGTCGATGCCGGGCTCAAAGGCGCGGTAGGCATCCCAAAAGGCCTTGATCTTGTTAAAACCATCGAGCGGGTCATCTACGCCAATGCCGCAAATCAACTCATAGAGATACAGAAAGGCAAACGAGGTCGATGTCTCCTCGATATTTCCGCGGCGCACTTGGGCACGCCAGGTAAAGTAGCCGCGCAACTGTCGATCGCTCATGGCATTGTAGGTGGGAAAGTGCGACTTAAAGGTGCCGTTGTAGGGGCAGTCGTCCTCAAAGTCGGCCATCAGCAGGCCCTGGCGGTAGAAAAGCTCGGCTTCCGAAAGCCAACGACCCGCGCCGCCCTTGGGGTCATCCTGCCAGCGCGATATCTCGCGCATTTTGCGGTACTGGTCGGGGAGGAAATTCTGCATCTGTCGGCCGGTTTTGAGAATCGGCTCGTCTGCGTAGATTTCGTTTGAGAAGCGGGCGGACTGATGGGTCCGGGCCTCGGCCATAATGCGCTCGATGAGCATCTTGATGTCCTGGTCGGCCACCGCTTCTCCTCTCCTAACGCAGCTTCGGTGACCTCATATCATAGCACAGCATCAAACAGGTGTTCGAGATACTGCTGCGTAGATAGATTTAGAACAGGAGGGCGTAGATGACGGCGATGACGACGGAGGGGAGCATATTGGCCGTGCGGAAGGTCTGAGGACGGATGAGGTTGACGCCGACGCAGAAGATGAGCATGGAGCCTACGAGCGAAAGGCTGTCGAGGGCTGCCGTGGTCATGATGGGGGAGAGTGCGCCGGCAAACAGCGTGATCGTCCCCTGGAACACGGCGACGGGCAGGGCGGAGAAGATGCAGCCGCGGCCAAGCGAGGCCGTCATGGTGCAGACGATGATGCAGTCCAGTGCGCCCTTGAGGGCAAGCGTTGACCAGTCGCCGAGCAGGCCGTCCTGGATCGATCCCACAATGGCCATGGCGCCGATGCACACGGTGAGTGAAGTCGAGACAAAAGCGTTGGTGAACTCGTTATCGCCCTCACTGCCAGTCTTGCGCTTGAGCCATTCGCCAAGGTTCTCGATGGCGGCTTCCAAGTTGACGGCCTCGCCGATGAGCGAACCGAGCGCAAATGAGACGATGAGCATGGTGGTACCGGTGGTCGACAGCGCCTTTCCATCGATGACGAGCATCTTTTGCATGGTGCCGCCCAGGCCGATAAACAGGACGCACAGCCCCGATGCTTTCATGAGCGTGTCTTGGATGCGCGGTGTAATGAAGCGGCCGCCCGCTAATCCCAAAAGACCGCCCGCAACTAAAAGCACAACGTTGATGATTGTTCCCAAGCCCGGCATGAGCCTCCTGTATTGATGCCAACGTGGCAATCGTAGCAGAACGAAATGCGAGGCACATCGCGACTCATCTAATACGTTATATAAGTGGTATTAGGAATGATGCGCAGCATTTAAGCCTCAGGTGGTTGTCGGGACATAGGGATAGTAGTCAAAGCGCAGTGTCATAAGCGCTGTGGGGATTCAATAGCCGCGGCGATGATATTGGCATCGCGGGCGCGATCAAACCCTTCGAGTTCGATCTGATACGAGACGTCTTGCATAATGTCCAGACGTCGCCAGGCTAGGAGTGTGTCACCATCGAATTCCAAGGTTTTGCCTCCGTCTGGGGCAACGGCGTATAGACGCAGTTTAGCGGTGGTTGCAGGGTCGACAACCGTGACCTTTTTAATTTCGTTTCGAGTATTCTTGGCGCCCAACAGGGTGAGCAGTGTTGGGGCCACGACCTCGCCCGATGGCAAAAAGACGACTTCGATGGACTCGGGAAATGCGATGATGGCCGACTTGCGGACGGCTGATTGGCGGCGGCAACTTCGATGTTCGCAGCGTCGATGACCTCCGTGTGGTCGAGCGCGGCAAGCACGCAGCAGTTACCTTCATCGATTTCTTGAGGATCAGCAAGCCCCAGACTGTCCGCGAGCTCGGGATCGTTTGGATCGGTAGCGGCTCATTCGGTGCTTCGAAAGAAGCTGGGACGCTGTTTGTCGGCGACGGCGTGTCGCCCGCACCTGCTTCTTTGTCCGCGCTCTCTTCTTGTGTGGTTGCGTTGATGGGTTCGTCGTTTGAGGGGAGCGTCTTGGCGTCAAGCGCGGAGGGGAGAATTCCGATGGCTCCGGATCCGTTCCACTCCATTTCGAGAAGCACCGGGTCGGCAAGAATGCGTTGCCTGCTTTGCGCGTGGGCATCGATTTCAATAGGGCCTGCCTCTATCCCTCGTGTAAGGCTGAGTGATCCGTCTGACTTCTCGAAATGAGCGTCTGTGTCTTTGGTGCTGACGGCGTAGAACAGCAGGGACGCTTCTCCCGCCGCGACGGCATCGGTGCCGGCTTTGGTCAGCTGCAACGATGCGTGAATGAGAGGGTGGGCTGCGTGTCGTCTGCATTCGCGGCGGCGCAGCCCAGACATATACCGCCTCCTTTCTCAAAAAACGTATCGTCGAAGACGACCTTCGCTCCGTTCGCCGAGTCATCGACCGAAGCGATGTCGATGCGCAGCTCTAAATTGCATGGATCGCCATCTGCATCGAGCACAACCGAGCGCCACGTGCAGACGGCGCACCCCGCCTGGGAGCCGCTTGCCTTGTTCGAACGATTGATATCCACGACTATCGAGCCGTCCGTATTACGACGAAGGATCCCGAGGTTGAGATCGCGGCCTGTGCGATCGAAAAACGCTTGCACGCAATGGCGCTCGACGGATTTGGGGCGGAACTTAGGGCTGCTGGTAAGGAGTCTGCCATGACGGGAGTCGCCCAAGCGGCGACAGGCGTTCCGGTTGCGAGCGCGCCGCAGAGTGCGACGACGGGCAAAAGGTTCTTCGATGCCATGGGGTCTCCTTAGCTAATTTAGTGCGGCCTGTCCATGTTTTGTTTCTGGCTGCGTTTGATGTGCAGACCGAGCCGGCGGTTCCTGCGCCTGCTGCTGTGGCGCCTGCTGCCAAGAGCCATCGTCTGTCGCCTGTCTGCGCCAACGGTTCCTCGCGGTCGCCGCGGTCGAGTCCGAGAGGTCGACCGTCACTTGCGTGGTGGCCTGCGCCTGTTCTTGCTGGGCAAAGGCCATGGCTGGCCCAAACGCTAGGATGCCGACGGCGGCGGCCAGGGCGACGGCCTTATGCCGTGTGCGCACCGGCTCGACCGTCCAGGTGATCGTTGCAACCTGATCGCCTTCGCCGGTTGCGCGGAAGATGTCGCGCGTGACGCGGGCGACGTTTCCGCTTGTCTTGAGTTTAATTTTGTCCTTGCCGCCGGCAATGCCCTGGTAACCCATGTCGAAGGCTGCGTTCTTGGAAAGATCGAGGCCCGTCCCCTGCATTGCGGCGCTGGCGTTCTGGAGTGCGCCGTCGGGGCCGACCTTAAGTCGATGGAGTTCTGCGCGGTTCCGGCCTTGGCGTCGGCGGCAATGGTCCAGGTGTTCATGGCGTCGATCTTCATGTTGGTGACATGGATGCCGTAGGCGAATGATTGTCGATGGTGGTTGCGTCTTCTGAGGGGCCCTGAAGCGTGCCGTCGGCCTTGGCGACGAAGGAATAACCGTCGGAACTTTGAACTCAACGTTGTCGATCTCGGTCCTGACCATTACTTTCGTGGTTCCAACGCGCCCGGCTGCCATAGCTGGCGTCGGGGCGGCGCCCGTTGCGAGCG
>ENA-OQIM01000907-OQIM01000907.1-human-gut-metagenome-genome-assembly--contig:-NODE-907-length-10836-cov-4.470632_pt1 | contig 10836 bp, 12 predicted proteins | sample MGYA00242579_ERZ504744 | MGnify/ENA primary metagenome ERZ504744 (study PRJEB26092, sample SAMD00036441) | human gut metagenome | host: Homo sapiens | study: EMG produced TPA metagenomics assembly of...
TTTATAGTGGGTGGAACATTGACACTCTGTGCGTTTTTCTGGATTTGGCTATTGGTGCTGATTTTTGGAAAAACGCCTTTTCTCATTTTACTTCTAATTTGTGCCGGACGCTGGACAACATGATTGATGGAAACGAGGAATTACAAAAGTCAAATGATAGTGAAACTCTTTTTGCCCGTATCAACCACCGCTTAATCCGGTTGTATGAGATTATGCAGGAAAATCGGCACAAGGTAGACATGGAACGACAGGAGCTTCAAATGCTGATTTCTGATATTTCGCATCAAGTCAAAACACCTGTCAGCAATTTGCAAATGGTAACGGACACACTTTTAACAAAGCCTGTTTCAGAAGAAGAACGGATGGACTTTTTGCAAGGCATACGCAGTCAGACTGATAAACTGGATTTTCTGTTCCAAGCACTGGTTAAAACATCCCGGTTAGAAACCGGAGCAATACGATTAGAAAAGAAAGACAGCAGCTTATTCCATACGCTTGCACAAGCTATGAGCAGTATTGTATATGCCGCAGAGAAAAAAGAAATTGCTGTATCCGTGGATTGCCCGGAAAATTTGATAATCTCCCATGACAGCAAGTGGACAAGCGAAGCCCTTTTCAATCTGCTGGACAATGCAGTAAAATACACTCCGTCAGGTGGAAAGATTTCTGTATCAGTGGTTCAGTGGGAAATGTACGTAGAGGTCAAAGTGACCGACACCGGCAAGGGCATTTCAGAAAGCAATCAGGCTGCCATCTTCCGGCGCTTCTATCGTGAGGAAGAAGTACACGATCAACAGGGTGTGGGAATAGGTTTGTATTTGGCTCGTGAGATTGTAACAAGGCAAGGGGGCTATATCAAGGTTGTTTCAGAGCTGAGGCAAGGCTCAGAATTTTCTATTATGCTTCCTGTAAGGTAAGATATAACCACTTTTTTTGAAATGTCCGAGCGTTGTAACATTTCACTCTGATTTTCGATAAAAATTTTTTCTATCTCGGACATTTGTGTAACATTTGTGGTTTACAATGGCTTTATCAACAGATAGAAAGCTTGAAAGGAGCATTTGAATATGAGCATTTTACAAACAATCGACTTAAAGAAGTATTACGGCACAGAACCAAATATTACTCGTGCCCTTAATGGTGTAAATTTTACTGTGGAACAGGGAGAATTTGTTGCCGTAGTTGGAACTTCCGGCAGCGGTAAGTCTACATTGCTTCACATGATGGGAGGACTTGATACCCCCACTTCCGGCAGCGTGATTGTACGGGGAGAAGAACTCGCAAAAAAGAATGATGATGAATTGACAATTTTCCGCCGTCGTAACATCGGATTTATCTTCCAAAATTATAATCTGGTTCCGATTTTGAATGTATATGAAAATATCGTCCTGCCTGTGGAACTGGATGGCGATACAGTAGACCAGAAATTTATGGACGAAGTTGTGTATATGTTGGCTTTAGAAGATAAACTGGAAAATATGCCGAACAATCTTTCAGGCGGTCAACAGCAACGTGTAGCGATTGCACGAGCTTTAATTACGAAGCCTGCGATTATCCTTGCTGATGAACCGACCGGAAATCTTGATAGCAAGACCAGTGCAGATGTGTTAGGGCTTTTGAAGCATACCAGCGGAGAATTTAATCAGACCATTGTAATGATTACTCACAACAACGAGATCGCTCAACTCGCAGACCGCATTGTACGGATTGAAGATGGTAAAATTGTTGGCTAAAGGAGGTGGGAATTATGAATTATCCTTTTGAAAATGATACCAGTGCAGTAATTAAAAAATTAGCACGAAAAAGTGTGCGTTTTGATAAGAAGAAAAACTTATTTTGCCTTTCGGCAATTATTGTAGCCGTTGCTATGATAATGATGTCGTTGCTCACAGTGCAAAATATCATTTATCAAAATCAGAAAGAAATCGAAGGATTACATCAAGGGATTTCTTTGACATTACGCAGGACAGTAAAGAAAAGTTGTTAGCAAACGAAGAAGTAAAAAGTGTAGGACTTTCCTGTAATATCAAAACAGTGAAAGAAAATTCTAAAGAACTGTCTCTGATTTATTATGATGATGACATGCTTAGTTTGATTCCTGCCTTTGACGGAAAATATCCAGAGAAAGCAAGTGAAATTGCTGTTACAGATGCCTTTTTTGCCAGTGAAAATAAGTCTCCGGAAATCAACGCCATAGTTCAGTTGAATCTGGATGGTACTTTGAAGAATTATACTATTGTTGGTATTTATCATGATAAAACTTCTACCGCTTATCCTGTTTTTGTTTCACTTGAAAAAATGCCGGGAATTACGTGGAAATAACCTGCTTAATGGATATGTTTGGCTTGAAAATGCAGATACCCTTACAAAAGACGAAGCAACAGAAATATTATCTCAAATTTCAGAGGAGACTGGACTGAATAATTGGACAGTCAGCAGTTACTATGATTATGTAAATACAACTTTGTCCTTCAGTAATTATGCGGTATATGGTGTAGTTGCTGCCATTTTGTTTTTAGCTGCCGCACTTGTAATTTACAGCATTTTCTATATTTCGGTTGGACAAAAAGTTGCTGAGTTCGGACAGCTCCGGACAATAGGGGCAAGTAAAAAGCAAATTTATAAAATAGTTCTTAAACAGGGTTATATGCTTGCAGTTCCGGGGATTTTAATTGGTAGTATCATGGGAACGATCATCAGCTATTGTCTGCAATCAAAAGGCTGGTCAGTATTTGCATTTATTGTTTCTCTATGTGGCGCATGCTTTTTGGAATACTGCTTGTTTATATTAGTGTTCGTAAACCAGCAAAAATTGCAGCGAATACTTCTCCAATTTCCGCCCTGAAAAATCCAGTGGGAATTGTAAATTACCGCACTCACAAAAGACATCGTATTACGCCTGTATATTTAGCGAAAATCAGCTTTTCCAGAAACAGAAAAAAATCTCTATTGACCATTTTATCATTGGGACTGTGCGGAGTTATATTTTTCCTTGCAGCAAGTTATCAGAGTTCTTTTAATGCCGAGAGTATGGCTCGTTATTGGGATATGAAGTACGGAGATTTCAAAATCAGCATTGATTTAGAAAACGAAAGTGAAAATTTGGATGCTCTCTTGCAGAAAGAATATTTTTCTGATTATGTAAAGCGTGTTGGAGATATAGAGGGAGTTAGCAATATATTTACTTATGCTACCGTACCAGTTGATTTCTCAACAGACAATGATATTTCAGATAGCACCTTGATGCTCGGCTATAATGAAAGGATTTGGCGTCGCTAAATGCAGCGGTTTTGTCTGGAAATATTACTGATGATACAGAATTAGTTGTAAGTGATCCCGAACGTATTTATGATGTTTACCATTGGAAACCTCAAATTGGGGATACTGTGACCTTTAATTTCAAAAATCATAGTGGTAAAACAATAACAAAAGCATTCAAAATTGGTGCAATCACTTCCAGCAATGATGGAATGGGTGGCTATATTTTCAGAATGCCGGAAAATATGCTCAAAGAACTTGCAGGTTATGACTGTACATACGCAATCGAAATACAAGCAGAAGCTGAATATCAGGAGATAATCGAGCAAGAACTCAAATTACTCGTTTCTGACAATAGGGATGTTCGCTTACAAACCCTTCAAGATTTTATTGTAGAACACCAATCAGACAATCGTGCAGGTTTTACATTAGCTTATGCGATTGCAGCCATCTTGTGGATATTTGCGGTCATCAATCAAATCAATCTTACTGTGACAAATCTTTTATCACAGAAACAGGAAATGGGCACACTAAAATCTATTGGTATGACAAATAAGCAGTTGAAGCAAGCATTTATGATGGAAGGTCTTTTTACTACTTTGATTGCATTGCTTATAACTGCTGTTGTTGGAATCCCCGGCGGATATGCAATCGGTATATTTTTGAAAAATGCAGGCATGTCTACGGGATTTGTATTTCCGGTTGTTGCTTTTACTCTTTTTGCTGTTGCTATGTTTATGCTTGAAAGTTTGATGACAATATTGCTTATTCATTCATGGAAGAAGCAATCTGTTATTGCAATAATGCGAAATTGATGATAGAAAGCTTTTCATATCTCGGTCAGCTCCACAATTACATTACTCTGCTGATACAGCCAGTCCGTAAATTCTTTCGGGCTGGCTGTTCCTGTTTTTACAGCCTTTTTTTCTCTGTAATACTTCTTTTCATACAGTAAATTTTCACTAGGCTGGTATGGAGTAATTTTACTGTCTATACAGTAAGTTGAAAATACTAATATGGTCTTTTTTTCTAACCAAACTTTAAGATAACATCTAATTCCAACATATGCGCCCTGCGAAAGTACGAAAAGCAATAGAAGATTTACTGACAGTACTTTTTTGATTGATTCTCCAAAATAAATGACAATAGCAACACTTGTCAGTATCATTAGTAGAGTAATAACATCCCAACAGTTTTTCTTATATAATTCTATAACCTTTATTTCTATCAGTATCGCCAGCATCCCTGTTCCTGCCATACATATTCCTACAATCAATATTAGCAATAACCAATATACCATTCCGGCTATAAAAGCATTTGGAATTTTTGTACTAATCTGTGCCGCAGAATGCCCGGCATCAATCGTCCATCCGACAAAGGTTTGTATGAATGATGCTAAATCATTGAAGAATGATTTACAATCGACAAGGAACATATCTGACTGTACTGCCTGAAAAAGAGTGGTTGTCAACGAATACCATGCAAGAAGGAACAAGGTTGTTTGGAACATTACCGTTTTTGCTTTATACTGTCCTGCAAGTCGCTCTTTTTGTGTTTCGTATTTTGCTTTTGCATTCTGATAGCTGTCCGGTTACAGGCTTCACATTTTTCATAGAGTACCGGCTTTTCTACCGGTATTTCTACGATTTTCTGATGTGTCCGGGCATAATCCCGTTCCTGTGTTAAATAGCATATTTTATCTTGACATTCCTCTATCATGACGTTTGCGCTTCGCAACTTCTCTTTCTCGATCCGCAATGCTCTGTCTGCCAGCTTCAAGTCGTTCTTTAATGCTTGAATATTCCCGGCTCTGTTCTCTTTGTTTAATTTCTCGTTCAAGGTCAGAGATTCGCTGAGCTGCGTCTTCAGTTCCACGATAAGCTGTTCTTTCTGTTCTAGTTCTTCTTGTATCTCCTCGGTCAAGAGCAGAAGTTCTTCCAACTGTTCGGCGTTCTTTGATTCTCTGGATTCGTTCATCTATATCACGTCCTTTCTCTATCTGCTGTTCCAGTTCAGCAATTCGGTGTTCTGTTTCAGTAATAAACTGTTTTCGCTGTTCAGCTTCTGTGCCAATTTCTGCCATTGCTGATTTTCGTTTTCCAAAAGTTCTATCTTCGTTTTCTGTTCTTCCATCTTGGAAAGCAGTTCCTCGGTATTTGGCAAAATGTTGAGCAGCCCGGATAACTCGCTGTTTAATTTTTGCAATTTCTGATTCTGTTCCTGCATAAGAGAGAGTTGGGTGTCCCGGTTCTGCATTTCCAGAATCATTTCTGCCATTAAGGTCTGCTGTTCTTCGATTTGCCCAATCATGGATTCCATTAAGGTATAATTTCCCGGCTTTCTTCTAATGTCATTTAATCGCTCCTTCCATAATGATAATGCACCCGATACTTTCCCAAAGGTGTCCAGTATCTTTTGCAATAACGTGTTTTGTTGTTTTATGATTTGATTTTCCGCTACTTTCCACGAACCTTTTATTTCCTGCCCGGCAAGAAACTTTTGTTCAATCTTTCTTGCGTCAGCGCCTTCATGGATGGTAGGAATCTGGAGTTTTCCCTGTTTTTCATAAGAACGGTGATCGACCTGATTCTGCAAAGGCAGATGTTCATTACATACCTTTGCCCATTCACTCCGCCATAGTTCACAGTTTTTTGGATTGTTCCATCCAGTAGCATCGGTCAGCACCCGTTTCCATTGCAAGCGGTTTCTTGCACCAATCTTCGGGATTCCGTTTTCGTCTAATACAGGGATACGGATTCCATGACGGTCAGGGTTTTTCTTATCCTGCCACCAGTTCGGATGGGATTCATCAATCACGATATTTCCGTTTTTATCTCTGACAAATTCCCAATCCTTGACTTCTTTCTTTCCCCAAGAATGATCCGGGTTAAAAGGGCGCATAGTCAGAAGCAGATGGACATGAGGATTGCCATCCCCTTTGTCGTGGATACTCCAATCAGCGCACATTCCTTTATCCACAAATGTTTTTTGGATATAGTCGGCTGTATATTGAATCTGTTCTTGTCTGCTCCATTCTTTTGGAAGGGCAAATTCAAATGACCTGCCAAGTTGGGCATCCGCACTTTTTTCAATCTTCAATACCTCATTCCATAACCTCTGTTTTTGAAATGTGATTTTAAATTTTTTTATAGCAGCTTCTTTATCTTCTGACCTTTTGTATCGGACAGACTTTTGAAAGCGTTTTATATTTTCCTCTGGTACTATCTGCCATTCAGAAGGTGCGTTTTCGCACATCATCAGACTGGTGTAGACCACTTCTTTTTTAGAAGTGTAATAACTGATACTCCCGGTTTCTTCGTTTTTCATCACATCCCCATTGAGATATGCAGAAGCGGAGATAACAGATTTTCCTTTACTTCGTCCGACTATTTTGATTGTGTAATGAAAAATCGCCATGTCTGGATTCCTCCTTTCTGCACATCCGGCATAGATTTCCGGCAACATTGCTTTCAATTTTAGAAAAAGCAGCATTGCCGGAACGCCCTCTGCGTAAGAGTGCCCTGCGCATAGCAGCCTGCATGGAATGCGCCCCTCTGGCGAAGAGTGCCTCCTGCGGCATGAGCAGGTCTGGCTGAAAGCCCCGCCGACGGAACGAGCCCGGCAAGCGTGAGCGCAGACCGGTTGCCACTTGTGGCAAACTTATTGGGACGACCTCTGGTTGTCCATAAGTGCGCCCTTCATGAAAAAGCAATGAAGGGAATGAAAAACTCATCCCCTCCGCCATTACACTTCCTCCATATCGGTATTGGCTTCTTTCTGCATTGCCTTTGAGAAAAACTTCCCATTGGCTTCCTGCTTTTCAGAAAACCAATCAGCTTTGGGATGTCTTCCTCCTCAATAGGTGCACCAAGAACGGATTCCACTGCACCGCCAATCTGACAGAGCCTATGGGTTCGTTTTTTACTTTCTTCGGCTTTCTTTCGTTTCAGAAGTTCTTTCTTCTGTGTTGCATATCTTTTCGCCTTTTCAAGGCTTTCCTGTTCCTTCTTTTCCATTTCAAGCATTCGTTCTTCATAACTTTTTGTTGATTTTGCCATGATTACATTCCCCTTTCTTTTGCAAACATAAGTTCTCGGTTGCGTATCAGAAGAAGCACATGGTATAATCTTCTTGCGTGTAGGTATATCATGGCTTCGGTCTGATAGAACCTTTGGCGGTTTCTTTGGAAGCCGCCTTTTTAATTTGCCGCAGTTCTTGTTACGGCTTTTACATTTCCTCTATCCCTCAAATCACGACCTTCATTCGCTTCCATAAACATTTCCAGAATATCGGTTTTAATCAGGACTTTGCGACCAACCTTTAATACTGGAAGTTTCTTCCATTCTACAAGCTGTCTTAAGGTATTTCTGCCGATTCCCGTATAGTCAGCAGCTTCTTCGATGGATAATGCAATTTTTCTTTGCGTCATATAATCACCTCCTTATAAATTGCATTATGCAATTCTTGTGATGTAAGTATATCCTTTTCATATCTTTTTGTCAAGCGTTACGAAATATCAAAAACAAACTTTATATTGCATATTGCAATTTTGGAAAAACAATGCTATAATTCATACATACCGAAAAAGGAGGCAGTCAGCATGAAAGATAAAGAACTACGCAAGCTGATAGGCAGCAGAGTAAAACAGCGCCGTCTGGAATTGAATCTGACACAGCCTTATGTCGCAGAAAAGATGGGGGTTACCGCTTCTACAATCCTGCGTTATGAGAATGGTTCGATTGACAATACGAAAAAAATGGTGCTGGAAGGTCTTTCGGAAGCACTCCATGTATCTGTGGAATGGCTCAAAGGGGAAACAGATGAATATGAAACCGACATTACGGATAAGAGAGAGTTACAGATTCGTGATGCAATGGGAGATATTCTGGAACAGTTACCGCTTGCCCTTACCAAAGAAGAAGATGCTTTTTCAAAAGATTTATTACTGCTGATGTTAAAACAATATGGTCTGTTTTTGGATTCCTTCCAGTTCGCCTGCAAAAATTTCAAGGGGAATGCTGGTCAGACGGATATTGCCAAAACAATAGGGTTTGAATCGAATGAGGAATATAATGAGATTATGTTCTTAAGGGAAATCACTCCTACCATCAATGCTCTTAATGAGATGGCAGACGTTGTAAGGCTCTATTCCAAGAAACCAAAAACAGCAGAACAAAGGCTTGCAAATCTTTTATCAGAAGTCTTATACGAAGATTCCGAATCGGTATAGTAAGACAACCGGAGTTATGATATACTTACACGCACGAAGCATTTCATCAGTTCCGATTGTCTAATATCGAAAGGAGATATACGATTATGGCAAAAGGATCTGTAAGAAAAAAGGAAAGAAATGGTACTACCGCTTCTATGTAGAGGACGCAAGCGGCAATCTTGTTCAAAAAGAATGCGTTGGAACAGAAAGCAAAAGTGAAACTGAAAAGCTGCTCCGTCAGGCAATGGATGATTATGAAAAAAAGAAATTTGTTGCCAAAGCGGAAAATCTCACAGTCGGACAACTTCTGGATGTGTGGGCAGAGGAGGAATTAAAAACAGGTACGCTCAGCAATGGTACTGTGGAGAATTACCTCGGAACAATCCGAAATATCAAGAAACACCCATTGGCAGAACGGAAATTAAAAAATGTAACCTCTGAGCATTTGCAATCCTTCTTTGATTTGCTTTCCTTTGGGGGAGTTCATCCCGATGGAAAAGAGAAAAAGGGTTACAGCAAAGATTACATCCATTCTTTTTCCGCAGTCATGCAGCAGTCCTTCCGCTTTGCAGTATTTCCAAAACAGTATATTACGTTCAATCCCATGCAGTATATTAAACTGCGGTATCAGACGGACGAAGTTGATTTGTTTTCGGATGAGGACATGGACGGAAATATCCAACCAATTTCACGAGAAGATTATGAAAGACTGCTTACGTATCTTCAAAAAAAGAACCCAGCCGCAATACTTCCAATCCAGATAGCCTATTATGCCGGGCTTCGTATTGGAGAAGCCTGTGGTTTGGCATGGCAGGACGTAAATCTGGAAGAACAATGCCTTACCATAAGACGCAGCATCCGATATGATGGTTCAAAGCGCAAATATATCATCGGACCAACCAAGCGGAAAAAAGTGAGGATTGTTGATTTTGGAGATACGCTGGTAGAGATTTTCCGTAATACCCGGAAAGAGCAGTTAAAAAATCGAATGCAGTACGGAGAACTTTATCACACGAACTACTACAAAGAGGTCAAAGAGAAAAACAGAGTGTACTACGAATATTATTGCTTAGACAGAACAGAGGAAGTCCCGGCAGATTATAAAGAAATTTCTTTCGTCTGTTTAAGACCGGATGGTTGTCTGGAACTTCCAACTACTTTGGGAACTGTTTGCAGAAAGGTGGCAAAAACATTAGAGGGATTTGAAGGCTTTCATTTCCACCAGTTACGTCACACCTATACAAGCAACCTTTTAGCAAATGGAGCAGCCCCAAAAGATGTGCAGGAATTGTTAGGACACTCAGATGTCAGTACCACAATGAATGTCTATGCTCACTCCACAAGAGATGCTAAACGAAAATCGGTTAGGCTTCTTGATAAAGTGGTAGGCAATGATTAAAGAAATTCCCTTATTTCCCTTGTAATTATCTCATAAGGGCAAAAATAAGGGAAACTACATATCATTTCACTAATGGACAGGCGGGAAAGCCTATAAAATGGGGAAAGTTAGAGGAATAATTATATAAATTTCAGTTTGTATAACTGGCAACCCAACCACAATTAAATCTTCACAGCTTTGCTAAGCAGGAAATCTGAAAAGGTCTCCTGCTTTTTTGCACCTAAAATTAAATATGGAACTTTAAGGCACTTGCTATTTTCGTTTTGAAAATGACAGGTGCTTTTGCTTTAGGGAGCAGGAAAACATCTTCCATTCTTTAGGTTGGTAGAGTATAATGTAAGCAACAAATATGAAGTTGTGGAGGTGATATGATATGAAATATATAGGTGGCATTATAAACGTCATATATTGTCTTATTAGTCTTAGATATAATGCAAAGAAGAAATCATAAGCGAACACAATCGTTAAAAAAATTTACGGTAAGGACAATAACTGATGTAAGTATAGTTTGTGCTGTTGGGGCTATTTTTGTGATTGGCGCAATGGTATTTGCACTAATAGACGAACCTGAAGTATTTAAGAAAAATACCTTTATTATGCTTATACTTGTTGCTTTTTTAGGATTGATGTTTTTTGGTATGATTGCACCAATAAAAGGTGTCTGGGATATTTGTGTAGATGAAAATGATGTGACTGTAATTAAGGCATTTTTTATAAAAGGCATTGGAAAATATCAGACATATCCTATTGTAAAAGGAAACGTGGTGGTATGAATGTGTATGTCAATGGAAGAAAGAAAAAAGCTTTTTTTTGTTGATGGTATGACAGACCACTTTGATAACTTTATAAAGCGAATGGAAAAAGAGGGAAAAGAGATTATTCTTCCAGAAACAAAAGAAAAGAGATAGGTTTATAGATAAGCAGATCCCAGTTGATATTTCACATATTTTAGGAAATTTAATAACTG
>ENA-OQIM01000909-OQIM01000909.1-human-gut-metagenome-genome-assembly--contig:-NODE-909-length-10830-cov-2.198356_pt1 | contig 10830 bp, 13 predicted proteins | sample MGYA00242579_ERZ504744 | MGnify/ENA primary metagenome ERZ504744 (study PRJEB26092, sample SAMD00036441) | human gut metagenome | host: Homo sapiens | study: EMG produced TPA metagenomics assembly of...
AAAAAATAAAAAAAAGTTTCAAAAAACCCTTGACATTTTATAGGTCTTAGAGTATCATACATATTGTTGCAGCGGTGATACGAAATATCACAAAGGAAAAGCAACAAAGATGTGCGTTTAGCTCAGCTGGATAGAGCGTTGGCTACGGACCAAAAGGCCGGGGGGTTCGAATCCTCTAACGCACGCTAATTTAAGAAGCTGGAAACCTTGAAAAATCAAAAATGGTTTCCGGCTTTTTTTTTCGTTTTCAGGTTTGTGTAAAAACCTGTGACTTATCTATTTCGGGGATGTTTAAGATTAATTTTTACACCTATGATGGTAATTTAGAAAAACAATCCGCAGTATTTGAAATCAATGTATAAATATTTGTAAGCTAAGGGGCTATCTATTTCCCGACAGCCCCATTTTAAAATATATTGCATCCCGTTTTACGGTCGACGAACGGAGTTTTTGCGGAGCTTTTTGGATTCATAAAGGTCTTTATCAGCGTGTTCGATGATTGCAGGAATATCTGTTTCCGGGCTTGGCTTGAATTCGGTGATTCCAAGAGAAACCTCCACGAGAAATGGTTTGCCGGATTCTGCATTAAAAGCAGCACATGCATCCCGGACTCGTTTGCGGAAAATATCCTGGAAGTTTTTTCCTGACAGTTAAGGAGGATCAGGAATTCATCACCGCCAGTGCGGGCAACGACGTCCTGGCTGCGGAGACAGCCGTTAAAAATATTAGCGACACTTCGCAGGGCAAAATTGCCTGCCGGATGTCCCCACGTATCATTGATTTCTTTAAGGTGATCCAGATCAGCGCAGATAATATAGGCGCGCTGATGTTCGCTTTTGCTGCAAAAATTCTTGATCTGTTCAGTGAAACCTCTTAAGTTAAGAAGTCCTGTCAGTTCATCATATTTGGAGATTAATCCAAGTTCCCGGTTACGTTCACGGACAAGCTCAAGATCCCTGGACATTTCCTGACGACGGAGAACTTCTACTTTACTGATTTCAAGATAATGAAGAGAAAGGCCAATCTGCAGGCTTATCACATAGAAGAACGGAAATTCTTCCGGTTGGATATCGCATGCAAGAAGACCGTACTGCTTTTCTCCGGAGAAGAGCAGAAATACCATAAACTGGTGACGGTCGTTATCTGCCATTAACTGACAGATGCCATTTTCAGCGTTTACAGGCTGGCGGTCATAAAGATGAAAAGCAGCTGTTTCTTCGTCTCGATAATAGCAGCAAGCCGAAGATTTTGTGGAGATATCCATTCATCATTCTGATGATAGATGACTGGTTCATCCAGAAGAAAGAGGTAAGTACATTTGGTTCGAAGCTCACGCATGTTTTCCATTGCTGACAGAAGAAAAGCATATTCATCATCCATACAGTCATTCAGATTTCTGGCTAAGTAAGGAATAAACCAGGACTTTCTCTGAAAGTTGATCAGTTCAAGTTTCATATTTGTGATTGTGCGATTTAACTTATGAATCTGTTCAGTAAGGTTTACAGGAGTACTGCGGATTTTCCGGAATTTTTTCCTGACATCCACAGGATTCTCTGACACATAGAGAAACAGGAACTCTTCGGGACAAAACTTCACTGCCATCCAGTTTGGCTATCAGATCATAGACAGCCATTTTTCCCATCAGGACGCCATCCTGCTGAACGGTTGTAAGAGGAGGCTCCATACCGGAAGCACGCTCGCAGTCATCAAAACCAGTAATGAGGATATCCTTGCCAACTTTAAGACCACGTTGTTCACACACGCGGTATCCGGAAAACGCCATTTCATCATTTGCAAATACGATGGCCTGTGCATCCGGATTATCATCCAGAAGGTGCTGAACCTGGCGGTCAACAAATTCAGAGTAGTCACCCTGTGCGATCATCTGTGGAGTGACCGGCAGATTGTGCGCAGCCATTCTTTCAAGATATGTGTTTTTGCGTTCATTTGCATCAGTATTCTGAGAAGGACCCGCTACAAAAAGAATTTTTCGACAATGATGCTCATTGATCAGATGCTCCATGACCATGTGGATTCCGTTTTTGTTGTCACAGATCAGGGAATGACAGTTTGGAGAATGAACAATCTCTGTAAGAAATACTGTAGGAATCGAATTAAATTTCAATGCAAATCTTTCCGCAGTTTCATTCTTTAATTGAAGCCCAAGAGTTCCGTAGTTGATGATCAATCCGTCAAGACCACCGATAAGACTGTAATCGTGGATAGTTTTGAATTGATAATCAAAAGAATCTTTGTGAGTTCCACCTAGCAGATCTTCAAAGAAATCTTTGGTCTGTGTTCCGAGAAAAAAACACACATTAACATTTAATTCTCTGGCAGCTTCGGTAATGCCGCGGATATGTTCTTTGGGAAAATAAGTATGCACGCCACCAATAAGAATGCCGATATTGTAGCGATCAGATGTCTTCATTTTTTTTAGGCCTCCATATGCAAGTGAACAAGTTATTTTTGGTATATTATACCAATAATATATCATTAATGCAAAAAAATACATATGAAAAATCTACAAAATAAAGCACAAAAAGAGGAAGAACAGCGTTGAGTTCTTCCTTTTTCGAAACATACCTGATTCTATTAAATTGCGTCCAGTGCCTGAGCGATATCTGCGTCGTGCGCCTGGCGGCGCACGTTTCTTTTATAGGAAAGACAGCCTGCGGCGTTCTCCTAAATAAAAAAATGCCCGCACAGAGGCGGGCATAACGACAAGACGCTTCTTGGATTAAAAGATATAAAAGCCTTCCTCTCCAAAAGCGTCATCAAGTTCGTCATCATTTAGACTTATTCATTTTGAAGAACATACGTGAGACGACACTGGTAACAGTGAAAGAGGCAGTCGAGCAGAGTACGGTCTTCAAGAAAAAAGTCACGAAGGTTTTTATCAATAGTAAAAACACAATGGCGGTGCTAGACATTAACAAGTTTAAAAGACATGGAAGTAGTGCGTTCCATGGAATACTTGTTTCCGCAGGTAGGGCAGAAACAGCTTCCCGCAACTGGTTGATGTAGATAACCTGCAGGCGGTACATTTTGGGAACATTGACCAGTGGCTTGAAGAGAGATAAAAGGAAAGTGATTTTGAAAAAGTAAAAGTGATAAAAAATTCTTCTATTGTTATTGTATGGAAATGAGATTGCAGAGCTTGCTTGAGCGTGGTAAAATATATAATCATATCTATATTGAATAAAATCTGAAATTGAGTTACTTAAAAAGTGACGTTGATAAAAATCCAAAAGAGAGTAAAGAATGAATGAAATAGGATATCATGGAACCTGTTCAAAACACAAAGACAGTATAGAAAGCAATGGATTTGATCCTGCGAAATGTAACTATCGTGCTGATCATTGGTTGGGACAGGGAGTATATTTTTTTGACGATCATGAGAAAGCATTATGGTGGTCTGCAACAGCTGTTTTACATAATAACGATTTTGGAAGAGTGATTTTTAGGGCGACTATAGAAGCACCGGATGAAGAAGTATTGGATTTGGATGATAATAAACAACTGGATGCATTTTTCGCTGAGATTATCCAATGCATAGATGAAATTAAAAAAAATTGTTCTGGAAATATGCCTGTATTTGATGATAAAAATTTTCGTGCTCTTTTCTTTGATTATTATAAGCAAAAAAAGAATATCGCTGTTATTACCAGAACATTTCAGAAAGATTATGCAGGTTATACAATGCGAAGAAACAAGAAGGATAAAGAATTACAGAAGAAAATAGTGAATATTACAGGCCTTGGATTTAATGAACGTCAAATTTGTGTTTCAAAAAAAGAATGTATTAAATCAACAAAACTAATATATAATGAAGAAGAAGAGGTGATTTAATGTTAGATAAAGAATTGTTCTTTTCATTGTGCGAGAAGTATAATGTTGAATTGAGTAAAACTGCTAAAACTCCTATGATAAGAGATGCAGAGGGAGTGCATGCAATTACAGAGGAAGATGTAAAACAGATTTTGACGCCGCCTCAGAAGTATTTTGATTATTCGAATAACAACATTAATACAAGTAATGTAAAGCCAGAGTTTGATTTTATGGATGATTACGCAACTGCATGCTAGGAGAAAAAATATGGAAGTCAGATCTAAATATGAAAGTGCTCTTATTTTAGACAAATTGAATTATAGAAGTAGCTTAGAAAAAAGATGGATCGTTAGATGATCTGGAATTAGGAGTTCAGGTTGATCATAGTCTGAATAAAATCGGTGATGATAAGTTTGAACTTATTCTTACAACTAAAGTTGCAGATCAAGATGAAAAAGTATGTGTTTGGGTAAAAGGAAGAGCAATATTCAATACTCAGCAGGAAAACATGAGTATTCTTGAAAGAAATGCTATTGCTATTCTGTTCCCATATATTAGAAGCTATATTTCTACCATAACAACTCAGCCGGGAATGGCACCTATTTTATTACCGGCAATGAATATTGTTGCGATGCTGAATGATCAAAAGAAAAATTAACATAAATGCTGTTGACATCAGTATATGGATTATAGTACTCTTAAAAAAGAAAGAAACGGGTTTGTTACCGTACGGCTATTGCTGGGTGGGGTGCTTCGTTTCTTTTTTTATAAAAAATATAGTTGTTGACCTGAAAACTGCATGCTACATAAATTTATAGATATTTATAATCAGAAATGAAGCACTTGTGCATGTGTTATTTATTACTGTTAATCTTACGGAGTGATATCAGGTGAAAGTAAGTAAATTGTGTTGACACTGACATTTGGCCAGAGTAGAATAAAAAAACAGAAAAGGAAAATTTTTGTAAAGCTGTTTGTTTGATACAAGCAGTTTTTTTTTTTACAGAAAAAGTGAACAATAATGAAAGGACAAAACACCTGAAATACAGGTGAATCTATCAGGAGGAAAAAACAATGCCAGGATATCTGATCAAAGATACAACAAAAGAAGAACGTAAACAGATCGTAGAGGAATCTCTGGGAAATATCTCCGCAAACTGTGATGGTTGTATGGCGAGACTTGCGGATATGTATCAGGATTATATTGATGGAAAAAAGAGATCCGTGAGATCAATATGGAGTTCAATGCCAGATATGTCCGTGGAGATATGGATAAAGAGGAAAAAGAAGCTGTCCGATGTAGAGGAGTAAAAACAACATGATAAAACTGATCGCAACAGACGTAGACGGAACTCTTGTAAAAGACGGAACCATGACTATCAATCCGGAATATATGACAGTGATCCGGAAGCTGACTGAGCTGGGAATTACCTTTGTGGTGTGTTCCGGGCGGCAGTATGACAGTGAGAGGAAGCTGTTTGAGCCGGTGAAGGATCTGGTGTATTTTGTGTCAGATGGCGGTACGGTGATCCGGAAGAATGATAAGATCCTGAAGGTACATACACTTCCGGATGAGGCCTGGAAACGCATGCACCATATGGTGAAAGAAAAAATGCCGGAATGCGACTGCTATATTGCCACACCAGAGTGCAGCTATGCGGAGAATGAGAATGGAAGGATGTTCCGGTGGCTGCGGGATTCCTATGGTTATGATATGAGAAAAGTGGCTGATCTTTCTTCTCTTCAGGGTAAACAGGTGCTGAAATTCTCTGTCTATCACCCGGAACGGTGCGAGGAACTTTGCGCACCGTACTTTACACCGGCATGGAGGGATAAGGTAACGCTGGCGGTTGCCGGAAAAGAATGGATGGACAGTACTCCGCCGGAGGGCGAAAAAAGTACAGCTGTCGAATTTATTCAGAAACAGTTAGGAATTTCTACCGGAGGAAACCTGTACATTCGGAGATAACCTCAACGATATCGCCATGCTCCAGAAAGCGGGAATGAGCTACGCAGTAGCCAATGCCAGAGCGGAAGTGCAGACAGCAGCTAAAGGAGTGTGTCCCTCTTATAGTGAAGATGGAGTCTTACAAATTCTGAAAGAGATTGTTTCTGAAAGCGGAAAACAATAAAGATACATAAAATATGTGCTTCCGGTAAAGAAAAGTCACCGGACAGGGGTTGACTTTTAAAAACAATTCTGTTAAATTGAAAAAAATCGAAAATTTCAATTCCATGAGGGAGTAGTTCGCACGTAAGTGTGATTTGTCAACAGACCCGGTTTTTTCTGAAAAACCTGGCAAATCTTAAAGAATGAGACTCATGTATGCTCTGTTATTTTTTATTGCAGTAGGGCATACATGGGTCTTTTTTTATGTAACAAAAGAATGCCGGAAAGAATTTTTTCAGCAGGGCAGGCGACAATGAATCTCCGGGTTATGGGAAATAAAAACAGAAAGTGAGAAGAAAAATGGAAAATCTGGTAAACAGTTCACCGCTGATCCTTGTGTTAGTCTTTCTTGTGATCGGCTTTGCTTTCCTGATGAAGGGTGCGGATTTCTTTGTAGAAGGAAGCTCCAGTATCGCAAAAAGCTGAAGGTGCCGCCGATCATCATAGGACTTACTATTGTGGCAATGGGAACATCACTGCCGGAAACCGCAGTCAGCGTTACGGCGTCACTGGTCAATAACAATGAGCTTGCGGTCAGCAATGTGGTAGGTTCCAATATTTTTAACCTGATGGTGGTTGTTGGAGTCTGTTCCATCCTGACGCCGATCCTTGTACAGAAGGAAACCATCCGGAGGGATATTCCGTTTTCCATGATCTGTGCGCTCCTTCTTCTGGGGCTTGGAATCCTGGCAGCAGGAGATACGATCGGAATGAGACTTGGTCATCTGGATGGAATGATCCTGCTGGGATTTTTTGCAGGTTATATTGTGGCAATGATCCAAAGTGCCATGAAGGCCAGGGCAGCAGGAAAAAATGTGGACATGGAAGGAATGGAAGAGCTGGAAGGAGAAATCGGCATCCTTTCCTGGCCGAAGAGCATCCTTTTTATTGTGGGAGGCGCACTTGCCATTGCCTTTGGCGGAGATCTTACCGTGGATGCTGCCAGCCGTATTGCCATTGATCTTGGAATGAGTCAGACACTGGTGGGACTGACCATTGTTTCCATCGGAACTTCCCTTCCGGAGCTGGTGACTTCCGTGGTTGCAGCCAGAAAGAACGAAGTGGATATGGCTGTGGGAAATGCGGTAGGCTCTAATATTTTCAATATTCTGATGGTTCTCGGAGCTGCATCTGCCATCAATCCGGTGGCACTGATCCGGGAAAATATCATTGATATTGTCATACTTATCGTGTTCTCGCTGATCGTGTGGATCTATGCGGCGACAAAGCAGAGGATCAGCCGGAAAGAGGGAATTTCCATGGTGTGTATGTACCTGATCTATGCAGGGTATATTATCTGGAGATAGCTGCTGTGGGCATGCAGTTGGTCCAACGTGGACAATAGTATCGTATAGAGTTTATACCAATGCAAAATTTATAAGAAAAGCTCCAACTGTATCAATATCGGGATACAGTTGGAGCTTTTCTGTAATTATGCTCATTTGCACTCAGAAGAGAAAGCTTTTTTGAAGATTCTTCTGAATCGTTCTTCTGATGCGGGGTCATATCATCACTGTCCGTCATCAGATATTTCCGGACGGCAAAAAGAATGGCGATACCGATGATCCCGATCAGTGTCTGTACAGGATCGAGATGTTCCACGACCATCTGCCTTGCTGTTGCAAAAGCAGGACTTCGACAACAGTCTGGGCGGAATGGCGGCAGAGCATTTTTACAAACTCCACACCGACTACAAGGGACAGTGCCTGCGACAGGAAACTGGTAAAAAATCCGGTGTCCATATCCATGACGGAGGTACCGGCAGTTGTAAGGATCAAACGCAGTCCGGACAGTGCGATCACGATAATGATCACGATGGATAACACGATCTCTGTGTAACGGGCTGTGTTGTATATCAGTTCATTAAAATGCTTGCGGATATTGTGGTTAACTGCGGTTCTGTCTTTCATGGGAAGTTATCCTTTCTTTTTCGCAGAAGCGGGATGATCGATAAAACGGGTTGCAAAATAGCCGAATACGCAGGTGATGACAACCATACATGGCAAAAACAGCCAGAAGCGCTGCTGGCTCATGGTGTTGAACCATGGAGCATTGGCCTGCAGGATCATAATGATGGGCATATGCCACAGATAGATCCCGTACTGGTTCCGTGCCACGAAATACAGTGGACGCAGAAATCTGAAATCCATTTCCGGCAGGAGGGAGAATCCCACAAGTAGTATACTGAGCAGGACCGCCAGGATGGAATGGGCCGGATAACCGGAGGGAGCAGTGCCATAAAGCCCGTGACTGTGATAATAAAAGATCCATACCAGGATCAGTGCGGTGCTTGCAATAGAAACCGGAAGTCCAAGCTTCAGCCGGTAATCCTGCATACGATCTCCGGTCTGCTTCCAGAAAGTGGCAGCAGCCATTCCCAGCACGAAATTATCCAGCGCAGAGAATACCTGACGCTCGTATACAAAATATACAGAGGTATCTGAAACACCAGAAGCGTGGAGATAACGGACGACTGCGAACCGGCAGATAACAGTGAAAACAATGGACACAATGGCAGAGACGAGCCAGTTTTTCCGGACTGCCTTATAAAGGAACGGGGCAATCAGATAAAACTGAAAGATCACGCCCATTGTCCACAGCGCACCATTGATGGAACCATGAGTCACCGGGGAAAAGTTTTCCGTAAAAGTATAATACGCCAGGATATGCCGAAGTCCCTCATTGCTGAACATCTGTGTGGACATAAAGATCAGAAGGACCGTGATACATACATAATACTGGGGCATAATGCGGATGCAGCGCTTTTTCATAAAAGCCGCCAGCCGGGGAGACAGCCTCGCGCCTCCGAAGAAGAAAGGGAAAGATAGATCCCATATCCGCTTAACAGGAAAAACAGTGTAACTCCTACTTCGCCTCCAAGAGTCAGAAGTGTGTGGATGGCTGTATGCGACTGCCATGGCTGCCCGGACAGAACGTAGCAGTGATACAGCATAATGTAGAGGATCGCCCCCGCACGGAGCAGATCGATATTTTTGATACGCTTCATAAATAAATCCTTTCCTGAAAAAAATAAGTCTGCCCCATGACTGAAACGGGCAGACAGAGATAAGTTCAGTATAGCATGAACGTGGGAGATTGGAAAGCTGTCGGAGGGAAAATTTACTATTGTAAAAACGAACACAAGTTTGTATAATGGAAAATATAAGAAACGAACATATATTCGAAAAAAGAGGAGCGTGAGAAGTGGTGGACATCGAAGAAAGAACACCCGACAGAAAAGCAATACGAGTACATTGCCCGAGTTGCTCCAACAGCAGATTGTTCGAGCTGACAGGTGACTGTTCCAGAATCCTCCGGATCAAATGTCCCAGATGCAGAAAAGAGGTGGAGATACAGCTGGCACATTGCAATGAACAGCGATACAGAAAGCAGATCTTTTATTACAGAACACATAAGAGATAAGAAAACCACATAAAAACTGAGTGAGAAGCCGGCCGGCAACTGTAGATTGCGTAAGAGCCAGACTCAAAGCCAGGAAATACTTCCCTGATTTTAATATCAGGGGTTTTTTCCTGGCTTTTTTCTTGTTAGGGCAAGGCCCTGCTTTGCATTGTGGAGTTTTTCGTTAATCCGAAAAAAACGGAACTTTGGAAAACATGGCTGATTTATGCTTCTAAAAACTCAAGAATCTCTTGTTTTGTCCAATGATTAAATCCCATCTTCGCCAGGGTCCTTCCAGTTTTCATATAATTTTCATCATTATAATAAGATGCTATTGTTACAAGTGCCTTTGCAATCGGAACATCTACACCGCACAAATCTGCAAGCTCACAAAACGGAACAAACAAATATGGAACATCTTCCGTAATATAACGAGCTTTTGATGTGTTAGGTGCATTTTTTATTTTAGAATGAACACTCGACTCACGATTAAAGTCATAAATACATTTTGCATGCGATGCGTAAAGAACATTATTTGCTTCCAGCTCTGTTCTCAAATGCATATGTAAACTATCTCCAACTGCAAGACGTTCTAAATCCAATGCATCCTCAACTTTTGCGACCGCTGTAGAGCAACAATCCGCATAAAAATTGAACTGACCATCAAAGTTCTCGCACAGACCCATGTTCAAAATTGACAATACCGGATGTGCACCAAAATTGATATTTTCAAAAGCAGCCACAATAGGATTTGATAAAAATTCCGGTCGAATCGGGAATACCTCATTAACCAAATTCATCAATTCTGGAGTTTTCTTACTATTCGGGAATATGCTCATTGGCATAAATTCCTTTACACCCATAATAGCTACAGCACCAGCATGAGCTAAACGCGTTGCCCAAGGCAAGCTAATGGTATCTAAAAATGTGATGTCCATACCCGCTTTCTCTGATTTCTGAAGGCATTTGTTCAAGATTAATCCACCATAATTTCCAGGAACAATAAAGATTTTCATGCCATCTCTTAAATATGGAATCATACTATTGAACATAATTTCCTGCGCAAAGGAAGGACAAACCATCATAAAGATATCTGAAAATTCCATAGCAGCCTTAATATCTGTAGTTGCCAACGCAATTTTTGAGAATCCTGCATTTAACATAGGACATTCATGTAGTTCAGCAACGGCCTCAATTCCCCCTGTTTCATTAACTGCATTAATCTGAGCCGGAAAATTAGGGGAATCATAAATACAGACATCATGCCCCATCTGGCCCAAACTATATGCCATTGCCATTCCGCCATTTCCTGCACCAATCACTGTGATTTTTTTCGTTGTTTTCATAATGCAATAATCTCCTTTCCTTTTAATATATTAATATAATTTTATAAAGCACTGCAATGGTTACGATAGTACTAACAATTG
>ENA-OQIM01000910-OQIM01000910.1-human-gut-metagenome-genome-assembly--contig:-NODE-910-length-10828-cov-2.555088_pt1 | contig 10828 bp, 10 predicted proteins | sample MGYA00242579_ERZ504744 | MGnify/ENA primary metagenome ERZ504744 (study PRJEB26092, sample SAMD00036441) | human gut metagenome | host: Homo sapiens | study: EMG produced TPA metagenomics assembly of...
GGAAACTGCTTCCTTTGTTACCTTATCTTTGGCCTTCATTGCTGCTACCATGTCTTTTCTTAAGCTTCAAGTTCCATTTTTTGTTCCTCCATTTTCTGTCGTTCCTGTATCAACGACTTCGCTTGGTCTGAATGGATTTTCTGTCTGTAATAGTGAAATCCATTTATGATTTTATTTTGATATTTTCACAGGATTCTGTCAAGAGTAAATCTCCCGGGACTTTTCTTTCTATTCCGCTCTCTCTGACTGTGTCTGCCCGGCAAGGCGCTCTGCTTCCTGCTTCTTCAGGATTTTTGCCTGCTTCTTTTTCTCCCGCAGTTCCCTGAAAAATGTGGAAAGCATTTCGGAGCATTCCTCTTCCAATACCCCTTCTGTGATCTTTACCTGATGATTAAAGCCTTCGATCTGAAGAAGATTCATCACAGATCCGGCACAGCCTGCTTTCGGGTTCATACAGCCGATCACCACCTCATCGATCCTGGACTGTACCAGTGCACCGGAACACATCTGACAAGGCTCCAGCGTTACATACATGGTGCATCCCTCCAGACGCCAGTCTCCCAGCTTTTTACTAGCCTTTCGGATAGCATTAAGCTCTGCATGAGATAAGGTATTTTTATCTGTATTGCGACGATTGTAGCCTCTGGCTATGATCTTTCCCTCATGCACGATCACGCAGCGATCGGCACTTCCTCCAATGCACGGGCCTTTTTTGCCTGGCGGATCGCCTCTTTCATAAAACGTTCCTGATCTGTCACGTTTTTACTCCTCCTGTAACTTCACATTCCGGAAAAAGCTCCGGGATTCTATCTGTTCATACTAAGACTGCTCTCAGCCTTCTGTCCGTTCGATTATAACTTTTCAAATATTCCATGTCAATCTGCTGCAAAACAGATATTCGCACACAGCCAAAAACGCCACAGAAATTTCCACACTAATTTCTGCAGCGTTTTTTTTTATTGTATAACAGAAAAACGCAGACAACGGAAGCTCTCGCGAACTCCATTGTCTGCGTCAATGAATGCATTATATCTGCTTTTTTCCGGAAAGTCAAGCAGCCAGATTATTTGTGAAGTGACTCACCATTGGTAGCGATCACATCTTTATACCAATAGAAGGATTTTTTCTTATAACGGTTCAGTGTACCTGTTCCATCGTCGTTGCGGTCCACGTAGATGTAGCCGTAGCGTTTTTTCAGCTCTGCTGTAGATGCACTGACAAGGTCAATGCAGCCCCAGGAGGTGTAGCCCATAAATTATATGTTTTTTTTCTTCCATGAGCAAGTCCCCATCTCTGCTTACTGCTTTTCGCAACTCCGCAGGAAACTTACTTGATTCAGTCAAAAAGGCTTGCAGCTTTTCTCGGGGGAGAGTATGCTTGTAGTATCATAAATAAGAGAAACAAGGGGATTTTCCTATGAAAATATGTGGATTTAACAAAACAACCCTGCTGGATTATCCGGGAAGGGTAGCCTGTACCATATTCTTAGGCGGCTGCAACTTCCGCTGCCCATTCTGCCAGAATGGAACTCTTGTCGTGGAGCCTGACACCCAGCCTGAATATTCCCAGGAGGAAATCCTGGCTTTTCTAAAAAAAAGAAAGGGGATTCTCGATGGCGTCTGTATTTCCGGCGGTGAACCCACACTTGCACCGGAGCTGCCGGAATTTCTCAGCAGGATCAGGGAGCTGGGCTATGATGTGAAGCTCGATACCAACGGTTCCCGCCCCTCCGTGGTAAAAAATCTCGCAGCAGCTGACCTGATCAACAAGGTTGCCATGGATATCAAGGCCTGTCCTTCCAACTATCCTGTGCTTACCGGTGTACATGCTGATCTGGATGGGATCCGGGAAACTGCCGGATGGCTGCTGGACGGACACCTTGATTATGAATTTCGTACAACAGTTGTGAGGGAACTTCATTCCGAAAAAGATTTTCAGGAGATCAGCCGGTGGTTAAGCGGTGCAAAAGCTTATTATCTCCAGGCTTACCGGGATTCCGACGGAGTTCTGATACCGGGATTCTCTGCCTGCTCCGAGGAAGAAATGAAAAACTACCGGGATATCCTGTCTCAGACGATCCCGGTAGTAGAAATTCGTGGTATGGAGCTGTGATCTGCGGATTTGCAAAACTGTTTGCTTATCTGCATGGATGCCGAAATTTTTCTGATCAGATGTTAATAAAACAGTACCAGTATCCTCCCTTTCCGCCTGGGATATGAATATCCGGACATTCCTTAAAGTAGGGAAAGCCAAACATATTGGCCATAAACCGTTCCTGCTGGCTGTATCCACCGGGTACTCCCAGTATGTACTGTCCCCGGGGATTTCTGCACAGCAGAAGATGGCCGAAATTCTGATATCCGTACATGACAAAACGGTTGCTGCAGAAGCAGCCGTTTTTTCTGCATAAGCACTGCAGTCCGATGGTCTGATCTTGCGGCAGTCTGTGAAATAACCGTCGTTAAAGGGATCATCACAGGGTATTCCCGGAAGTGGACGAGATGGCTCCGGTCGCGATGGTTTCGGCGGATGCGGTGACGGCTGGCCTGGCGTGGTAGTTCCGGCGGATGCGGTGACGGCTGGCCTGGTCGTGGTGGTTCCGGCGGATGCGGTGGCTCCGGCGGATGCGGACTGGGAGCCTGATATGAATTTCCGGTTTCCGATGTCTTTAATACATCCTCCTGAATCTCCTCCACCGTCATGATCCTGTCTGACTCCTTCTGATTTTCCTGCACTTCTGGCAAGGTTCCATCTTTTTGATTTTCTTCTTCCTTTTCTTCCCGCTCTCTGCCTGTTTTCTCCGCCGCCTTCTGATATTCCGTTCCTGTTTTCTCCGTTTCCTTCCGAAATTCCGTTTCTTTTTTCTTCCACTCGCGGAAATTCTCCGGCCGGATCGCTGATCATCCCATTCCGTTCCCCAGAATCCGCCGGCATCGGAGATCAGAAGCAATCCTCCAAGCTCCTGAAGACTTTTTCCCATGCCTCCAATATCCCCTGTATCCGTCTCCAGTGCGCACTCGATCCGTTCCCGCCCGGTAACACAGTTTCCGATCAAAATACCATCCATCAGCCCTTCCTGCCGCACAAACCCATACACTCTGCACCGACTTCCAGGCTCCAGTCCAACGCAGCGCAGATGAACCTCCACACGGCATTTCCTATCTCTGGCCTCCACCCTCACATAACCGCTGCTGCTATCTTTTTTTTCCTTTCCGATACTCGTACACATACGCAACAAAACGCTGATATCCAGCCAACGCACGTCCCTCCGGTATTTCGGTTTCGTTAATATATATGAAGATCGAGAGAAATCATTCCATCAACTGAAAAAAGCTCCAGGATGTACAAACATAAAAAAGAACCCCTCAACCAAGGGATTCTCAAGCTGTTAGTCGAAGCGACAGGATTTGAACCTGCGACCTCTGCGTCCCGAACGCAGCGCTCTACCAAACTGAGCCACGCTTCGTTATTCTGTTTCAGTTGTTTGTGTATTGCTCAACTGCAAGAGCTATTATATTAGAGTTTCTGTACTTTGTCAATAGAAAAAATTAAAATTTTCAAAAAAATCGAATTTTTTCTTTTTCCTGCTTCGGGCATGCATTTTCGCAGACCCGAAGCAGTTTTGGGAAAGGTTCTTTATAACATATCAAGTATATTCAAGTGAAATATATGCTTATTTCACTGTAACTGTTACCTTTTTTGTGATTCCGTTGCTGCTTACATAGATAACAGCTTTTCCTTTTTTCACACCTTTAACAACACCTTTGCTGCTTACAGTAGCAACTTTTGTATTGCTGCTTCTGTAGGTGATCTTTGCCTTTGAAGTAGCAACTGCCTTGATGGCTGTTGTTTTCTTTGCTTTTACACTTACAGCTGTTTTGGATGTGATCTTCAGGCTACCTTTTTTTACTGTGATCCTGCAGGTTGCTTTGTAGCTTCCGCATTTTACTGTAATTGTAGCTGTTCCTGCTTTTTTGCTGTTACTTTTCCGCCTGCGCTTACCACTGCAACGGATTTATTACTGCTTGTATAAGTAACTTTTCCGCTAACGCCTGTTTTTTTCACTTTGATCTGGCTTGTTCCACCCACAAATACAGTCTTCGCTGAAGCCGAAGCTTTTACAGACGGCTTCTTAACTGTGATCTTGCAGGTTGCTTTATAATTTCCGCATTTCGCTGTGATCACAGCTGTACCTGCCGCCTTTGCAGTTACCTTTCCATTTGCGGCTACAGCTACAACAGATGGTTTACTGCTTGTATAGGTTACTTTTCCGGTAACACCTGCGGTCGTTGCTTTCAGCGTCACTGTAGCTGGAGATCCTTTTACATAAAGCGTCTTCGCTGATGCATTCAGTTTTACAGATGGCGTTTTTACAGTAAGCTTGTACTGTGCAGTTTTTCCTGCTGCAGATGTTGCTGTGATCACGGCTGTTCCTGCTGCTTTCGCAGTTACTTTTCCGTTCTCGTCCACAGATGCAACCGTTTCATTATCGGAAGCGTATGTTACATCCTTGCAATTCTCGCCTGTTGCTTCAAGCTGTCTGGAGCTTCCGATATAAAGAACTCCTGAATTTTCTTTAAAAGCAATCGTTCCATACACCAGCTGAACAGAAACATCTGCATGACCATCACTGGAAACTCTTACTGTATAGGTTTCATTTTCCGGTCTCGCTACAGTGGAATCCAGAGCAACCACTCCATCTGTAGTTACTGCATCCTGTACAAGATATGTTGTCTCTGAAGCATGTCCGACACCTGTTGTATAGAAAACAGATACCTTCGGATTTTTGTATTTATCAAGATTTGCAAGCTTAACATGGGTGCTGTCCGTAAATTCCGGAGAAACAGCCATCTCTTCTGTTGCCTGCGGTTTAACATAAATACCATCTGCAAATTCATATACATACGCGCCGTCTGCCATAATGTACGTGATCTTGTTTACGGTTTTTCCCTCAAGACCTGTATCTTTTGCAAAGGCAACCTTATACACCTTCAGCCACATCTCGTTCATATGACGCATGCCATATTTTCCGCCGTCTGTTGTTTCCAGGATCATTCCCTGAATCCCGGAGTTAACTGCAAAATCGGAATCACTCTTTGTATTGCGGAGATATTTTGTGCTGGTTTCTTTTACATCAATCTCATAATCTCCCCAGCGAGAAGATGTTTTGAGTGTTGCCTCCGCATCTGTCACAGTTGCTTTTACATTAAATTTTGTAGCACTGTATGTTCCATCTGTATTCAGTGTTTTATACTGCCCAGACTCTACCGTCGGAGTACGTCCCAGGGTGATTCCTGCTGCTTCTGTATATACTCCGCTTTCCGGAAGTTCTCCCGCTTCTGAAAGGATCTGCGCCTCTACATACGTTTTTGCATCTGTAGCTACATTAACCTTTTTTACTCCTGCGATCTCATAGCCATTTTCTGTCAGATTCTGAACATCTGCATTTCCGAAAGCAGTGCTTTTTCTGGTTGTGGCAGATGTAACGGAATCATATTTGCGGCTCGTTGCATCTCCTGCATAAAATTCCTCGTATGACAGAGATGCCGTACCGTAAAGTGTTCCTGTCAGTGCCTGATGTCCATTTGCCACCTTATAATAAATATCTGTTCCCGGAATCTGTGTATATCCATCCACCGCTCCCTTTACCCAGTAATAGGAAACATTGGAAACCGTGATCGGCTGACCTGTCAGTGTGATATTTTTTTTCATATCCACATAATTATCGCTAGAGATCATAACCGTATAGATCTCATCCCCGGCCCTGGATACACTGCTGTCAAAGGTTACCACCCCGTTCTCTGCCACTGCATGATCTACAACATATGTTGTCTTTTTACCATGACCACTTCCTGTTGTGTAGTATACGGAAACCTTAGGATTTTCATATTTGTCAAGGCCATCTACTTTAACCTGAGTTGTATTTTCTTTTACAAAAGCCGCCTGTACCTTCATTCCTGCTTCAGGCTGTTTTTTCACAAGAGGAGCTTTGTCTCCGAACTCATATACATAGGAACCGTCCGGAGTAATATAAGTCACCTTTGATATTTTTTCCCCGATAAGCCCGGATCCTGCTGAAAACGCAAGTTCGTAGGGCTGTACCCAGATTTCATAGGTATGACGAAGTCCTACCTTCTTACCACTGGCAGTTTCAAGGATCACTCCCAGTGTATTTCCGCCTACAGCAAAATCACCCTGTCTGGAATTGCGAAGATATTTTGTGCCGGCTTCTTTTACCACCAGCATGTAATCACCCCAGATCGACGGTGCCTGGATCTGGGCGGATGCATCTGTGACCGTTGCTTTTACATCGAATTTTGTTGCACTGTATGTTCCGTCTGTATTCAGAGTTTTATACTGTCCTGTTTCCTGTGACGGCGCTTCATTCAGCGTAATATCTGCTGCCTCTGTATAGACACCCTCTCTCGGAAGCTTGGAAGCAGCTTTCAGCGCCTGTGCATCTACATAGGTTTCCGCGTCCACTGCAACACTTACATTCTTCACACCCTGGATCTGATATCCGGAAGAGGTCACCTCTGTGCTGTCCTCATTAGCAAAAATCTGATTTTTACTCGTTGTTGCCGAAGTGATAGCGTCATAGCTCTCCTGAGTGGTATCCCCGGCATAAAATTCCGAATAACTTAAAGTTGTCGTTCCGTACAGTTTTCCGTTCAGAGCTGTCTGCCCGTCTGCTACTTTTGCATAAACGCCTGTTGTTCCTATCTGTGTATATCCCTCTGCCGGCTGCATGGACCAGAGATATTTCACTCCTGCAACAGTGATCTCAGAAGCATCCTGAAGAACCTCGCCTGCTTCTGCCATAAATGCTTCTCCATCACCGAATGCCTCTTCTGTATCCTCCTGGATCTGCGGTTCCTCTTCCTGTTGAATCTCTTCTGCTGAAATTTCTGCTACTTCTTCCTGAATAGCTTCTGCATCACTTTCTTCCGGCTCTTCCGACTGAATATCAGCTTCACCAACTTCCAGGCTGGTCCTGGGAAACCGACTCCTGATCCTCGTTCTCTCCTTCTTCCTGTGCTGTCTCTCCTTGTGTTTCTTCTGACACGTCACTAAAAACTTCCGCCTCAGACGCCATTGCCGTTACCGGCACTCCTGACGCGATCACCGCTGAACTCAGAACGAGTGCAGCTGACTTCTTAAAAAGCTTCCACTTATGCATACCTGTCCTCCTCTTTGTCTTTTATATTACACGACTTTATACCAGATCATGACCTTACAGCTGCTCTGGTTAATTGAAATTTCTTCTGCAGGATATTCAACATATGTCAGTTTCTGCAGAAGTGCTCTGTCAAGCACGCTTTAGTTTGTCTAAACTAACATGTCGTCATTTTATCAATGCTTAAATTATTTGTCTATACATATCTGGCAAAAAAGCCTCGCGGTTATTGTTGTTTTTTTCTCAACTAAAAATTGTTTTCAAAATAATTTATATTATTATCTAATATTTCAAACAAAAAAAAGTATATATTCCAAGACATCATTTCAGGAAATGCAACAGCCATTGCCATTTCCTCCGGCATTCTCAGATCATATACTTTTTTATATTTCTATATTTTTGCTTTCTTTTATGCCCAGCGGCTCTTCTGTTCTTCGCAGATACTGTTCCACTGGCAGTTTCCACAGATTTCCTTACGTTTATCTGCCGCAAGGATTTTTTCCTGGACTTTTTTTTGTAAATTCACTGAAGTGCAATGTCTGTCCGGCCTTCAGTCCACATTTTTCCAGCACGGCATTGTCATACTCTGCCACTTTATCTCCGGCTTCACAATGTCCGCCCAGATTATTCGGACAGGCAGAGCAGATCTCATCCGTATCACATGAAGCCTTATTTCTTTCCCTCCAGAAAAATCTTCAGCATCTCGGCCATATGTGCAGTAAAACCGTTACTGTAGCCTTCCCCCTTAAAATACGCCAGGCACATACCATATGAGGGCGCAGAGGAATGACTATTTCCTCTGTGCCCTCATCAGAAGCATATGCCGCAGCACTGCTTTTATCTTGCATATTTACGTACCTTTCCTGATAAAACATAAGCCAGTGCGATCTTGATAAGATCCGGAATGATAAACGGGAACACACACCAGCCAAGAACTGCCATAAGACCTACCGGACCTGTGCTTCTTGTGTAAGCAAACATAAACCATGCGGTTCCAAAGGCATAGCATACGATCAGTCCAACGACCATGGAAATGATCTGAACAACCGGCTTTCTGCCAAAAACGTGCTCAATTGCCCACATAACAAGTGCGGAAAAGATAAATCCAATGATATATCCACCTGCATTTCCGAGAAGAGCTCCAATGCCTCCGGAAAATCCTGCAAAAACCGGAACTCCTACTGCTCCAAGAAGAACGTAAACCAGAACTGCCAGAGTTCCTCTTTTTCCTCCAAGCACACCAACTGCCATAAATACTCCGAATGTCTGCAGAGTAAACGGTACCTGTGCCGGAATGGAAATCCATGAGCAAACTGCCATCACTACTGCAAAAACTGCAATGTAAACAAGATCATACGTCTTGCTTCTGCCTGCTGCCACTGTTGTCATAATAATCTGTATCCTCTCTTTCCTTTTCTGCTTTTCCTGTCGGAAGATCATTCCTGTCCTTTATAAATGATATCCGCTCTTTCGCTGTTAACAATTTAACACAGCAGGATTTTAATGTCAACTTAATTTTATTTTTTAAGTTTACATTTTGCAATGCCGTTTACAACTATGTAAACCTGCCATTTACAAATGATATTGTCAATTTTCACTTTCAAATTCCCCTCTCTGATGCTATACTGAAACCAATGAGTTTTCAGCAAAAAGGGGGATTTTTCCACATGGATATACACGATATTCATAACATCAGCACCAACTGCACACGGACTGAATTTGTAGGGACCGCAGTCCTTGACACAATCGGACTCGTGATCTCCGGAGTTGATGATTCTCTGCTTAAAAAGATGAACGTAGGTACCCAATACCACTGTCTGGGGCTTTTCAGTTCCCGAACAGGCGCTGCCGGTCAGATCACAGCTATTGACGATGCAGTAAAAGCCACAAATACAGAAGTCCTTTCCATTGAACTTCCAAGAGACACCAAGCTGGGGCGGTCATGGAAACTATATCGTCCTTGGCGGAAATGATGTATCCGACGTGCGTCACGCCATTTCTCTGGCTCTGGAACTGACTAACAAATATGCAGGTGAGGTCTACATCAGCGAATCCGGCCACTTGGAGTTTGCTTTTTCCGCAAGTGCAGGTCCTGCTATCCATAAAGCCTTCGGCACACCTCTGGGTGAAGCATTTGGTTTCATGGCAGGTTCTCCGGCTGCTATCGGTCTTGTGATGGCAGATAATGCCGTGAAATCCGCAGCAGTATCCATTACACAATATATGACTCCGAATATCGGTACCAGTCATTCCAATGAAGTGATCATCGCCATCTCCGGTGATGCCAGTGCTGTAAAAGCTGCTGTACTGGAAGGCCGTCAGACAGGCCTTGAGCTTCTCATCGGTATGGGAACCTATCCGGAGATCCCGGGTACGCCGTATCTGTAAAATCTCCGGATTGCAGGAAATTTGTGAATTTCCACACACTACACTTCACGAAACACATATCTGCGTCATGCATACAAAAGCAGCGCTGCAGGGATCAGCATACGATCCTGCAGCGCTGTGTTTCTCTTAAATATTCTCCTATGGATTTTTCCGGATCAGCCCACCTGATATACATCTGCAGACTGAAGTCCGAAGCTTAATGCCTCAGAATGACTTCCACAATAGATATCCACATGTCCGTAAGGAGTTCCCAGATCCTCTACCGTATAAACAGTACCGTTGATCAGAAGCTTGGTCCCAAACGGAACACCTGCCATAGCAACGGTACGTCCTGCTGTCGGAACTGTTCCGCTGGCGGTAAGATTGCCGGCTGTACCGCAGCACTGTGCACAGTTGCAGTATGCGGTCAGTGTAAAGTTTCCAAGATATGTTCCCTGACTGGAAGAACCGGAATCGGACGTATCCGCAGAGGCATCTTCCGTCTCCTCGGAAGCTGTCTCATCATTGGAAACCTCCTCAGAAACCTCCTCCTGGGAGCTGTCCTCGGAAACATCTTCGGAACTTCCGGACTGTACATCATCCGCTTCCTCTTCCTCCTCTACAACAATGTCTGTACTTGTAGAACTGCTGGAAGACTCGGTTGTATCCTCCTCCGGATCATAGCCGTAATCATCGTCAGAATCAGCCTCTTCACTGTCCTCGTTATCCTGATCGGCTTCTTCCTGGGCTGCCGCTTCTGCTGCCTGTCTCTCAGCCTCTGCTGCCGCTTCAGCCTTAGCTTTCTCTTCCGCAGCCTTCTCCGCCTCTGCCTGCTGTACCAGAGCGGTAATACTGCTGTCTGCATTACTGATATCTGCCATCAGCTGCTGAGCCTCTTCCTGGCTGGCGCTGATCTGATTTACATAAGAGTTAATATCATCGCTTGTGCTGGAAGCCATGGACTGCACTTCCTGCTGTTTGGCTGCACGCTCCGTCATCAGATCATCGATCTCTGCGGACTCCGTCTCAACCTTTTTCTCATTCTCCTGGATATTCTTCTGAAGACTCACATATTTATCCAGCATGTCTCTGTCGTATGTAGAAATCTGGATCGCATTCTCCGCGCGATTGAGGAATTCTGCAAGGCTTTCGGAAGAAAGCAGTGTCTCCAGTGCGGAAGTTCCGGCATTTTCATACATATATGCGATTCGAAGCTTCATGGATTCATACTGATCTGCAGATGCCTTCTTCGCTTTTTTCAGTTCTTTTTTTACTTTATTTAAT
>ENA-OQIM01000911-OQIM01000911.1-human-gut-metagenome-genome-assembly--contig:-NODE-911-length-10812-cov-1.269069_pt1 | contig 10812 bp, 16 predicted proteins | sample MGYA00242579_ERZ504744 | MGnify/ENA primary metagenome ERZ504744 (study PRJEB26092, sample SAMD00036441) | human gut metagenome | host: Homo sapiens | study: EMG produced TPA metagenomics assembly of...
GAAAAAAAAAGCTGGTTTTTCCGTTTACAGTGATTATATCCGACTGTAATTATCTGAAGGAGGTAAATGACCAGTTCGGTCATGAATATGGTGATATTTTGCTTAAAATCGTAGCAGGTACCTTGAAGGAAGAAATGCCGGAAGATTCTCCGGTTATTCGAATGGGTGGAGACGAATTTATGATTCTGGGTAATGGGGTCACAGAAGAAAAAGCCTCCGAACTGATGGCAAATATCCGGGAAAGTCTGAAACGGAAAAGCAAAGATAAGATCCCGTTAAGTCTGGCAATGGGCAGTTATACCGTACAGAGCAAAGATTTTTCCTTTGACGAAGTATGCAATGAAGCCGATTTGCGGATGTATGCAGATAAAAAAAGGTTAAAAGCTGATGAAAGCACATTATTTTATTTCCAATCAATACGGAACAAGTGATTATGAATTAGTAAAAGAAATGATGTTACTGGTGAAAAAGAATACACAATGTTGTGGGGACAGTAAAAAAGCCATAAACACCGTCCCCAGTGCTGCGATATTATGTTAAAATGAAGTAAACAAGAAAACTGGAAAAACAAAAAGTTGTTCAAGATATACGGGATGAGAGGGATTGGTTATGGATGATTTTAAACAACTTACAGAGCAGCTTTTAAAATTTTATATCGACACGGAATCCGTAGATGATATAGGCTTTGAAAACTTCTTTGATGATAACAGTAGTATAATCGGAACAGGAAAGCATGAGTTTTTCAGGAATCTGCATGAATTTCAGGAATCATATAAATTCGATGTAAAACAAAGGGGAAAAATCAGACTTAAAATAAGAGATTTACAGCAGGAAGAAGCAGAGCTTGGTGATGACCAGGTCCTTGCGTATGGATCGGTAGTCTTTACCGGTTTATTTGAAGATGGATCCGTCTGTTTTGAGATGGACACACGGTTTAGCATTATCTATAAAAAGGTGAACGGGAAATGGCTGGTTAAGCATCTGCATCAGTCAGTACCGGACAGAGACCAGATGACAGGGGAAGAATTCCCGGTTACGCTGGGAAAACAGGTGGAAGAGGCGCACCGGGCAATCAGTGCATTAGGGACCGCTTATTATCACATCTCACGTCTGGATTTAAAGACAAAGAAGATCGAACTTGTGAAAAGATCCCGGAAAATGGAGCTGGGCATTTCGAAAAAAAGCGCAGACTGGGATTCGCAGTTTGAGGTCATCAAAGATGTGATAGCAGAACCGTTTGTACAAAAAGTACATAGATTTTTTTGATACACAGACCATGGCCGCACGGCTTCGTAATAAAGAGTCCATGTCTTTGAATTCAAAAAAAGGATGGGAAATGGTTCCTTGCCATGATCGTTCCACAGAACTATGATAAAGACGGAAATGTTACATCGGTGCTGCTTGCAAACCGGGATGTGACAGATGAAAAACTGCGGGAATTGAGGCAGGAGGAAGAACTGCGGGAAGCTAAATTAAATGCGGAAGTTGCAAGTAAAGCCAAATCCGCATTTCTTTTCAATATGTCCCATGACATCAGAACGCCTATGAATGCGATCATTGGTTATGCGGATCTGGCATCCAGACATCTGGAAGACACAGAAAATTGGCAGATATATCGATAACATTCAGGTATGCGGGGAAAAACTTTTATCGTTACTCAGTAATGTCCTGGATCTTGCAAGAATTGAAAATAACAAGGTCGAAATGCAGTATGCCGTGTCGGATGTCCGGGAAGACTTTACGAATTGTGTTACAATGTTCCAGCAACAGGCAGAAAGTAAGAACCAGACTCTGTGTATGACAGAACAGATCCTGTATCCGTATGTATATGTGGATGAACCACATTTATCGGAAGTCTGCATCAACATCATAAGTAATGCGGTCAAGTATACAAATGCGGGCGGTACAATATCCTGTAAGGTTGCACAGAGACCTTGTGAGAAGGAAGACTGGTGCGATATGATCATCAGTATTACCGATAATGGAATTGGTATGGCAGAAGAGTTCCAAAAACATATCTTTGAAGCGTTCGAAAGAGAGCGGACTTCTACGATTACCCATATTGAGGGCAGCGGCATCGGCATGGGAATCGTGAAAAAGCTTGTGGATCTGATGGGTGGTACGATAGAGGTGGAAAGTAAGCTCGGTGAGGGATCCACTTTTACAGTGACGATCCCTTGCAAAAAAGCATCAAAAGAAGAAGCTTTAGAGAAGAAAAATCAGAATCCACGAAGTAAGAAGTCGCTAAAAGGCGTCCGGTTCTGCTGGTCGAAGACAATGAGATCAATGCGGAGATCGCGACAGAACTGTTGAAAGAAGAAGGGTGTATTGTCGAAGTTGCAACTGACGGAGTTGCATGTATTAGCATGATTGAAAAGGCAGATGCGGACTATTATAAGATGATCCTTATGGATATTCAGATGCCGGTTATGAATGGGTTCGATACGACATTAACCATCCGGAAGATGGAGGATGATAAAAAAGCGATGATCCCGATCATAGCTATGACTGCCAATGCCTTTGCAGAAGACAGACAGAAGGCGCTTTCTGTCGGGATGAATGATCACGTTGCCAAGCCTGTTGATATGAATATTCTTGCGCCAACGATGATGAAATATTTATAAAAGTGGGGAATAAAAAAATGAACAAAGAAAAAAAACAGGTTGTCACACCGGACAATCTAAAAGAAATTGCCGTCATGACGATAGCAGTGGGGATCATCGCCGCGGCCGTGTATTTCTTCCTGATTCCGAGCCAGACCTCGATCAGCAGCGTATCTGCGCTGGCGATCATTATTGCGCATTATGTACCGTTACATGTATCAACGGTTACGATGATACTGAATGTGGTCTTACTGCTGATCGGATTTATAACCTGTGGGAAAGAATTTGGGGCGAAGACGGTATATACAAGTATTTTGCTGCCACTGTATCTGGCAGTATTTGAACATGTATTTCCGGATTTTGAATCGCTGACAAACAGTACGGAACTGGATGTGTTATGTTATATTCTGGTTGTAAGCTTCGGACTCAGCATCTTATTTAATATGAATGCGTCGTCCGGCGGACTGGATATCGTGGCAAAGATCATGAATAAATATCTTCATGTCGAACTGGGAAAAGCGATGTCCATCTCAGGAATGTGTGTGGCACTTTCTTCCGCATTGATCTATGATAAAAAGCGGTCGTACTGAGTGTGCTTGGTACATACTTTAATGGTATTGTGCTGGATCATTTTATCTTTGGACAGAATGTAAAGAGACGTGTCTGTATCATTACAAAATATGAAGAAGAGGTGCGCCAGTTTATTTTACATGAGCTGCACAGCGGGGCAACGTTCTACGAGGCAATGGGTGCTTACAATATGCAGAAATACAGAGAGATCATTACAATCGTAGATAAGAACGAATATCAGAAACTGATGAATTATGTCAGTAAAAAAGATCCGGAGGCATTCGTAACCGTATACACGGTATCCGATATGCGCTACCGGCCGAAAGTTAAATCATTTTAACGGAGGAAAACATATGAAGACAAAAGCTAAAATAATCATTGCGGCAGTTCTTGCCATTGCGATCAGCATCGGTTCGATAGCCATATATAAGCATATTACCGGTCCGAAAGAAGAGAGCATACCGCTTGAGACGACGCTGGAAGATGCAGCGGAGCTGACGACACAGAAGATGATCATCTCGGATGTATTCAGGAGCACAAAGGGAGAGATCCCGCTGATCAACAAGAACAGATTTCTCGTACAATACAAGACGACAGTGACTGCGGGACTGGATGTACAGAAAGCTGTCATAAAGGAGACAGACGACAAGATCCAGATATCTATTCCGCACTGCACGGTCAATGAGGATTCTATTAAGATCAAATCCGGTGATCTGAAGATATATGATACGAATTTTGCGATTATGAGTATCGATAAAGAGGCAGTTATGGAACTTGTCGCAGAGGCTGAGAAGAAAGCAAAGGAAAAAGCCGGATCGGATGAATACGGATTTCTTGAAAATGCAGACAAGAACGCCAAGAAAGTTGATCAAGGGCATGTTCGAAAATGTATCGAATGGAAAAGAAGTGATCGTGTCTTTCCAGAATTAGACCGGAAATGACGGATATGTTGTGTAAAAGAATGTAGAGATTGTGTGAAGAATGTCGAAAACCATTAATTTCTGCAAAAGAATGTGCTACAATAAAGAAATCTTATATAGACAGGAGATAAAAAATGACAATACAGGAATGCTATGAAGCGATTGGAGGAAACTATGAAGAATGTCTTAAGACGCCTTCGCAGTGAAGCACTGATCCGGAAATTCACATTAAAGTTCCTTGAAGATCAGAGTTATCCACTGTTAAAGCAGGCTTTGGGGGATAACAATTACGAAGAAGCTTTTCGTGGTGCACACACACTGAAAGGGGTATGTCAGAATCTTTCCTTTGACCGTCTGTATGAAGTGAGCAGTGAGCTTACAGAACTTTTGAGAGACCGGACTGGAGAGAAGCCGGGGATACCGGAAGCAATGGAAAAGTAACAAAAGAATATGAGGCAACAATTGAAGAAATTAAGAAGCTGCAGGAGTAATCTCCTACAGCTTCTTTTTTAACATTTCCGGATTGGATGCATAAGCAAGTGCCGTGTCAGCAGTAATGCGTCCGTTTTTATAAAGTGAAAGAAGACTGGAATCCATAGAGACCAGATCATTTCCCGCAGAGGAATAGATGAGACCGTCGATCTGCGGGATCTTGTTATCACGGATCATATTGCGGATCGCAGGATTGACGATCATAATCTCGAATGCAGGGGTGATACCGCCGTCTGTGGTCGGTACCAGCTGCTGTGATACCACTGCCTGCAGGACCATGGAAAGCTGTACTGCGATCTGTCTCTGCTGATTTGGCGGGAAGACGTCGATGATACGGTCGATCGTGTTGGCAGCACCGATCGTATGCAGTGTTGAGAATAACAGATGACCGGTCTCGGCAGCAGTCATGGCTACCTGCATCGTCTCGTAATCACGCATTTCGCCCAGAAGGATCACATCCGGACTCTGGCGCAGGGAAGCACGCAGTGCCGTGACATAATTCTCGGTATCAACATTGATCTCACGCTGGCTTACGATACTCCGGTTGTGTCGGTGAAGGAATTCCAGCGGATCCTCCAGTGTGATGATGTGCTTGTCATATGTTTTTATTTGATATGGTCGATGATGCACGCGAGGTAGTGGATTTCCCGCTTCCGGCAGGTCCTGTGACCAGTACCATTCCTTTGGAGAAATCTGCAAAACGAATGATCTTTTCCGGGATACCGAATGTGGCAGGATCCGGCAAAGTAAAGGAAATAATACGGATCACGACGGACAGGGAGCCTCTTTGTTTGAATGCGCTGACGCGGAACCGTGAGAGACCCGGAACCGCAAAAGAGAAATCATCGTCTCCTGTGTCTTCCAGTATGCCGATGTCACGATGTCCGGCAAGCTCATAGATCTGTTCGATGATCCGCCGGGTGTCATCCGGGAGGAGACGGGTATTGTCTTCCATCCGGATATCACCATGTATGCGCATAGAGACCGGCCGCCCGGCTACGACAAAGATGTCGGATGCTCCGGCGCTGACAGCCTTTTCAAGTAATTCTGTGGTATTCATAAATGCCTCCTGATATCATATAGTCTTTATCATTATTGTATTAATTGAATGGAATTGTCGGCATTCCAGTCACTTGTAGAAGTCATTTTCCAACAGGTGATCTTATAGAATGCAGAAGCAGTATCTGAATCTTCCCGGTCAGACCCGGCTGTAGCGGAACTGTCCGGATAGGTGATCTGGATCCGAACTTCCAGTTCCTGTGACTTGTTGACAGCTGTCTGAAAAGAATAGATCAGGGATCCGTCGCTGCCGGTGATTCCAAGCTGTTGATGCACCTGTTGATAATAGCTGTCTGCATCGGAAGTGGAATGATAGCATGCCTGCAGGATCTTCTCTGTCTCTGCAAGCTTTTCTCTGCTTTGTTGGATGCCCTGTAATAAGCGGTTGTGTGACCGGCAAGTGTCTGTGCAGACCGATAGCTGCCGGAAGCGGTAGACAATGATAACGCTGCAAGTGTAACCATACAGAGCACGATGAATATCATCAGAAGCGATACAGAGCCGATATTCGTAACAGGAAATTTTCGTTTATTCATGACCGGCAGCCTCCTTTATGCTGTATGGTGTATGGCAGGTAACGTTCAAAGAATAGATCTTTCTTCCGTTGTTAAGCTGCCTTGCGGTGATCTGGTAAGTTGTCAGGCCATCCGTACCGCTATCTTCATCGGATGCGTCCTTTTCTTTTACAGTTATCATATAAGCGGCCTTCTTCTCTTCACAGGTATCCCAGGAAGAAGAGTAGAAAGTCTGTGCCTCTACAGATTCTCCTGCTCTTAGAAGTTCCGCAGTGCTCTCTACATGCATAAGAGCTGCGTTCAGGTCACGGGCATTCTCTGTCAGGATGTGTGACCGTGCAAACGCTCTCAGACAGACAGCACTTACCAGTGAGAAGAACAGAATGGCAATGATCAGTTCGATCAGAAACAGAGAAGAGCGGTTGTTGGAAGTTCGTTTCATTGGCGGCTCCTTTCTGATATTGTGACAGAAGCAGTCGTTCCATCCGTATCTGTGGATGTGAATCTGAAAAGTCCGGGTCTGATCTCGCTGACGAGAAGTCTGCGACTGCAGGATATCTTTGCCATCCGAAGGGGAAGCATCCGTGCCGTCCCGGAGAGTCAGTTCCTTTAATTTACCTTTGTAAGAATAGATATAAGTGGTGTAGCGGATATCATCCGGAACCACCCTTTAGTACAAGACATTCCTGTCCCTGAAAAGTCCCGGCTGATATACCGCCGTCAGAATCGTTCTGACGTATCTTTTCCGCCACGTAGGCAAGAGATGAGTGGACGGTGTAGCCGGTATTCATTTCCTGTGTCTGCGAACTGTATATATGGGCAGACAGGACCAGCACAAGGAAGGAAGAAATGGCAAATACGAAGAGGACAGCGAGCGGGAATAATCAGGTCAATGACATGATTTTTCTGTCTTTGGAATCTCAACGGTGATCCGCCTCCTTCCTGATAATGGTAATGTCGGGCATGATATTGGCACCGAGCGGCTGATAGTCTACAAAATATTTATTCTCATCATAATGAAGTCCGTAATGTTTTTTCAGGTAGCCAAGACTCTGCGGATAGCTTCCTTCCAGGGTATAACAGGTGGTTACACTCCGGGTTATGGCATTCTGAAGAGTCTGCATCTCCTCCTGATCCATCTTTTTGTTCATGGCAGTCAGCCGCAGCCAAATCCGGCAAAGATCAGCAGGAAGATAAGAACAGAGATGATAACATTACGCAGATATGAAGTTTTACGTTCTCTTATAAAACGCTGCATGTGCATCCACTCCTTCTATAATCCTGCCATAATGCTGACCAGCGGAAGCATTACGGACAATAAGATAATGCCGACGATCACGGATAAGATGATGACGAGTGTCGGTTCGATCGCAGCGATCATTCCGGCCATCCTTACATCAATATCTTCATCATATTGATCTGCGATCTTCTGCATGATCTCTTCCATGGAACCGGTACGTCCGCCGATGGACACCAGTCTGGCGTAAAGTCCGGAGAATATGTGATTGCTCAAAAGTACTTCACTGAAATCATTTCCGGATGAAAGCTCTTCCCGGCATTTTTCCAGCCTGGTACGGAATGCATGGTCATCGATCAGATCCATAGTAAGGTTCAGACATTCTTCCGGCGGAAGACCGCTGCTTAACGTAAGTGCCATACCGCTGGCGAAGCGGCGGGCAGAGATCTTCTCATATAACTGTCTGGAATTCTTAAACTTTCCAAAGAAAGACTGGAGGTTCTGAGACCGCTTTTTCGAGAAGCATATGTAGAAAATCATTCCTGCCACTACGGCAAGAATCAGAAGAAAGACTGCAATATGACGGTTCAGGAACTGTCCGATATTCAGGATCACAAGGGAAAGGCCGGACATACTGCTTCCGAGCTGGATAAATACCTGATTGAAGACCGGCATTACTTTCATGATCAGGAGCAGGATGACAAGCAGCATCATGACGATCATGATCAGCGGATAAGTAACCGCACTCTTGATGGATTCTGCCAGAGAATCCTCTTTCTCATAATAGACGGCCAGAGAATCCATAACATCATCCAGGCGGCCGGTCTGCTCACCGATCCGGACCATAGAGATCATGTAATCCGGATAAGCGTGTGTATCTTCCAGTGCCTGTGTCAGGCTTCCGGTCTGCATAAGTGTATCATTGACCGCAGAGAGTAATTCCTTCTCGCCTGCATTCTGTGAATCTTCCAGCATGATCGAGATCCCCTCGATGGAAGAGATACCGGATCTTAAGATCATGGCGGTCTGGGAACAGAATGCGGCAATCTCTGTATTGGAAAGTGGAGTGAATGTTTGTCTGCCATAAAAGTCTCCTTTCATATCCCATCATATATGGCCATATAGAATACTACATATTTCATGGTGGGATTAATATGTATATTTTACAACATAATGACTGCCGTCGCCGATATATTTCTTAACAGCGGCACTGTCGTTGGTTGCGGCAAGAGTTGGATCCATGATCTGCCAGGTATCCCCGTTGAACTGGATGATATCATCTACACCTTGCCTTGCAATATATTGTGCTGATCAGGCATGGTAGGCATCTCCGGAGTAACCGACTTCCAGTTTGGTCGGAATATTCTGTGACCGCAGCATGCTTGTCATAAGTGCCGCATAGTCAAAGCATATCCCTTTTTTGGAAGAAAGCGTATCATCAATATCCGGGACATATCCGTAAGATACGTTCTGAGCTTTTTCTGTGTCGTAAGAAATGTTTTTAATCACATAATTGTAAATGTTCTGTACAACATCCAGATCACTGTAGGTGTCTTTTGCAAGATCGCTGCTTTTGGAGACAGCCTGCGAATCTGTATGGAAGTTCACGTATTGATTCGGATACAGGAAAGGAAGAAATTCATCTTCGATGCTGACGTTGATGGATTGGGTAAGTGAGACGGTATAGGTGTCACCTGCGACATTTTCCAGAACCTGTAAGGTATAGGAGCCATTTCCGGCTGTCAGAGGAAATGTATCATATGTTCCGCGGTCGCTGATCAGGTAAGTATAACAACTCTGATCGGGACATGTGATCTGAAGCTTTACTTTTTCATTTGTTCCATTGTATTTCACCATAACATAGCCCTGCGAAGTATTCGATGCATCAATGGAAGCAAAATCATTCTGATAAACGGTAACCCCGTCAGCTGACGGGGTTAACACTTTGGGCGTTGAATCTCTGGGTGGACCGGAATGTTCCTTCCGGGATGCGGAAGAACTGCCGGAACAACCCCCAAGAAGAAGGCAGAATATGGCGATAAGTAAATAGGATAAATGTAATCTGTATTTCATATCTGCAATCCTCCTGTGTATTTATAAATTGTCTGTTAATTATTATCGACCGGTGAGAGCAGAAGTACCAGCTCGTTTCCGGTCTTTGTGTCAAAGTGATCCGGTGCGTATCCGCCGATATTCGGATAGTCGATACCGGAATAGGTATCCATAACTTTCAGGTAGACATAACCGTCTTTGGAATAAGAATCCTTAAGAACCGGCTTTTTTTTTCAAAAAATAGATATTTTCATATCTGTGGTATAGATCTGTATGAATAATTTCAGTATAACATAAACCAGACGTTTGATAAATAAAGAATAACATAAACCCGGATTATTCATGTCTGCTGTGAATAATCGGTTCATGTTATCAATTGTCTGATTTCTTTAACAAATGATATTTTCGCTTTTCCTCATACATTTTTTCATCCATATGCATCAGGAACACTTCGGCATCATCTTCAGATCCAAATTCTGTCATATCCCATGGAAACACTTAGAGTGAATGGTTCTATCCCGGATTCATTGAAACGGGATAGATTATTATGAATCTCTTTCATTGTGGCCAGGACACTTTCTTCCTCAACACCTGACAGTAATACAATAAACTCATCTCCCGCATAGCGGATTGCCATACCGGCAGCTGGTATAGATCTAAAAAGTATATTTCCCAACGTACAGATAGCCTTATCTCCCATACTATGACCAAAATTATCATTAATATATTTAAAGGCGTTTACATCCATCATGATTCCATATAAAGATTTACATTTCGTAAATTTCCTTTCAGAAAGTACTGCATTAAGATATCTCCGATTATATAATCCGGAAAGTTCATCCATATATAAATTCTCGGCATATGTCTGCATCTGCACAAATATCAATGCGATCGCAACTAACACCCATGACGATGTGATTCCGTAAAAAAAGGAACTGGATAAGCACGCCTGCAAAACAGGGACCGACGAAATATATCACGGGAAAGAAATTCACATTAACTCCCTGTTTTTGGAATGATACACCAGATAGATGCTGTAAGCAAAATATAATATAGGTGAGATATATCCTACCAGTGAACCGGCAGTTCGCTGATATACATTCTCCTTAGATATTTTAAACATAATTCCTGTTCCGGGCAGATTACATAAAATCATAATTACTTCTACGATCCAAGGAAACATTACAACTCTTACTTTTTTGAATATTCTCTTATAATTCCGGTAAATGCGTAATTCTACATACAGACACCAAAGCAGACCTATGCTGACGGTACCTATAAAACATATGCTGTTGGAGATATAATTGATCTGTCTACAGCCGGTAAATTGATTCCCATCTACCAGAAATGCAATTGTCTACAGA
>ENA-OQIM01000912-OQIM01000912.1-human-gut-metagenome-genome-assembly--contig:-NODE-912-length-10810-cov-7.191894_pt1 | contig 10810 bp, 13 predicted proteins | sample MGYA00242579_ERZ504744 | MGnify/ENA primary metagenome ERZ504744 (study PRJEB26092, sample SAMD00036441) | human gut metagenome | host: Homo sapiens | study: EMG produced TPA metagenomics assembly of...
CGGCGGATGCGCTGAGCCGTGCGCCGCCTATTCCTTGGCTTGAGTCCACGCCTGAAGCTTCATACGATTGAGCTCGGTGTTGGATCGTACGTGTCATCCAACCGCTCCTGATACATCGCGACCAGTTCTCCGCCGCGGCCCAACGCCTCCAAAGCGGCCTCACGAATCGACTCCCATTCGTACGGCACCACTTCCTCGGGGAACATGACCGTGCACTGGTTCGGTGCGTCACGCTCCACCAGATCGACGAAATTCAGCAGATCCTGCCACCGTTCGGCAGCGATCAGCCGCGCCGCGTACGCGTCGGCAAGCGGCTCGGACGTATGGTTGTCGCGCAGGAAACGATCGGCCTCCTCGGCATCGCCACTGATCCGCATCAGATCGTGCCGCAGGAACTGCACGGCATGGTCGAACTGGTTTTGCGCGGTCTGCGCAAGCTGCTGTTTGGACAGGAATGATGGGTCAAGCATGGCGAGATCGTTCAGTTCCTCGGGGGAGAGGGTAGGTGAACCGCCGGTAGTGGAATCGCCGGCAGCGCCCGTGGAATGCGTGATCGAGTTCGCGGTATCCGCGCCGTCCGCAGCGTCTGTACTATTCGTGCTATGCGCATTGTCCGCGTCAGAGGACGTATCACGGAGGTTGTGAGATTGCGTTGCGGTGGCGTCGCGTGCACCCGTATCGCCCGTAACATCACTGTCGATACTGCCGACGCTGTTCATAGTGTCGCCAGTAGTGCTGCTCGCATCGCCATTACCGGACTTCGCTGCGAAATCACGCATCGCGGCAATGCCCTTGTTCAACGCGTCATAGGCGAACATGCGCGTATCATCCCATTGCGCGAACGACAGTCCGCAAGACAGCAGCTCCACCATCTGCATGGCGTTGAGCCGGAAATCCTCATTGCACGCCACCTGCGTGATCATGCGCAACGCCTGCTCGCCCGTCATCGGATCGGCGTTGCAGGCCACGGCATCCATGTACACGCGTACGGTCTGAATCAGATCTTTCAGGTAGTCGAAACCCTCGTTGTCACGGTCGGCCACATTGCCGACGAATCGTGCGGTCATTTCCACGGCCTTGGCGAGGTTGCCGACCGTATCAAGCCAACGTGTGCTGGCCACTGCATTGCCGACCACCGCGTCCACACCGGACAATGCCTGCGAATCCAGTGAAAACGTCGGCATGTCGATGCGTGGGATTTCCACGCCAGTGTCAGTGCGTTCCGCGGTAGGCACCATGGATGCGAGAGCGTCGAAATACCATTGCATAGGCATATTGATGACCGTGTCCGCGTCGGAAAGATTGGCGACCGGCACATCGTTACGTTGGTCGGAACCTTCTCGACTGGCTTCGCGTATCATGTGGTTCCACAGGAAGGTCGGTCCGTCGAATTCGTTGGAACTGAGCCATCCGTTGTTGACGTAATCGGTGAGATCGTCGGCATCCTGCCTGCGATTGAAGCTGCCCTGTCCAGAATCCATTGCATGCCTTTCCATTGCGCATCTAGGTGAGGCGGTGTTGTGGTTGAATATGTCTTATCAGTTCGCTACTGACGCCCAAGCCTATAGCATGATATGGCGCTCGTGCCGAAAGTTCCAGTTTCGATGCATGAAACATTCTGTGAAACACTTCTGCGCGCTTATTATGAGTTCTTAGTTGTGATTGCGATTCGTGCCGTTGCCGCTGTCTCCGTGATTCGAGATAAGTTGGGTGTCCTGGCCGGTAGAATTGCGATTGTTGTTGCATACGTCACGTAGTCGTGGCGTATTCCGTGGACTTAGGCGGGTCCATAAAGGCCCGTTATGGTCAGGTAAGAAAGAGAATTACCTATGAAGGTTGCAAGTGGCAATGTCTTGTGGCGGCAGCGTAAGCGTAATTGGTGCCGTACGCCATTCACATTCACCGTATACACGCTTACCGATCGGGAATTGAGCGTCAAAACCGGTATCTTGAATGAGAGATTCAACCTGATCAAGCTGTTTCGTATCGTTGACATCAGTGTGGAGCGTACGTTCCTGCAGCGTATTTTCGGTATGAGCACGCTTGTGCTGGATACGCGTGACCAGTCGTCTGGCAACGGCGTGGTGGCACTAAAGAACGTGATTAACGGTTTCGAGGTGCGTCAGGTGCTGCAGGAGGCTGTGGATGCGTCCCGGAAGGAGAATGGCATGTCCGCTCGTGAGTTCCTCGGAGGCCCGGGTGGACAGGAATTTGGTCCTGGTTCAGATGGTCTGGATGTCTACGGTTTTGATGCGGGTGCCTATGCGGACGGTCAGTAAGCTGTATCGGCGCGAAATGAGTCGATGAAGGTGGTTTGCGCATATGTTCGATATATGTGCAAACCACCTTGTTGTTTGGGCTGTCTGTTTCGGAATGGTTTTGTGCGCGAGAACTATTCGGGCGATCCCGATCAGTACTTGTTGGCGCCGGAGCCGATGAAGTTCACTTGGAAGCCACGGTGGTAGTGCAGGAACATATCCGCGCCGTAGCGATCGACCGGACGATGCGTGAATAGCATGCGGATGGCGAAGGCGGTCTGCACGTCTTCGGGCAGATTCATGAATTCCTTATGCGCGTCCCAATAGGGATTCATGGTGATGGCCGCGTCCGGTACGTAGGCGTAGCCGTAGCCGTCCTCGTTCACGTAGCCCATGAACGGCAGATCCCAAGCGTTATGCTCGGTAAGCGCTCGTTTGAAGTCTTCGACTTTGGCGAGTGCCTCGTCGCTGATGCCGAGGCTCTTGGCGACTTTATTGGCTTCAGTGGTCTTCGCCTCGGCGTCTTGGCTGAACATGTTGAGATCTACGGTGATGATGGGGTTCTTATCGGTCATGGCTTTATCCTTTTACCTTGTATTTGTGAACATGAGTAATGTTTGTTTTCGTGTTCTCTTTAGATGAAAAGCGAACATGTGTAGCGGATAGTTTTTCTGTCCATGAATAACGATATCACGATTAATGGGCGTTGAAATCGCTGAAAATAAGCTATATTTGTGGTTGCGTGCGTTAATTCGTTGCAATATAGGCAATCTGCATGGGGTAAAAGAAATGAAAAAATATAACATTGAGCGTGTTCTTTTTATTTTGGAAATTCGTGTTGCTCTAGTGTTCATATGAACATGTGTAGTTGATTATGGTCTGTGTGAATGCGTCTGATTTTGATAGGTTGTGTTTTGGGCGCCGATGATGGACGACTCGCTTGTGCCTGGCGTATCCGACTCGAGATAGGCAAAAGGAATTGCAAAACGACCGCGGATTACAGCGCGGACTTGCCGGTGAGATGGCGGTAGAGCTCCGGATCGACCGGCTTGATGAGTTTGAGCGTGGAAACGACCACCTTTGACTCTCTGCCGTCCTCGCTGCGGTTCACCGATTCGCGCACATCATCCAATGCAACCGCGCTGCCGACGAAATAATAGGATTTCTCCTGCTCCTCGGCTTTACGACGGATGAAAACCGGCACAAAATGGCGATTCTGCCATTCCGGAGTATCTTCTGTTCCGTTCAACGGCCATCGGAATTCGTTGATTTTACTGTTTCGAATCGTTGTCTTCGGCAATGATTTTGCCGATACGGTGTGGGATTTCCGTAACGAGGGCATTGCCCATGCAGAAGGCACGATGTCCATCGGTCATTCCGTCGTTGGTCCAGCCTTTCGGGAAGCGCTGAAGCTGGTCCAACTCGTCGGGGACGAGTCTTCTTAGCCGCCCATTCTGCATGACTACATGCTTGGTGCGGCTTGCTCCACGGCCGCCTTCTCCAGTGAGAATGGTGCGGCTCGGCTTATCCAACGGATCGGGGAATGCGATGGGACCTTCAGAGTAGACGTACTCATGTCCGTTACTAGCGGTGCGTTTCTCGTGTTTGCCGCCTTTGAGATATTCCCATGACTTGAGATTGTCTCCAGTGATGAAGAATTCTTCCGGAACCTGCTCGATCGGTACGAGGAATTCACCCAACGTACGCTGTGGGCCGTTGTAGATGGGCTTGACTCGGCGTGTAAGCACCTTACCGTTCTGCATTACGCCGGCTTCCTTGAATCGTGAGATTTTGTCTCCGATGCCGAATTCTTTCGTAGACCTATAAGGGTCTTTGCTGACGGAGAAACGCTCAGCTCCGAATCGCTCATCCGGTTCGATGGGGAAAGCTCGTGCTTCGACCCCCACATGGAAGAGCTGGTTTTCCAAATCCCATTTTGGAGCGTCATGTTCAGCGTAAATGTATACGCGTCGGCGACGTTGTGGCATGCCGTAATCGGCAGCATTCACCACGTGCCATTCCACAGAATAGCCCAAGCGATATAGGCAAGAGAGAATAATCGCGAAATCGCGGCCACGTTGTGCAGTAGGAGATTTCAGAAGTCGGTCGACGTTCTCAAGAAGTACATACTTCGGGTGGCGCATTTCAAGAATGGCGTTGATGCTCCACCAAAGCACGCCTTTTTTACCTTCAATGCCAGATGCAAGACTTGCGGGCTTCGCGACCGAATAATCTTGGCAGGGGAAGCCTCCAACGAGCATGTCGAATTCCGGCAATTCACGTTCGCCATTTTTGATTTGCTCGACAACGACTGCGATATCTTCATTGACGCAGCTTCCTTCGCCAAAGCGCTTTTCGTAGCAGCGCCATGCGAATTGTTTGGTGGGTCGCCCATCTGGCTCCCAATTATTGGCCCAGACGGTGTGGAAATTGCCGGCTGGCTTCATCTCGAAATCGGGATACTTGGGATTGCTGTAACCATCAAGTCCAAGTCGGAATCCGCCAACGCCGGCGAATAGTTCAACGACTTTGATTTCCTTGCTCATTACAGCTCTCGCGCTCCTTTAACTCTTGCGATCCGAACGATCGTTCGAGATACTACTGGCCAATATCTTATCTAATCATGAGGAATCGATCAAATTCAGTGTGTCGTGTTTATAAAAGGGGCTTACGGTGGTTAAATGCAAAAGAGTTGGGGCTGAATTGGAATGGCCTCGAAAGAGATGTGGGAGCTAGTTCGATGTTGAACGAAGAGCGTAGTTTTTCATCATTGGAAGAAGTCACGAAACTGTTGATTGCAGCTGAGGGGAAGACTTTTCGAGAACTTGACGAAACAGGTCGTGGCGATTCGGCAGGAAACAAGGGCTCGCTTGGCAATATCATTGAGGAATCCGTTCTGCATTATCCTGTCAACTCAGATGCTGAGGCTGATATCCTCGTTGGCGATACGCGTTATGAGCTTAAAGTGACCCCACTGAAGCATTCCGGCAAGGGCAAACGTACGAAGACAGTTGCAAGGAGAGACTTGTCCTTGACATCATCAATTACGAGAATCTGCCTAAGGAAAATTTTGAAGATTCCCGGTTTTGGAATAAGTCGAAGAACATCATCATGGTGTACTACTACGATGACCGCGAAGACAAGAAAACCCAATCACGCTTGGACTGCAAAGTCTTGAAATCTGTTGTCTTGCATTATGACGAAAACGATTTGGCGACGATTCGAGATGATTGGGAGACGATTCACGAGAAAGTTGCTCGGGGCATGCAGATCAGCTTTCGGAATCGGACACAAACTATCTTGCCGCATGCATGAAGGGTGCGAATGCTTCCAGTATGAGAGATGCTCCCGCGCCAGCCGGCTCTGGTAAGGCGCGGATACGTGCGAAACAGCGTGCGTTCAGCTTCAAATCATCTTTCATGACGTCGATTGCCGAACGTGCTTTGGTAAGCCGTATTGAGGAATACAGTTTGCCGATTCCGTCGAACCAGACGCTTTCTGAATTCCTGTGGCAACAAATGAGCGTACATCGGGAGAAGTGTTGATACATCGCTCTTCGATTGGGCATTTCGAAATCGGATTCGAAAGCCAGCAAGAGCCGGCTCGTCATGAAAATGGTTGGTGCGGAAGGGCGTAGCGTCGATACGATTGAACAATTCCGCAAGGCCAATGTGACCAAGCTGAAGACTGTCGTATTGTATCCGGATGGGCTCCCGAAGGAAAACATGTCTTTTCGCCAGATTACAGAGGAAGAGTGGCAGGGACTATCATCCTTTGATGCGAAATGGGAAGACTCGTTCCTGTACGAGTATTTCGAAGAGAACAAGTTCTTTATTGTCTCATTTAAATCTCCGGTACCGTATTCGCAACATGTGGCCGGTAATGACCGTCTTGTTGGAGGATTCCTTTGGAATATGCCGGAAAAGGATATCGAACAGTATGTCCGTCCGGTCTGGGAGCGGCTGCATGAATTGATGCTGAGCGGTGGATCGGTACATTACGGACGAGGAACCAATTTACTTCCTGGAGCGAGCTTCAACGGAGTCTGCCATTTAAGGCCGAAGGGGCAGAACAGCGATGACGTGGTGCGTCTGCCTAATGGCGAATCGATTACCAAGCAATGCTTCTGGCTCGATCGACATTATGTGCCGAACTGATTCGTGAGAATCAAAAAGTGAACGGCAATGTGAAATGAAATTGGTGCAAGCAGGCGAAGCATTGTCTTGAAGACATTCGTGCTAGTCATGATTCGAGTATTTGATGATATTCCTCTATCAAATTCTTGGCCATAGTATATTTGATTGAATATTTATGGCTTGCTTTGCGAAAGCAATAGGAAAAAAGTATTGGAAAAAGGGAAAGGCCTGCGATGATTTCGTTGAAGAAGCTCGCTGCTGATGGACTGATTAAATTGACCGACGCGAGACGTAAGTACACGATAGATGGAGTGCAGCGCTTGAGGCCATATATCGTATTCCCCTTAAATACCTTTATTACAACAATCAAAATGGGCGAATTAGTACAGCTCTTCAAAAATACGTTAGTGGGCATCCAGAGATGGTCTTGAACCCCGCCTTGGATGATGAAAATCCTGAGTATAACGATTTGTTTGAGAGTTTTATCTTTAAATCGAATGAACAGCGCATGAAGGCGACCCAGGAATCGATTTCAGATAGAGGTCAAGAGGAGCCTGGTGTCGTGCTGGATGACGGCCGTGTGATTGATGGCAATCGCCGGTTTACGGCATTGCGCCGAATTCAAAAGAGCAAAGGCATAGAACAATACTTTGAAGCTGCGATTCTTGATTTTGATATCACCAATTCTGTTGATAAAAAAACAATCAAGCAGCTTGAGCTTGATTTGCAGATGGGAAAAGAAGACCGACAGGACTATGATCCAATCGATCGAATTTTCGATGTGTATAACACCGTTTACGTCGAAAAATAATGACTCCTCAGGAGTATGCGAAAAGTATCGGCAAAGAACGAGCAAGGGGAATAAACAACGATATTAAGGAAGCGGAGCTGATTTCTTCGTATCTTGAATTTATTGGTGCTCCGAGGGACGCTTATTACATTGCCAAAGAGCTTCGGCTTGACGGACCGATGAATGAGGTGAGAAGGGTTCTCGACAAAAATAAGCTACTTGACGATGGGGAAGTCAAGAGTGCGGTTTTCGCTTTGCTGTCGATGCATTATTCTGGGACGGATGCGAATGAGGGTGGAGATATCACACGTCTTATTCGTAAAGAGCTTCAATCCATGGTTTCCAAGAAGGATGATTGGGTTTGTCTTACGGAAGACAATGTTGACACGATATATGATGCTTTCCAGGATACACCTGTCTCTGATGCATCTCAGATTTCGCAGATTCTGAATTCGAGCGAAGGGATTAAGGCTGCGTCGAATGATTTATGCGGTCTAGTCGACGTTTGGGAAAGATGAACGAGTACAGAGGCGAGCTTCAAAAAGTAGTCGAAACTGTAAGTGCGTGTGTGGAATCGCTTGAAAGCATTGATACTGCTACTTTGGAAAGCCTTACGGTGGAGCAATCCAAGGACGTGGCTGCGGATTTGGAGAAAATCGGAATGATCGTTCGTAAGGATTATGATGTTTTATCTCAGACGGGTAATCTGCTATGAGCTTCTTGTCTCTGAAAATTGATACGCAGTATCAGACAACGGATCAACAGGTGGTTGACTCTTTTCTGATTCCAACGTTGTCTGAGGCGAAACGATATTGCAGGGTATCGGCATATTTTTCTCTTAAAGGGATTCAGCTACTTGCCGCCGGGCTGGAGCAATTGGCTTGTAATGATGGTCGTTATCAGCTGTTGCTATCCAGTCACATCAGCGAGACCGATTTTGATGAAATAAAACAAGGATATGAGTGGCGTAATCGTCTTAGGGAAAAACTGCAATGTCAGGATGCCGATGATATTGATCAAAAGCATTTAGGGTTGTTGGCAAAACTGATTGCAGAAGAAAAAGCGGATGTGAAAATTGCCTTTTTGAAGGAGGGCAAAGGAATCTTCACGACAAATTCGGGTTACTGGAGGATTCGGAAGGAAATAAAGTTCTTTTTTCGGGATCCGCGAATGAATCGACAGGCGGACTCAGTTCGAATTATGAGTCGATTATTGTGGATGTAAGTTGGGATGAGAGCAATCGTGTCAGGCAGCGTCTGCAAGCGGAGGTTGATCGGTTTGATCGGCTATGGTCTTCTCGCGAAGATGGGGTGATTACCGAAGACGTGAGTGATTTGGTATATGAACAACTCGCTCAATATCAGGGAATGGAGGATTGTCCCGGCATGGTTGATCAGAAGGAAGATTCGCAGTTGCCTGAAGGTTTTGAGGGATGGGCTTTTATCTATAAGGACGGAGACGTCTGGTTCATTGATACCACAGAAGAGCGGAGATCCGAACGAGACAGACATTTGAGAATAGGAGGAGATTGGGGAGGGAAATATTTTAAAGAGCATTCGCATCAAATGCTTGATGATCTTCCCTATGCTGTGGTTGAACAATGTCTAGAGAAAACTCGGAAAAGAGCGGAAGGCAAAGTTGCCTTCTGGATTGATCCGCGCATAGAACAAGATTTGAAACAGCAACGATATTCAATTGAACAGTATCGATACATGGGCGTTGCTCTTAAGGAAAATGTTAATCGATTCGAAGATGAGTTCGCACTTTTCCGTAATGTTATTTCAGAATCAGTAAGTCGTCCATTGAAGACTCTGCATTTGCAGTCGGCTTTCTATATGTACAAGATGGCACGAGCAGCTAATTTTTCGGTTCCCGGCGCCGGTAAAACGGCAATGGTCTTGGGCGTATTCGCTTATCTCAATAGCGGTAAGGCTAAGTTTGGTGAATTCGTTAGCAGGATTTTGGTGGTTGCTCCAATCAACGCCTTCGAATCCTGGAAAAGCGAATTTCAAAAGACCTTTGGTCCTAAGAAAAAGCTGCGAGTCGTTGATGTTCAGGATGGAAATTTTGACGGCGATTTACGTAGACGATGGGCGGTTTCGAATTTGGTCCTTGTCAATTATGAATCCCTCCCGAAATACCATGACCAGCTTATCGATTTGATTGATGGGCAAACAATGATTGTTTTTGACGAGTCCATAGGATTAAAGGCGTTAATGCAACTAGAGCAACTGCCGCCATGGATTTGTGCGATAAAGCATTTTTCCGATATGTATTGACAGGTACGCCTATCCCTAATTCGTATTGTGATATCTATAACTTCTTGCATCTTTTGTACAAAAAAGAATATCCGGTTTTCTTTGGCTGGGACGTTCCTGAATTATCGAAAGCAAATCAGTATTTAGTCGATCGGATTAATGAAAAGCTGTACCCATTCTTCTGGAGAACGAATAAGGGCCAACTTGGGGTACCGCCCGCTGACCCTGATGACATTATTGAAGCTCCCGCTTCATCTGGACAACTTGAGTTGGCGCTCGCGATTTGGACGCAGGAAAAATCCAGTTTGGCAAAGTTGATTAGGCTCATGCAAGCGTCAACAAATCCTTCTTTACTGAAAGAGAAGATTGATTTCCGAACTCTGGGTTTGGAATCCAATGGAGAGTATTCTGAAGAAATAGATGAGAAGACCTTCAATCGGGCATTAATGCATGAAGAAACGGCCGTCACTCCGATTCTTTCGAATAAGTGTTATGAAGATTTTGATTTGGATAATATGAAATCGCCGAAGTTCGAAGAAGGACTGAAGCTGATTCGAGATCTTGTAAATCAGGGTAAGAAGGTTATTGTTTGGGGGTTGTTCGTCAATACTTTGCAAAAGATTTCCTCGCGTCTCGATGATTCCGATATAGATAATCGTTTGATTTATGGCGAGACTCCAGTGGATGTCCGTAAAGATTTTATTGCTGATTTCCGTAACCCGAATGGGCCTGCGGTGCTTGTATCCAATCCTCAGACGTTGGGCGAATCGGTTTCGTTGCAAGATGTTGTGCATGATGCCGTTTATTTTGAATTTAATTTCAATCTGACGTATATGTTGCAGTCGAGAGATCGTATCCATCGTTTGGGTTTACCGGATGGTCAATATACGCGCTATCACATCATGGAAACCATTAATGATCCGACGGAATATGGTTTTATCGATAGCCGGGTATACAAACGTTTGAAATACAAAGAACGAAGGATGCGTGAAGCCATCGATGGTGATGTCCTGAAGCCTGAGGTGACAGATGATTTGCTTGCGGACGTTCGATCTATTATCGAAAATGAGCGACGTAGCATAGCGAAAGCCCATGCAAAGACGGTTAATGTCGAAATCGAATGAAAGATTGGAATCCAAAGGTTTCCGGGCTTATGGTTCTCGGTAGGAACGGGTGTTTTGGCGGACTTTGCCATGCAAGGGCAGTGTCCGTCAAACGCTTATAGTCTGTCTTTTATTTGGCTATAGAGATAAGCTCCGTTAATCCACCAAGCCTGCTTGGTCTATATATTCTTCCGTAACTAACTGTTCATGTTCGGCTCGGTACTTGATTTTGATCCGATGTGTAGTTACTTTTCGACTGGGTCGA
>ENA-OQIM01000914-OQIM01000914.1-human-gut-metagenome-genome-assembly--contig:-NODE-914-length-10795-cov-1.472628_pt1 | contig 10795 bp, 17 predicted proteins | sample MGYA00242579_ERZ504744 | MGnify/ENA primary metagenome ERZ504744 (study PRJEB26092, sample SAMD00036441) | human gut metagenome | host: Homo sapiens | study: EMG produced TPA metagenomics assembly of...
AGAAAGTGGCGAAAAAGTATTTCGCTTTGGTCAATCTAATCCAAAAGTTGGTTTAGATATGCAAACTAACACTAACTCAGGGGCTTCTTCTGTTGCTGACAACGTATTAGAGGGATTATATCGTTGGAATGATGACAATAAAGAAGAATGTGTTCTTGCTAAAGACATGCCAGAAGTATCTGATGATGGATTAACTTATACAATTACACTTAAAAAAGGTGTTAAATTCTCAGATGGTTCTGATTTAACTACTGAAGATGTTAAATATACATTCGAAAGAATGTTTACACCAGCAACAGGATGTACAAATACATATATGTACAACATGATTACTGGTGCTCAAGATATGTTAGATGGTAAAGCTACTGAATTAAGTGGTTTTGAAACTGTTGATGATTACACTTTTAAATTACATATTAATTACAAATTTGCGCCATTTGTTGCTAACTTAGGTATGGACTATGCTTCAATTTATCCTTCTGATGCATGTGCTGCTGCTGGTGAAAACTGGGGGTAAAGGAACTAACTTAATTGGTACTGGTCCTTATGTAATTAAAGAAAATGACGAACAAACTAAAGTTGTAATGGTTCCAAATAAAACTATCATGGTAAAAAGTTAACTTAGATCGTTTAGAAATTGTTTATATTGATGATGTAAGTACAAAAATGATGGAATATGAACAAGGTAACATTGATATGTGTGACTTAGATACTTCATTATTAGATCAATATAAAGATAGTGATTTAAAAGATGAAATTACTCAAGTAACTCCATTAGGTACATATTTCTTATCAATTAAAGATAATGATCCAGTATTAAGTAATAAAGCAGTTAGAGAAGCAATCTCATTAGCTATTAACCGTAAAGAATTATGTAGTACTGTATTAAATGGTGCTGCTGAACCAGCTTCATCATTCTTAAATCCAGGTGTTCCAGTCATGATGACAAATTAAAACTTATGAACATAACGTTAAAAAAGCTAAACAAGTTTTAGCTGATGCAGGTATTTCAAACCCTACATTTACTTGCAAAGTTAGACAAAAAGAAGAAAAAATCGCTACTGCATTACAAGCTTACTTAAAAGAAGCAGGAATTACTATGAATGTAGAAACAATTGATGCAGGTATTTGGTCTTCAGCTAGAGCTGCTGGTGAATTACAAGCTACAGTTCTTGGTTGGTTCCCATTATATGCTGATGCTGATAACCAAATGTATACTTATTACTATTCAGAAAACGCTGTAGGAAAAGGTGTATTCTACAATAATCCTAAATTCGATTCATTAATGAAAGAAGCTCGAGAATCAAATGATTCTGATAAACGTGTTGAATTATACAAAAAAGCAGATTATATCTTATCTCGTGAAGATTATGGAACAATTCCATTATATTATGGTAAGTTACAATTTGTTGCTAAACCATATGTAAAAAATGCTAAATTAGGAAACTTAATTTATCATTTATATAACATTGATATTGATTTATCTAAAAAATAGTAAATGAAATTAAATAAGTGTTAATCATATATGGAATGCAGCAATGCATTCCATATATTTATTGTAGGAAAAAGGAGGAAAAATATGACGAAGTATTTACTAAAACGTGTATTACAAGCTATTGGTGTCGTTTTTTTGTATTTCGTTAATCACATTCTTTGTGTTAAACATTGTGCCTGGTAATCCAGTTGAAATCATGTTAGGTGAGTTCGCTGATCAAGCAACGATTGCACGTGTTACACATGAAATGGGATTAGACCAACCAATTTATATTCAATATTTCAGCTGGTTAGGAAATATGCTTCAAGGGAACTTTGGAACATCATATTTCCAAAATAAACCAGTAATTGATATTTTAACAAGTTCATTTTTAGTAACGGCTAAGCTTGCTGGTATTGCTTATATATTAGCTGTTGTTTTAGGGGTAGTAGTAGGTGTTGTGGCTGCCGTTAATCATGGTAAATGGTTGATTCGGTTTTAATGACAATTTCTGTATTTGGTATTTCAGCTCCCGCATTCTGGATTGCTATCATCTTACAAATTGTTATCTGTTTGAAATTTAATTTATTACCTTTATCAGGTATTGATAGTTTTAAATCATTTATCTTACCAGGTATTGCCTTAGGTACAAGATATGCAGCAAGTATTGCTCGTATTACAAGAACAAGTATGTTAGATGTTTTATCACAAGATACATCCGTACAGCTGAAGCTAAAGGTTTAAAAGGTTGGGTTGTTACAATTAAACATGCTTTACGTAATGCGTTAATTCCAATTATTACAATTGCAGGATCTGATTTAGGAAACATCTTAACAGGATCTGTCTTAGTAGAATCTGTATTTTCAATTCCGGGAATTGGAAAAATGTTAGTAGATAGTATTAATACACGTGATTTACCAATCGTCCAAGGTGGCGTGATGTATATTGCGGTTATTTGTGTCATTATGTATTTAGTAGTTGATTTACTTTATACAGTAGTCGACCCAAGAATTCGTTTAGGAAAGGAGTCATCATAAAATGTTTAAAAAGAAAAAAGATCAAACATATCAAAGTTATTGGTCAATCAGTTGGAACATTTTCAAGAAAAATAAAGTAGCAATGGTATGTTTATTCATCGTTATTCTTTTATGCTTAATTGCTTTATTTGCACCATTGATTGCTCCTTATGATCCAAACAAACAAGTTCTTACAGATCGTTTAATGAAACCTTGCGGACAACATTGGTTTGGTACAGATGATTTAGGAAGAGATATTTTCTCAAGAATTATTTATGGATGCCGTGTTTCTTTAAGTGTTGGTATCATTTCACAAATTATCGCGACAGTTATTGGTTATACAATGGGTGTTTGTGCTGGATATTTTGGTGGAAAAGTAGATTCTGTTATTTCATTTTTAATTCAAGTATTTTCATCTTTTCCATTCTCATTATTTGCGATGGCAATCATGTTTGTTTTAGGACCAGGTTTAATTACCTTTACTTAGCGCTCGGTCTTTTAGGTTGGGCTTCAACAGCCAGACTTATCCGTGGGGATGTTATGCGTCTTAAAAAGATGGAATACATCGATGCATGTAAAGTCAGCGGTGGAAATAGTTTTAGAATTATCATGAAACATTTATTACCTAACTGTTTATCAACATTAATCGTTACTGTAACATTAGGTATTCCAAATGCAATTATGTCAGAGGCATCATTAAGCTTCTTAGGTTTAGGTGTTAAAGCACCAATGGCAAGCTGGGGTTCAATGATTAGTTTTTCACAACCATATATTCGTAGTGCAACATACTATTCAGTAATTCCAGGTTTAGCTATTATTATTACAGTATTAGCGTTTAATATGTTAGGTGATGGATTAAGAGATGCGCTTGATCCAAAATTAAGATCGTAAAAAGGGGAAAAGATATGAAGTGAAAATAAAGAATTATTAGAAGTCAAAGATCTTGGTATTACCTTCTTTACAGATCGTGGAGCGCTTCCTGCTGTACAAGAAGTAAGTTTTAATATCAAACCAGGAGAAACTTTAGGAGTTGTTGGAGAATCTGGTTGTGGTAAAAGTATGACAGCTTTATCATTAATGCAATTAATACCATCTCCTCCAGGTAAAATTACTGCTGGTGAAATTATGTATAAAGGAGAAGATTTATTAAAGAAATCTCCTAAAGAAATGAGAGATATTCGTGGTAAAGAAATCTCAATGATTTTCCAAGAGCCAATGACATCTTTAAATCCAGTTATTACTGTTGGAAAACAAATTATGGAAGCTGTTTTAACTCATGAAAAAATGAGTAAACAAGAAGCTAAAGAACGTGCTTTAGAAATGATTAAACTTGTAGGTATTCCAATGCCTGAAAAAGTATTTGCTTCTTGTCCTCATCAATTGTCTGGTGGGATGAGACAAAGAATCATGATTGCGATGGCACTTTCATGTAATCCATCATTATTGATTTGTGATGAACCTACAACAGCATTAGACGTTACAATTCAAGCACAAATCTTAAAATTAATTAATAAAATGAAAAAAGAATTAAAATACAGCCGTATTATTAATTACACATGATATGGGTGTTATTCAGAAATGGCAGATAACGTAATCGTTATGTATGCAGGTAAGATCGTAGAATATACAAATGTAGAAGATTTATTTAAAAATCCTTTACATCCTTATACCATTGGTCTAAGAAGATCAATCCCTGATATCGATAGCGATGATCAAGAAGAATTGGAAGTTATTCCTGGTTCTGTACCAATGCTTTATGAACTTCCAAAAGGATGTTTCTTCGCACCACGTTGTAAACATGCTAAAGAAATCTGTCATCAAGAATGTCCAGCAATGATGGAACATGGTGAAAACCATTTAGTTCGTTGTTGGAAATATCATGAAAGATGGAATAAGGAGGATGTAGAAAATGGAAAATAATCAAGCCGTTTTATTAAAAGTAGAACATTTAAAGAAATATTATTCTATTAAATCATCTTCTTTAAGAGGTAAAAAAAGCGTTGTTAAAGCGGTAGATGATATTAGCTTTGATGTTAAAGTAGGAGAAACATTTGGGATTGTTGGTGAATCAGGATGTGGTAAATCAACAATGGGTAAAAGTGTAATCCGTCTAATTGAACCAACTGAAGGAAAAGTAATCTTAGATGGTCAAGATTTTACAAGCTTAAAAGGTAAAGAATTACAAGAAGCACGTGATAAAATCAAATTGATCTTCCAAGATCCTTATGCTTCTTTAAATCCACGTATGACAGTTAAAGATATTATTGCTGAACCAATTGATATCGCTCAATGTTATAAAACAAAAGAAGAACGTGATGCACGTGTTGTGGAAGTTATGAAACAAGTTGGTTTAAACTTAGATTACATGTATCGTTATCCTCATGAATTTTCAGGAGGACAAAGACAACGTATTGGTATTGCCCGTGCAATTGCTTTACAACCAAAATTGATTATTTGTGATGAACCTGTTTCAGCATTAGATGTTTCAATTCAAGCAAAAATCATTAACTTATTAAATGAATTACAAGAAAAAATGGGTATTGCTTATATCTTCATTTCCCATGACTTAAGTGTTGTAAAACATATTGCTGATAGAGTAGGGGTTATGTATTTAGGTAATATGATGGAAATGGCTGATACAGAATCACTTTATGCCAAACCATTACATCCTTATACTCAAGCACTATTTTCAGCAATTCCAAGAATTGGAAAAGAAAGAATCGAAGATAAACAAATCTTAGGTGGCGATGTGCCAAGTCCAGCCAACCCACCAAAAGGATGTCGTTTCTGTACAAGATGCCGAAAGTAATGGATATTTGTAAAACAGAGAGACCCGATTTTAAAGAAGTAGAACCAGGTCATTTCTGCGCATGTCATTTATATGATAAAAAGTAAAAGAGGTATTATAAAATGGAAATGAATATTGACAAAAAAGAATTAGTTGAATTATGTGAAGAATTTATTAATGTACCAAGTCCAGTAAGCTATTATGAAGAAGTTGGTGCTTTATTAGAAAAAAAAGCAGCTGAATTTGGTTATGAAGTGACTTATGATCGTAAAAGAACAGCTTACATTACTTTAGAAGGAGAAGATAATTCTAAAACAGTATGTTTGGGTGCTCACTTAGATACAATTGGTTTAGTTGTTCGTCATATTGATGATAACGGTCATTTAATTGTAAGACAATTAGGTGGTGTTAACTACCATAGTATGGAAGGTGAAGGTGTTACTCTTATTACAAGAGATGGACGCAAATATAGAGGTATGGTTATTTGTAAAGCTCACTCAGTTCATGTATTTGAAGATGCTAGAACAATGCCAAGAGATGAAGATCATATGGAAGTTATCTTACATGAAGATGTTCATTCTAAAGAAGAAGTTATGGCTTTAGGTATTGATCATGGTGATGTGATCTCTGTAGATCCTCATTTGAATATACACCATCAGATATGTTGTTTCACGTTATATTGATGATAAAGCTGCAGTTGCTGCATTAATCGAAATGATGGCTTACTTCAAAAGAAATAACTTAAAACCAAAATATCGTACATTATTAGCTTTCCCAATTTATGAAGAAATCGGACATGGTGGAGCTTATGTACCAGAAGAAGTAGAAGAATATGTTGCTTTAGATATTGGATTAATTGGGCCTGATTATCATGCTGATGAAAAAACAGTAAGTATCTGTGCTAAAGATAACTATTCTCCATATGATAGAGAACTTACTACAAGAATTATCAACCAAGCTAAAAAAACAAACTTAAATTATTGTGTTGATGTTTTCTTCCATTATGGAACAGACGCTAATGCTGCAATTCGTGCAGGTAATAATGTTTATGCTGCAGCATTTGGTATGGCTGTGATCAATTCACATGGTAAAGAACGTTGTCATATTGATTCAATCGTAGATACAACAAAACTTGCGATTGCATATGCCTTAGATTTATAAAAAAAGCGGAGCTTTTGCTCCCTTTTTAAATGATTGATAACTGTATACAATATACAATTTTAATGGAATATACGTAAAAAAATCCCTTTATTTACTTAGAATGTATTTACAATAATACACATGGAATGTATAATTGTATACAATCGTAATAAGGGGGACGTAGAATAATGAATTTAGCGTATAAAATCTTAAGTACTAAACTTAAAAGTGGTGAGTTAGTCGCTGGTCAACAAATAGGGATTCAAATTGATCAAACATTAACTCAAGATTCAACAGGGACAATGGCTTATTTACAATTAGAGGCAATGGGAATTGAACATGTAGCGGTTGAAAAGGCAGTTGCATATATTGATCATAATATGTTACAAACAGGTTTTGAAAATATGGATGATCATGAATTTATCCGTAGTGTTGCAAAGAAACATGGAATTACTTTTTCTAAACCAGGAAATGGTGTTTGCCATCAATTGCAATTAGAAAACTTTGCAAAACCTGGTAAAACATTAGTAGGATCAGATTCACATACACCAACATGTGGTGCGATGGGAATGATTGCTATTGGGGCAGGAGGATAGATGTCGCTGTAGCAATGGTCAACAGGTACATATTATTTACAATGTCCAAGTGTTGTTAGAAGTGAATTTAGTAGGTAAAAAAGCAAAATGGGCTTCGGCTAAAGATGTTATTTTTATATATTTTACAACAATTATCTGTCAAAGGTGGAGTTAATAAGATTATTGAATACACTGGAGAAGGTTTAAAAGAATTATCATTAACAGATCGTGCAACTATTTGTAATATGGGGGCTGAATTAGGGGCAACGACTTCTGTCTTTCCAACAGATGAAATTACTAAAGAATACTTAATTCAACAAGGAAGAGAAGAAGATTATGTTGAATTAAAAGCGGATGAAGATGCTACATATGATGAAGAAATCACCGTTGATTTATCAAAATTAGTACCATTAACTGCTAAACCACATAGTCCAGATGCTGTTGTACCAGTAAGTGAATTAAAAGGAATGAAAATTAATCAAGTAGTGATTGGTTCTTGTACAACTCATCACTTCCTGATATGTTAAAAGCTGCAAAAATCTTAAAAGGAAGAAGAGTCGCAACTCATGTATCACTTGTTATTGCTCCAGGTTCTTCTAGTATTCTAGCAATGCTTTCTAAATGTGGAGCTTTAGCGGATATGATTGCCTCTGGGGCAAGAATTCTTGAATGTGGTTGTGGACCATGCATCGGTATGGGGCAAGCACCACTTTCTAAGGTGTTTCTTTAAGAACTATCAACCGTAACTTTAAAGGACGTTCAGGAACAAATGATGCTAGTGTTTATTTAGTATCACCTGAAGTTGCTGCTTTAAGTGCAATCAAAGGATATTTAACAGATGAATTTGAAGATGATATGTATTTAGACGATATTGAAAATACACCATTTGTGAAGAATAAGAATTTCTTTATTGATGAATATGATCCTCAAAATGAAGTTTATATGGGACCAAATATTAAACCAGTTCCTCGAGGAGATAAATTACCAGATACATTTAAAGGTAAAGTATGTTTAAAAGTAGGAGATAATATTTCTACAGATCACATTGTGCCATCAGATTCTAAATTACTTCCATATAGAAGTAATGTGCCACATCTTGCTAAATTCTCTTTCTGTAAAGTAGATGATCAATTCTATAATAGATGCATTGAAAATGGTGGAGGATTTTATTGTTGGTGGAGATAACTACGGTCAAGGTTCTTCACGTGAACATGCAGCCCTTGTTCCTAATTATTTAAAGATCAAAGCAATTTTTGCTATTTCATTTGCAAGAATTCATCGTTCGAACTTAATTAATAATGGTATTTTACCACTTGTTATTAATCAAAAAGATTACGATTTCTTTAATGATCAAGATGAATATGAATTAATTAATTTATTAGATAGTGTTGAAAACAATAAAGATATTACTGTTATCAATAAAACAAATAATCAAACAATTACCGCAAAATTAAAATTATCACCAAGAGAAAAAACAATGATTCAATATGGTGGTCTATTAAATGCAATTAAAGAATTAGGAGGTGACTTTTAATGAAAGCAGTATTAATTCCAGGTGATGGAATCGGAAAAGAAATTTCACAAAGTGTTGTTGACATTACAAAAGCTATGAATTTAGATATTGAATGGGTAGAATATCAAGCAGGTGCAGAATATGCTGCTAAAACAAAAGAAGTCTTTGAACCAGGACTTGTAGATGCTATTAAAGAATATAAATGGGCATTAAAAGGTCCAACAGCAACACCTATTGGTACAGGATTTAGAAGTGTCAATGTTGCTTTAAGACAAAAATTTGCAACTTATGCCAATGTAAGACCAATTCGTTCTTTTAAAGGAATTGATTCGAAGTATGAAAATATTGATTTAGTCATGATTCGTGAAAATACGGAAGATCTTTATAAAGGAATTGAATATATGGTGGGTGATGATGTTGCGCATGGTATTAAATTAATTACTAGAGAAGCCAGTGAAAAGATTTGTCGTTATGCTTTTGAATATGCAAAAGCAAATGGTAGAAAAAAAGTCACAGCCATTCATAAAGCGAATATTATGAAATTTACAGATGGATTATTCTTAGAATGTTTTAGAAATGTAGGTAATGATTATCCAGAAATCGAAAAACAAGAAGTAATCATTGATAATATGTGTATGCAGCTTGTTTTAAGACCAGAAACATTTGATGTATTGGTTGCTCCAAATTTATATGGAGATATTGTTTCAGATTTATGTGCAGGATTAGTAGGAGGTTTAGGATTTGCTCCTAGTGGTAATATTGGAGATGAATACCGTATTTATGAAGCTGTTCATGGTAGTGCTCCTGATATTGCCGGAAAAGGAATTGCTAACCCAAGTGCATTTGCTTTTAGCCTTGCTTAATGCTTGAAGCATTAGGACAAAAATGAGCAAGCTGATAGACTACGTACTGCTTTATCAAAAGTTGTAGAAGAGGGGAAAATTGTAACGCGTGATATTGGTGGAAATGCTTCTACGCAAGAGTTTACGCAAGCAATTATAGATAGGTTATAGTATGAAAAAAAATATTTTAGAAAATGCAGGACATGGGTCCTTAGGTCATCGTATCTTTTGTATTTTAAGAGATAAGATTTTAAATGAAGAATATGAAAAAGGACAAAAATTGAATGAAGTTGTTCTTTCTAAAGAATTAAATATTTCTAGAACACCTATTAGAGAAGCTTTAAAACAATTAGAATTAGAAGGATTAGTTAAAAGCATACCTAATAAGGGAGTTTATGTATTAGGATTTTCATCAAGAGATATTGATGATATGTTAGAAATACGTGTTGTTTTAGAAGTTTATCTATACAACTTGCTATTGATCGTATTACTCAAGAAGAATTAGACAGAATTAAAGAAATCTATGATTTATTAGAATTCTATGCTGAAAAAAATGATCAAGAAAGATTTACAGAAGTGAATATTGATTTCCATGAAGCTATTTATAGAGCAACTCATTCACAATATTTTGAACAATTATTGTCAGATATTAACTATTATATTCATGTTACTTCAAGACATTCAATTAGACAACCAAATCGTTTAATTGAAGCTGCTCAAGAACATAAAGAAATTTATGATGCAATTGTGAAAAAAGATAAAGCACTAGCAAAAGCAAATGTTGAAAAACATATTAGAAAAACACAATCATTAGTAAGAAATTATTATGATGAAAAAGATGAAACACAAGAGTAATGATTCTTGTGTTTTTCTTTTTAGTAAAGTGCTATAATAAAAAACGAATTGGGGGAGAATTATGGAAAGAAAAGAGTTTTCAATTGCTCGTTTTTTAAGCTCTAAAAGTCGTTTTGATAATATTGTTTTATTAGAAGGATTTATTGTTGGTATTTTAGCGGGTATTGTGGGTGTTGTTTATAGATTGTTGCTTTCTTATGGAGAAAAGATGGCTTATTTTGTAGTGGATTATATCAAAAATAACATACTTCATTTATGTATTTGGATTATATGTGTTTTAATTATTGGTTTTATTATTTCTAAGCTTTTAAAATATGAATCTTATATTTCAGGAAGTGGAATTCCACAAGTAGAAGCAGAAATGATTGATCAAATTGATGAAAAATGGTATAAAGTTATTCTTGCTAAAATGGTGGCAGGGGACACTTTCTATTGTAGGCGGTTTATCATTAGGTAGAGAAGGACCAAGTAATTCAACTTGGAGCGATGGTTGGTAAAGGACTAGCTTCTGTATTTAAAAGAAATGAAACTTGAGGAAAAAATATCTTTTAACATGTGGGGCAGCAGCAGGACTTTCAGCAGCTTTTAATGC
>ENA-OQIM01000915-OQIM01000915.1-human-gut-metagenome-genome-assembly--contig:-NODE-915-length-10787-cov-2.375328_pt1 | contig 10787 bp, 9 predicted proteins | sample MGYA00242579_ERZ504744 | MGnify/ENA primary metagenome ERZ504744 (study PRJEB26092, sample SAMD00036441) | human gut metagenome | host: Homo sapiens | study: EMG produced TPA metagenomics assembly of...
TATTTGCGAGAGGCACCTTCTTTCTTGTGAATGTTGCAAATGTTTGTTTCGTCACTTTCATTATACAACATAATCAGATTTAAGGTGTCTTTCTTTTATGCAAAATCACGAACTTGCTCATTTATAGTACTAAAGATAAAATCTGAGATACAGTAGTACTTGTGTCTTAGATTTTATTTTTTACCGAAAAGAAGAGGAGGAGAAATATGCCAAAAGAATTTGATTTTGACAAAGAATTCGAAAACATGATGACCAGTAATAAACTGGATACAGTTGTATTACTGGGACATATAAATCCGGATGGGGATGCGGCAGGATCTGTCATGGGATTAGCACATTACATAAAGGTAAACTATCCTCAGTATGAAGTGCTTCCATATCTGGCGGATACAATAGATAAAGGCCCTAATAAGATCATAAAGACAGATAAAGTATTTAATCCATTTGAAAAACCGAACGTAGAAGGAAAAAAGTTTGCAGTTATTGTGTGCGATAATGCAGTGATCGTGCGTATGGCAGGAGGAGAATATTATGAAACTGCTACGGCATCAATGATTATTGATCACCATGCATCTAATGAAGGATATGGAAACATTAATTATACGAAAGTTTCAGAAGCCTGTGCAGAGAATGTTTTTTACATACTGGACAAAAATAGTCTAGAAAAAGCGACGACTTTAGAACTTCATCCAACAGCTGCTGATTATATCTACCTGGGAATCATACAGGATACAGGAGGTCTTGCCAGGGCAAAGGAAAGTACTCTGTATGCGGTAATGACATTGCAGGGAATTGGCGTAAAACACAGTGATATTATGAAAACGATGCATAATGATATGCTGGAAAGCTTACAGAAGAAAGCCCTTTTATTAAATAAGGCGTTTTGTGTACTGGATGGCAAAGTAGCGTATGTTTGTGTAGATCAGAAAGAGAGCAAAGAAAAAGAAATCCGTTATGAAGATATCCATCCAATTGCAGAAATTCTTCGGGATTGCGAGGATATAGAGCTGAGCTTTACCATGTATGAGGAAGCTGAGAATAAATGGAGATGTTCTTTCAGATCTGATGGTGAATGGATTGACGTCAAGAATTGCTGACTCCTTTTGGCGGTGGAGGACATGCCGCTGCCGCGGGACTGAAAAAGACAACGGATGATGTGGAAAAACTAAGGGAAGCTATTTTTGAACGGATCAAGGATTTGAGAGAATAAATGTGAAAAATAGTATAAGAAATGAAACGAGCCGGTGCTTATTGCTGCTGCGATAGGCACCGGCTTTTTTTGCTCTCATAAATGACGGTTTAAGCTGAAAATACCAAAGATATCAAAAGAGTGAAAGAAAAACTTTGCACATGATTATAGTGAAAAAAATAACTGAGGCTTTTTTGAAAATTCGACAATAAAGTACTATAAATAGTATTATAAAAACTTATATGTACGATAAATGGGATGTAATATAAAAAATTATATATAAAAAAGAAAGACGAGAAAAGAAGTGCGATATAATGCACGCATAAAAGAACGAGAAATAAAAACGAAAATACAAAATAAATGCACAGACCCAAGAGCTTACTTTATCTGAATAGCTTATTTGATATATTTTATGTGGGATATAGTTGACCTATGACAGATATTGGGTATAATTACTTTAAATAATAAGAAAAAGTGAGAAATTACGATAATAACAGAAGGGAGATTTTATGATGGATCTTATGCAGGAAGCTATTCTTCTGGGATTTTCCGGGGCGGCTGTCATGGATACGAAAGAGCTTGTCTTTGTGCCGGAATACCGGACATTTTGTGAAGAAAATTTATGCGGCTGTTATAATGTAAATCCAGCCTGTCCACCCGAAAGTGGAACCGTGGAAGAGATGAAACAGCGTGCATTAAGTTATGAAAAAACACTGGTGCTGCAGACAATGCAGGAGGATCTGCACGATCCGGCGGAATACAAAAAAGCAAAACTGCTGCAGAATAAAATGACAGAAGAACTCGCAGAGAAGATGAAAGCAGACGGAAAGACAGATCTGCTGATCATGAGTGCCGGTCCGTATAAACATAATTCCTGTATGTCGGCATACTGTGTGGACGCACAGAAAATGGCAGATGCGGCGGGAATGCTTTGCTGGACAGATGACGGAATGGTGCGCTATTTTTCCCAGATCCTCTTTCATGAATAAAATTGTATTATAAATACAGATGTGATAGAATCAGTATCAGAAAATAAAAGCTTGCAGATGCAGACAGCAATGTCTGAAAAGCACAAATGACAGGAGGGTTTTTACCATGGAAAGACATGCATTTGCAATGAAAGTAAAAGAAGGCAGGATGAATGACTACCGCAAAAAACTTGGAGAGATCTGGCCGAAACTGACAGCATTTCTTGATCGTAATAAGGTAAAGAATTTCAGTATCTGGAATGCAGAGGATCTGATCTTTGGTTATTATGAGAACGAGGATGGAGCAGCTTTAAGCGCAGAGGAGAATGCAGCGAAAGATGCCATTACCGCGAAAATCCAGGATACTTTTGACTGGATCTCCACACCGGGAAAAGATATGCGGCTGATGTATCATAACTTTGGTGTTGTAAGAGAAAACAAAGAACTGATCCGTCACAGAATGTTTATGACTAAACTCAAAGATGGCTGTGAAGAAGAATACAAGAGACGCCATGACGGTCTGATCGAACAGAGAGGTGATACTGTTGATCCGGGTCCGGACAGCAACTTCAGCATCTGGAGTGCCGGTGGTTATATTTTTGGTTATGATGAGATCGATACTACCATGGAAGTAGAAGAAACGGTTGAAGAGAGAGAGCAGACTGTTGAATGGGAAATGCGTCAGCTTGGAATCATGGACTGGATCACGAATGATGTAGACTGGATGACAGGTGATGTTCATGCAGATGTAAAACGTCTGGCATGGCATAACTGATCAGAACAGAGAATAAAATAAAGTATAAAAGGAAGCCCTGGTTACTGCATGGATGAATGCGGCAGCCGGGGCTTCTGACATTAGAATAAAAATTATTTTTTGAGCATTTCCAGATATCCCTGGGTAGTGCTTTCGATCATTTTGTAGGTAAGCTCTGCCATGTGCTCCGCAGATTTCTGCTCTGGTTCTGTGAGCCATGTGCGGATCAGGCCGACACATCCGTTCAGGATAAAGGCATAAGCGTATTTGAGATTTGGGTCATCCTCTGGAAATTTTTCAGGAAGCTGGCTTAAGAAAGTTCCTGCGATCAGCTTTTCAATCCGTTCTACGAATGCCATATCTCCATGCAGTCCAAGGAGAGCAAGACAGAGTTCCTTATTGCTGTCCAGAATATTGAAAAACTGCACGATGAAGTAAAAAGCACCTTCTGTATTATTGGAATCGATCGTGTAATTTTGCATTACCTGAGTGATTTCTTCCAGAGCATCTTCCTCGATCTGCTGCAGCATCTGATAAATATCAGTATAATGAAGATAAAAAGTGGAACGGTTGATGTCAACTTCGTCAACAAGTTCTTTTACTGTAATTTCCTTAATACTTTTCTGAAGCATCAGGCGTGCAAGCCCTTCTCTGAGCTGTGCTTTGGTTTTGCGTACTCTCCGGTCAACTTTTCCGGCCATGTTAAATCCCCCTAATCTTTTGGTCAAAAATCGTCATCTTTTAGATAAAATGTCAATTTTTGACATGTGATAGACATTAATTAAAAATATGTCTATTAATATACATGACGATATTTTTTTGTTGGTTGTATCTGCTTTTCGTGTTTAGTATAATACACCTTGCCAAGAAAAGCAACATAATGTTGATTAATAGAAACTAAAACCATTAATAGAATATTGTCTATTGTTAAGATAATATTTATTTGATGGAGAGAGTTCGTTTAAATCAGCATGTTACAATTATATTTACATTACAGGAAAGGAACATATAAATGATCAAAAACGAGTGGAAAAGTTTATGGAACAACAAGATTTTGATCATCGTAGTCATGGCGATCATTATTATTCCAGTGATCTATGCGGCTTGTTTCTGAAATCCATGTGGGATCCATATGGAAATCTGGATCAGCTTCCGGTGGCAGTGGTCAATAATGACAAATCCGTAGAATACGATGGCAAAACGCTGAGTGTAGGCTCAGATATGGTGGATGAGCTAAAGGACAATGATGCACTGGATTTTCATTTTGTAGACAGTGAGGAAGCAGAGCAGGGATTAAAGAATGGTACTTATTATATGGTAATCACCATTCCGGGGGATTTCTCCAAAGATGCTTCTACATTGATGGACGACAATCCGAAAAAAATGGAACTGAAGTATGAGACAAATCCGGGAACCAACTATATCGCGTCCAAGATGAGCGAGAGCGCTCTGTCCAAGATCCGTGAGGCAGTTGCTTCCAAGGTGACTGAAACTTATACACAGACGGTTTTTGACCAGATTGCAACGGTTGGAGATGGAATGCAGGAGCAGCGGATGGTTCTGAGGAATTAAAAGACGGACTCAAAACTGCTTCTGATGGAAATAAGACGATCATCAAAAATCTTAAGAAACTTGCTGACAGCACACTGACGTTCAAGAGTGGTGCAGAAACTCTGACAGAAGGCCTGAAGGAATATACAGATGGCGTTTCTCAGGTTGACAGAGGTGCTTCCCAGCTTGATGAGGGTGTTGGAACTCTGACAGCAAAACTTCCTACACTGACAAGTGGTGTAAACAGTCTTGATGAAGGGGTTAAGAGTTATACAGATGGAGTTGCAAAACTGGATGCGAACTCTGCACAGCTTACTTCTGGAGCAAATAGTCTGAGCAAAGGGGCACAGAGCCTGAAAACAGGACTGGATACTCTGAAAAGTGGTACTACACAGTATGTAAGCGGTGCAAATACACTTGCTGATGGCGTGACACAGTATGTTGCCGGAGCAGAACAGCTTGCAGCCGGAGCGCAGCAGCTTTCTGCACTGGAAAATATCGGACAGGTATCCAGTGGAATTGCACAGCTGAATACAGCCGTTTCTGAGGGAAACAGTTCTCTCAAGAGTGGAACACAGCAGCTTGAAAGTGGGCTGGGACAGTTATCCGAACAGTTACATAGTCTTTCAGACAGTGCAACGGCAGACTCAATGAAAGAACTTGCCGCAGGTCTGAACAAAGCAAAGACAGGAATGGAAACCGCAAGTCAGGGAATGGATTCAGCGGCAGCAGGAATGAATCAGCCGCAGCGGGCATGAACTCTGCAGCGGATACGATCCGTACTGCCAGCAGTGGAATCTCACAGGCTGCTTCTCAGCTCCAGGGTGTTTCCGCGCCGGTATCAAAGGCTGCAGACAGCATGGCAGGGGTGGTACAGCAGTGTGCCCAGGATGCAAATGCACAGATTGAAGCAGCAAATGGACAGATCAGTGCAGCCAACCAGCAGACAGAAGCAGCAAATGCAGTGATTACAAATGCTTCTGCAGCACTTCAGGCAATCCAGGGACAGGCAGATGAAAATGGAATGATCTCCGCCGAAAGTCTCAGTGCAGTGATCGGTTCCCTTGCCGGAGCAGATGCAGGAGCGAGCGGAGTATCTGGTATTGATGCAGATGCGTATACTGGTCAGGCACAGCAGATCGCAGCTTCTGCAGCAGAACAGATCGCAGGAGCACAGAGTACGTTAAACAGTACAGCATCGCAGCTGGAGCAGGCAGCTTCCGGTTTGAACAGTGGAGCAGATACACTTGGAAACAAAGCCGGTGAAATGAGCAGCGGAGCATCACAGATGCAGGCTGGTGCAAATGAAATGGAAGAAGGCATTTCTTCCATGCCGGAAGTTCCTTCTGATCCGATCAATGCAGTATCAGCAGCGGTGGATCAGCTTTGTGCCGGATCACAGAAAGTAAATGCAGGAACAACTTCTGTAGCTTCTGCACTTTCCACTCTGGAAAGCGGAACGAAGAATTTTCCAAAAGCAGCAGCGGGAGTTAAAGCATTAAATGCAGGGTTTGAGACACTGACAGCAAACGACGAGACACTGACATCCGGTGCGGCAAGTCTCAAAGCGGCTGGAAGCAGCGTTACAGGCGGCATCAATCAGATTACAAATGGTGGAAAAACACTTGCAGATGGTATAAATACACTGAGTGCAGGATTAAATACGTACACAGATGGAGTTTCTACTCTGGCAGAAAACAACAGTGCTCTTACAGGTGGAACTTCACAGCTTGCAGAAGGTGCAAAAACTCTTGCAAGTGGAGCCGAACAGCTTGCGAGCGGAACCAAAACACTTCATGATGGAACAAGCAAACTGGTTTCCAATAATAATAAACTGAACAGCGGAGCCGAACAGCTCTCTGATGGCGCAGGCCAGATCCAGGACGGATCCTCACAGCTTTATGATGGTTCCAAAGAACTTGGTGATGGAATGACCAAACTGGAAGATGGTTCTGATACACTGGCAACAAGCCTTGGCGACGGGGCAGCGCAGGTGAAAGAAACAAAGGCAAGTGATGATACGATCAGTATGTTTGCAACACCGATCACAGACGAAGAGACAAAGATCACAACGGTAGAAAACAATGGACATGCAATGGCGCCGTATATGATGTCAGTTGGTCTTTGGGTAGGTTGCCTGGCATTCTGTCTGATGTATCCTCTGACAGAATACAAAGGTAAACTGAAATCCGGATTCGCATGGTGGGCAAGCAAGGCTTCTGTCCTTTATCCGGTGGCAATCCTTCAGGGTGTTCTTCTGATCCTTCTGCTTCATGTATTTGATGGATTTACACCAGTGGAAATGACAAAGACGATCCTGTTTGCGGCACTGACGGGAGCATGCTTTACATCGATCATGTATTTCTTCAATATTACATTTGGTAAAGTTGGAAGTTTCCTGATGCTGATCTTCATGGTAGTACAGCTTGCCGGTTCAGCGGGAACGTATCCGGTGGAGATTTCTCCAGATTTTGTGGCAAAGATTCATTATTATCTGCCGTTTACATACACAGTAAATGCTTTCCGAAGCACGATCTGCGGCGGTGAGAGCATCCATCAGTCTGTTGTGGTACTGATCGGACTTACGATTATCTTCTCAATATTGACAATCCTTCAGTTCAATCACATGGCGAGAAGGAAGAAACAGGGCAAAATGCTTCTTCTTGACTGGCTGGAAGAAAAAGGAGTCGCATAAAATAGAAAGTCACATCATTATCAGGAGAATCAGGAAACACAGAAACTGATCCGTCATCAGGCAGAGCATGATGCACTGACAGAACTTCTGAACCGTGGTTCTTATGAAAGAATCCTCAATATCTATGAGACAGGAGAGCGGCCGTTCGCATTGATTCTTATAGATGTTGATACCTTTAAATCTGTAAATGATACCTATGGTCATGCAATGGGAGATACTATTCTTCAGAAAGTAGCTACCCTCCTCAAGAGAACCTTCCGTAGCATCGACTATGTATGCAGAATCGGTGGAGATGAGTTTGCAATCATCATGGTTGAGATGACCAGCGATCTCAAATATACGATCGAGGAAAAGATCGAAGCTGTGAATGAAACACTTTCCAAGGAAGTGGATGGAGTTCCGGCGGTATCCTTAAGTGTCGGTGTTGCATTTTCTGACCGGGATAATGCAGAGGATGATATCTTTAAAGATGCGGATAAAGCTCTTTACTATATTAAAGAACATGGAAGACATGGATGTAAGATCTTCTGATGTAATAGGATTTTTGACAGGAATTCCCTGTACTGCCCTGTAGCGGCAGCAGGGAATTTTTGTTATTCATGGAGAACATTGGGGAAATTAACAGATTCGTCACATTTTTCCCACAAAGTCAACACAAATACCCCCTATACTTCTAACCATAAAAGAAAAGAAGTAAACAGAGATTCCAAGGAGGGGATTTTGATGACAGATATGAATAATAGATCAATGAATGATAACAATGAAAATAGAAATAACGATCCGAAAGAAAGAATGAGAAAGAAAGTAAAGAAAGCAGCAGGTATTGCATTATGCGCAGTTCTGGCAGGCGGACTTGCAGCAGGTTCTTTTGAGGGTGTGAATGCACTGACTGGATGGAACAGCAGCAGTGTAGAAGCTGCTTCTTCTAACAAAGAAAATACAACTCTTCTTCAGACAAAATCAGACAAGAAGGATAAATCTGACAGCAGTGATGAAAGCGATTCCAGCAAGACAAAAGGAAGCCTGGATGTATCTGATATCGCAGCAGAAGGAATGAAATCCGTAGTAGCGATCACAACGAAATCTGTTCAGGATGTTCAGAATTATCTTGGATATTATGGATTCGGTGGAAGCCAGGGATATACAACACAGCAGGAAGTTGAAGGAAGCGGTTCTGGTATCATCATCGGAAAGAATGATGACAGCCTTCTGATCGCAACAAACTATCATGTAGTAGACGGAGCAGATACCGTATCTGTTACCTGCATTGATGGCGAGACTTATGAGGCAACCGTCAATGGTTATGATGAGGACAAAGACCTTGCAGTTGTTTCTGTAGCACTGTCTGATATTTCTGATGATACAATGGATCAGATCCAGGTAGCAACCATGGGAAGTTCTGATGACCTTAAAGTAGGTGAGCAGGTAGTTGCCATTGGTAACGCTCTTGGATATGGACAGTCTGTAACAACAGGTATTGTAAGTGCAAAGAACCGTAAACTGAACTCTGATGGTTCTGAAGAATCAGAAGATTCAGATGCAGTAAACCTGATTCAGACTGATGCAGCAATTAACCCTGGTAACAGTGGTGGTGCACTTCTGAATATGGATGGTGAAGTAGTCGGAATCAACTCTGCGAAACTTGCATCTACAGAGGTTGAAGGTATGGGATATGCAATTTCTATCTCAGATGTTACGGATACTCTGGAGCAGCTGATGAACGAAACACCAAGAGATAAAGTTGATAATCACGGTGTACTTGGAATCACAGGTATGTCTGTAAGCGAGGAAGCTTCACAGTATTATGGAGTTCCGGAAGGTGTTCTTGTTTCTGAAGTTACAGAAGGCGGAGCAGCAGACAAAGCTGGAATCAAGGCAAAATCTATCATCACAGAATTCGATGGTAAGAGAGTACGCAGTACTGATGAACTGGTAAGCCGTCTGGAGTACTATGAGCCAGGTGAAGAAGTAGACGTTACCATCGAAGTTGCAAATGGTGATTCCTATAAAGAAAAAACAGTTACCGTAACTCTTGGAGAAAATCCGGATGCTGATAGCCAGGATTCCAAGGATGAGTCCAAAGACGATCAGGATCAGGGAAAACCGGATGATCAGGGTGATGGAAACCAGGATCAGGATGAAGAACAGTTTGGTGACAGTACAGACAGTCTGCTTCAGGATTTCCTCGAAAATGGAACTTCCTATGAACGTTACTACAACGTATGGTAAACCGCAAGTTGACATAAAACAGGCAGTAATAGATTAATTATTATAAATATTATAAGCCACGAAAGGAATCGGTGCAGTTGCATCGGTTCCTTTCTTTTGCTATACTAAATGACAGAGTGCAGAAATACATCAGGTATTTTACGGAAAAGAAAGAAAAGGAAACACGGTATGAACTATATTGTTTTTGATCTGGAATGGAATCAGAGTCCAGGCGGAAAGAAATATTCAAACAGTCGCCTGCCTTTTGAAATCATAGAGATCGGTGCTGTGAAGATGAATGAAAAAAGAGAACCTGTAGATGTTTTTCAGAGGCTGATAAAGCCGCAGGTATATAACTGGATCCATGACAGTATCCATGAGGTGATCCATGTGGATTATAAGGATCTTGCAGACGGACTTCCTTTTTCGGAGGCGGTGAGGGAATTTCTGGACTGGTGTGGAGATGACTTTGCATTTTTTACCTGGGGAAATCAGGATGTCATGGAATTGCAGAGAAATATGAAATATTATGATCTGCTGTTTCTTCTTCCGGGACCGGTGAAGTATTACGATGTGCAAAAAGTTTTTGGTATGTGCTGTAAGGAAGCCGGTGGACGCAGAAGTCTGGAATTCGCGATCGATCAGCTTGATATTCCGAAGGAGCAGACATTCCACAGGGCACTGACAGATGCGCGTTATACGGCGATGGTTCTGAAATGGGTAGATGAGAAGACTCTTTTTACAAACTATTCCATGGACGTATATCAGAACCCGAAAAAAAGAAAGATGAGCTTTTTTTATCCTATCCGGATCATGACCAATATGTTTCAAGGGAATTCACAGACCGGGACAAGATTATGAGGGACAGGGAAGTGACCAGCACGAAATGCCCGATCTGTCATTTGCCGGCGAAACGTAAGATTCGATGGTTTATGAATAATTCGAAGGCATATGAGAGCATATCACTCTGTCAGAAGCATGGATACGTGAAAGGTAAGATAAGGATCCGTCATACAGAAGAAGACCGTTATTATGTAATTAAGACGCTTAAAAATGTAGGTAATGAAAAAGCGGAAGAAATCCGTGAAAAAAGGGATTCCCTCCGCAAGAAGAGACAGATCAAAAGAAAATCAGAGAAGCAGATCTGAGATTGGATTTTTTGGATAATATCTGGCAGTTCCAACCTGATGACCATTGAAAGAATAATTGATGGTCAGAAGGGGACGACCTGCCGGATTTTTTTTAATGGTGTAATTCTTTTTGAGGGAATCCGTATCTGTTCCATTTGGAAGTGCTACGGAAGGTGTCCGCATCGAATAAAAAAGAACACAGTGCTGGTAGTCTTTGATCAGATATTTTTCTGCCGGAAGACAGGAAAAAACAGATTTCTTTTTTGCGTTTATTGCAGATCTGGAAAAATTG
>ENA-OQIM01000916-OQIM01000916.1-human-gut-metagenome-genome-assembly--contig:-NODE-916-length-10773-cov-3.478020_pt1 | contig 10773 bp, 11 predicted proteins | sample MGYA00242579_ERZ504744 | MGnify/ENA primary metagenome ERZ504744 (study PRJEB26092, sample SAMD00036441) | human gut metagenome | host: Homo sapiens | study: EMG produced TPA metagenomics assembly of...
GTACGCTTTCACCCAGTCTGTTAAAATAACTTACAGATACATCTGTCCAAACCAACATAAAACCAAGTACCATAACTGTCATAGCCGAACTGGTTAGACAGTTTTTTTGTACTCTTTTTATAGAAAAAAACGAATTGGAGGATTTCAATGAGCAAACGTACCAGAATTCATCCCGTACAATTTTATTTGAATGATGACGAACAATACATTTTAGAAGAAAAATATCGTCTTTCCAGGATGAAAAGCAAATCTGCCTTTCTACGGAAAATGATCTTATATGGATTTGTATATGAAGTAGACTACTCTCATATCCGAAAAATGAATACCCTGCTGGGCAATATCAGCAGCAATTTGAATCAGATCACCCATCGTATAAACAGTACCAATACAGTTTACCCAAAGGACCTGGACGATATAAAGGAGTTAATGGAAAAAATATGGCAGTTACAAAAATCCATGGTATCAAAACAACCGTTGATAAAGCAATAGAATACATCTGCAATCCAGATAAAACTGACCAGAAACTATATATTTCTTCCTTTGCCTGCTCTCCTGAAACAGCAGTTCTTGACTTTAAATACACTTTGGATCATACACATGACTGCAGAGATCCGCACAATACAAATAAGGCATTTCATCTGATTCAGGCATTTTCCCCTGGTGAAGTTTCCTATGAAGAAGCCCATCAAATTGGCAAAGAACTTGCGGATCGCTTACTGGAGGGAAAATACTCCTATGTTCTGACAACACACACTGATAAAGGTCATGTACATAACCATTTGATTTTCTGTTCTGCAGATAATATCACTTTTTCTCATTATCATGACTGTAAAAAGAATTACTGGAAAATACGAAATCTCAGCGACACTTTATGCCAGGAACATAACCTGTCCACAATTATGCCAGATGGTAAAAAAGGAATGAAATACAATGAATGGGCTGCAAATAAATCTGAATCCAGTAAAAAAGCGCAGCTGCGAAAAGATATCAACCAGACAATCCGAATCGTTTCCACTTATTCAGAATTTCTTACATTTATGGAAGCTAAAGGATATGAAATAAAAAACGCAGAATTTGGCGAAAACAGCAGAAAATACATTACCTTTCGTTCTCCCGATATGTCCCGTCCAGTGCGTGGAAGTGCTAAATCTTTAGGAAAAAATTTTACTAAGGAACGTATCAAAGAACGCATTAATAATAAGCTTCACAGAACTACTGTTCCTTCTGTTCGTAATAAGTTAATAGACACCAACACTCCCAATATAGCAGGAAACATTGGACTTCAGAAATGGGCAAATAAGGAAAATTTAAAAATTGTCTCTGCTGAATATAACAAGATGCTCACACATAATCTACATAATTTTTCAGAACTTGAAGACCGCATAGCCTTGTTACATATGCAGCAAAAAGAGGTAAATACCTCTGTTGTTTCTCTCGAGTCTCAGATACGTCATCTTCGAGAAATGCTAAAATATGCCGAACAATATCAGAAAAATAAAATTTACGATGACCATTATAAAAGTTCCAAAAATCCGGATCGTTATTTCCGTAAATATGAATCTCAAATTATTCTTTTCGCTGGTGCTAAACATATTTTACAGGAAAATGGTATAGACCTGAAACATCTTTATTCCAATAAGTTACAAGCGCAAATTGCAGATCTTATTTCCAGAAAGGAATCACTAAATACTCAATACGTTTCCTTTAAGCAAGAAATAAAAGAGTTGGAATTGATACATCAAAACCTGTCCAAATATCTCAAACAGGATGCTCCTGAAATACAAAGATCTTCTCATAACCAACTCCCTTCTTTGTAAAACCATAATAATAGGCAGCGATTTCACTCGCTGCCTAAATTCCCATTAAACCGATATCCTACACCTCGTACTGTTTGTATATATAATGGTTGTCCAGGATCATCTTCTATTTTTTCTCTGATATTGCAGATATGTCGCATAACCACATTATAATCACCGGAATAAGGTTCATTCCATACCAGATCATAAACCATTTCTTTTCCAAATATTCTACCTGGACTTTTCGCTAAAAGAAGTAAAATATCATATTCATATTTTGAAAGATGAACATCACTATCATTCTTTTTAACAATTCGTTCCTGTAGATATATTTTTAATTCTCCAACCTTATAATTTCCGGTATGAATTGGTTTTTATGTTCCCAGCTAGTCAATATGTTTTCACTTATGCTTCCATTAGCATCTGTGATTCTCTCAATAATTTCTATCTTTTTCACCTTTATTGCCTCTACATTATTAATTTTATATTCTATATATCATCTGCCATTTGACTTTTTTCTTCTACAAGTAATATAATATATTTATTACATATGTAGGATTTAGCAGGAGGATTTTATTATGTCACTACCCCAGATTTCAGAAGCCGAATTTGAAGTTATGAAAATTGTATGGAAATATGCTCCCATCAATACAAATGAAATTACAGAAAAACTTACTCTAACTACCAGCTGGAGTCCAAAAACAATTCAAACTCTTATCAAGAGACTTGTTTCCAAAAAAGCTCTTTCCTACGAAAAACAAAGCCGGGTATTTGTCTATACTCCATTAGTCCAAGAAGATGAATATATACGCCAGGAAAGCAATTCTTTTTTAAAGCGATATTATAATGGAAATCTTTCTTCTATGCTGCTTCTTACCTTGAAGACGATAAGCTCTCTTCAACAGAAATTGATAACTTACGCCATTTATTATCAAAACATCAGAAATAGGAGGTTTTGAATGAGCAACTGGATCATCCACTTTTTAATCAGTAATATCTTCATATGTATTTTTACACTTGTAATAATCGGAACAAAAAAACTTCTGAAAAAATATTTATCTGCGACTACACAGTACCATCTCTGTTTTCTTTTATTTTTATTACTTGCCGTGCCATTTTTTCCTGTACAGATTCATGGCTCACAACTTTTTCATGGTTACATTTTTTTCAAACTGACTCAGGACTTAACTCTGGTACCGACACGCTATCCGAACTTACCAGTAATACACAAAATATTTTGTTAAACCAGGTGAATGATTTTTCAGTTTCCATCAGTAGTCAATTTTCTGGAGGCTTGAATACCATACTCTTTCTAATATGGATAACGGGTGTTATGATTATGTCAGTCCTCACCCTTCATTCATTAAACTATGTACGTTCCATAAAAAGATCTGCTCTCCCGCTTCAAAATCAGCAGGTAAAAACTATTTATTACAATTGTTTAAAGGAACTTAAAATCTCTCACCCAGTATCAGTCTACAGTACTGCATTTTTAAAATCACCAGTTTTAATCGGAATAATACATCCCAGAATTTACATTCCCATCCATTTAATTTCCGAACTGAATCCTGATGATATGCGTTTTATGCTGCTACACGAATTACAGCATTACCGTCACAAAGATACATTTATTGGCTTCCTCATGGTCATAAGTAATATACTCTACTGGTTTAACCCTTTTGTTTGGTACACTTTAAAAGAAATTCTCTGTGACCGTGAAATAGCCTGTGATTCTGCTGTATTGCAGATGATTTCTGCTGATGAATACCAAGCTTATGGAACTACACTGATTAATTTTGCAGAAAAAATATCCTCTTTTTCCTCTCCACTGGCAGTTGGAATGTCCGGAAATTTCAGGCAGATGAAACGACGTATTCTCAACATCGCCGTTTTTAGGAAAGAAACTCTTTATCAAAAATGAGAGCATTGATAATTTATCTGGTCATTAGTGCTGTTTTTATTGGATGTACACCCATTTTATCCGTTGATGCCTCTACTCAAAGCGTATATCATTTTAGTGATACAGACAAAAATATCTCCCTGTTAGATATATCCGAAACATTTGGAACATATGATGGATCATTTGTTTTGTATGACAATAATTTGGATTCCTGGAAAATATACGATCTTGAAGAAGCCACCAAACGTATTCCGCCAGAGTCTACCTACAAAATATACGATGCATTATTAGGGTTGGAATCCGGAATCATCACACCAGAACACTCTTCCATGACATGGAATGGTGATGCCTTTCCTTTTCCATCCTGGGAAGCTGATCAGGATTTAAACTCTGCTATGCAAAATTCCGTTAACTGGTATTTCCAGGCAATTGATTCGCAGCTCGGAATTAACAGAGTCCAGGAATTTTTGAATAAAATAGAATATGGAAACCAAACAACCAGTTCAAATCTGGATTTATACTGGTCCGATTTTTCATTAAAAATCTCGCCTTTAGAGCAAGTAACATTATTAAAAAAATTTAACACAAATGAATTCCATCTAAATTTCCAAAATGTATTTTCTGTTAAAAATGCTATAAAAATTGCCAGTACACCTAATGGTAATTTCTACGGAAAAACTGGAACCGGTCGTGTCAACGGACAGGATATCAACGGCTGGTTTATCGGATATGTAGAAACTTCCGATAACAGCTATTATTTTGCAACCAATATCCAAAGTGATTCTAATGCAACTGGCAAAAAAGCATTTGAAATCACTTCTGATATCTTAAAAAAATTACATATATGGAATTAACAAATATGAAAGGGCTGATAGTTGTTATCAGTTCTTTCTTTTTATTCTATATTGATATTTGGGAACTTCTTTCGTACCATTATTCAGAATTTTATTCCCCATATATTTAAAACTCTTATCATCGTTGAACTTAACAGTCAGCTCACTTGTAATAACGGCATCATTACATATAAATGTATCACATACAGCATCAACAACCAACACACTGTTTCCCTCTCCGCTATCTCTTATTTCAACGACCTCCGGTAAAGATGTTCCAAAATGAGTAGGGCTATAATTTAAACAGCCTAATCGTTCCCAGTCATAAGTTTGATGTTCCGAATCAAATACTGCCCATTTTTTAATTTGATCTGCTGTTATCGGCAAAAACTCCATTATCAGATTTTCAAACTCTTCTGCCGGAATTCCACTTGAGTTACCTGAAAACTCATATCTCTCCCCGTATTTCATTCGATATAAATATTCATATAAACCATTATAATCTAACCCTTCCATATCAGATCTATCCCAATCAGAACATAAAAGATTATTCCCCTGATATCCAAGCAAATACACACACCTCTTTGAAACTTCCCTGCATTCATCACTTAAAGGTTTAATTCTTATCATAGAACTGCCATCAACCGCTTCTGATACTTCCGGATACTTTGGAACGCATAGCGTATAACCAAACCAACCTTTTTCTGTATATTTCCATTCTTCTATCCTTGTATACGAAACATATACAATAGATGGATTGTCGTTCATACCCCAAACAGCTTTCACAGCCAGCAAATACATATCTGTCCCATCATAATTGAATTTGAGTCTTTCTATCCCACCATCCCTGTTAATCCTATATAAGACGATATCTCCTGTCAGATCCTGTTCTGCCCTGAAAAGAAATTCTTCCATTTTAGAATAATTAGCCATATTTGAATACGGTGCTGATGTAATAACGGGGACATTTTTTTCCTTTAATACTTCCTGCATTTCTTCCATTACTGTCTCAGAAACTACTATATTCGATGAAGTCCCTTTATCCGCCTTTTGATAAATGACTTTCATCTGATTCATAACATTCTTACAATCTTCAATAGCTTCTTCTTTCACGACTTCATCTACTGGCAAATCATATCCTCTTTCTTGTACAGCATAATTCGCAGTTTCCTGTGAAATATATTCTAAATCAGCCCCTTTACATTTTGTATTTCCTATGAAAAGCATCCCGAAATAAATAAAACGCTCATCATCTTTTTCAGTTTTCTTTTTGTAATCATATCAATTATCTCCATAACATTCCTCCCACTTTTCGTCTGATAATCTTTCTGTATACCAGGTAACCTCTATTTCTGACCTTGATACATAATTGGATACATATTGAAATCTATCTTTATCTAACAGCCGAATGGTTACGCTATGACAAAACGCCTGATCTAATTCTTTTTGTGGCCATACCGCATTTACTTCCAGTGTTATTGTTCCATCTTGATTTTCTATGTAGAAACAACTTCCGGATATGGAATATATGGTGTGGGAGCAAAATCATATACGATTCCTCTGGTTCGATACCGATATGTCTGTATTTCTGTGTGAAATACCGTTCCTGTCTGCAGTATCTCTGCGCTTATATTAAAATATTTTTGAAATATCGTTTCAAATGATTCTTTTGGGATTTCATAAGTCTTTCCTTCCTTAAATTCATCAGTTTTTTCTTCCATTGAAAGTAAACGATCAAAAACATCATAAAAATTTATTCCATCATAATTTTTTTCACTCCAATTAGAAGTAAACAATTTATTAAGTGTATATCCAAAAGGAAGTATATATTTTCGATTCAACTCCCGACATTTTTTATTTAACGGTGCTACCCGAAAGTCCCGATATCCAGACGGTCCATCATATCCTGCCGGATGATATTCTTCTATAAAGAAATGCCCGTTTTCTGTATATTTCCATGAATTAGCTCTAAACTCATGATAATATGTTTCCTGCCAAGTGTCCTCTTTCCATTTAAAAGAGCTTACTTCAACGTCTATTTTCCCCTGTTTGGTTTTCAGATCATACCGGATAAAATGATCCCCTGCTATAACTTGAAATATAGTAGTTTTTCCATTCTTCTCTTTTTCTGCTTTTTTCAAAAAATCATCTACTTTAATACTTTGAACCATATCCAGCTGATTGTAGGAATCAATTACTGCATATCCATATTTTCCAAAATAATCCATACTTTTTTGTATTGTACTCAGCTCATATAGTGCATTTTCTTTCACAGCATTCTCATATATGTTCCGATAGCCTTCTGCTAGCATTTCACACTCTCTGTAAATTTTTTCTTTCGTATCTTCAATTGTCTTTTTCTGCTCTTTCTTTATGCCACATCCACTACAGACAGCAAGAAAAATAACTCCCACAAATATTTTCCAAATTTTTTTTCATATCATTTTCCTCTTACATTTGTAATATTTAAAGGTAAAAATTATTCATTACCAAGATATTCATCCAGTATCGCCTTATCCTTTTCCACCACATAACCGCTTCCTCCAATATCTTTCACATTCTCTACCATACTGATGAGCAAAATAGGATTCTTTGTATCTCTATCTGTAGTAAAAACTGTAAACCAGCCAATTTCTGTTCCAGATGTATCTTCTTTTGTAGCTTTCAGTTCCGCTGTTCCGGTTTTTCCTGCTAATCTAATGTCTTCCCGGCATGCTCCATAACCAGTTCCTTCCGGGTTATTCACTACACCCTCTAACCCCTCCATAACCTCCGAAACAATTTGTGGTGAAAAAGCATCTTTTATCCAGATTTCACTGGAAGTGCTTCCACCATCCGCGTGAAGATATGGCTTTATCATATTTCCATCATTTAGAAAAGCCGTATAAATGCTTGCAAGATGCAAAGGATTTACCAGAATCTGTCCCTGTCCATACCCACTGTCAGCAAGCTGGATTTCTGTTTCTATCTTGTCCATATTAGAATATTGGGACTCTGACATTTTAATATCAAATGGAAGTTCCTGATTAAATCCTATTTGATTTAGAGACTGCATCAGTTGATCCGCACCAATTTTTAATGCTGCTTTTGCAAAATAAATATTATCTGAATAAATAAGCGCATTTTTCAAGATCACAGGTTCATAATCATGAAGTGTAGTCACTGTATAATCTCCCCACGAGGAATCTTTCTGCCACGCCAGACCCTCATTTCCAAAATCGTCATTTGCAGTAAATGCCCCCACTTTTAATCCAATTGCAGCAATTACAGGTTTAAAAGTTGAGCCAGGACACCATGTCTGGCGAAAGCGGTTGTATAAAGGCCTGTCTTCATTTTCATTTAATGCACTCCACTGGCTGTTGTCCATTCCACGTACAAAATCATTATTATCATAAGATGGCGTACTTACCAACGCCAATACTTCCCCTGTATAAGGATTCAAAGCTACAGAACATCCTCTGTCTTCTTTAAATTGTTCATAAAGAGTACTTTGAAGATCACCATCAATCGTAGTATGGATATCTTCTCCATCTTTTCTAGGCTCATATGCAATAACACTTTTTTTTATTTCCATTTGCATCTACAATACAGATTTCACACCCATCTGTTCCTTTTAGTTCTTTTTCATAAAGCGTTTCCAGTCCAGTCTTTCCAATCACACTGTTTGTACGATACCCTTCCCCTTTATGTTCCTGCAAATCTTCGGCTGTAACCGCCTGTACATACCCTACCAGATGAGAGGCAGCTTCTTTTAGATAATAAGTTCGTACTTTTACATCAGATAACATAATACCTGGAATCTTCAATAATGTGTCCTGCTTTTCTTTTTCTTCCAGAACAGTTTTATCCGGATTCACTGTCAAAAGATCGACCTCTTGTATTTTAGGAATTGTTGCTACTGGTACAAAAGAATCTGCTTTTACCCAACCGGCTTTTAACTTATCCTCAATTTCGTCTGCTCCAATTCCAAGATACTCTGCCAGTTTTTTTATTGTATCTTCTCTGTTCTCCATCCTGCCCGGAACAATTCCTACCGAAGATGCAGTTCCCTCTCCAGCCAACTGACGACCATTTCTGTCTAAAATATCTCCTCTCTTTGCCTCTTCTGACGTTACCTGAACTTTATCCGTTGCAGATAACTCTGGAAAAATCAACTGATCCTGCCAGATTAAATGATATCCTGTCCAATCATGTGAAAATACCGCATCGTTGGTAAATTCTACATTTCCTGCAGCAGTCTGCATATTTGTTGTATAGGAAACTGCCGCATTTCCGTTTTCTTGTCTTTTTACTGTAATATCGGTTATGGACAGATCAGACATCTCAATGCCTTCATATATTTTAGAATTTCGTTCTATAAATTCTTCCTTACTGTTCATGCTGCTTTTTTTCTGATCCAGCATGGCATACATTTGCTCATATTCCCCTTTTTCAATATATTTCATATATTCCATTAGTCTTTTTTCAGGAACATTACAATTCATTATTGTTACAATACCGATTCCACCACCAATCAATATACCGCTAAATAAAACTATTTTTGTGATAGTCTTCGTGTGTTTTTTTCTTTTCGTTTTTCTCATATAGTTTTATTTCTCCTTTTTTCGTATTTTCTTAAATATTACACTTGTAATATTTAAACGTCAAGCTTTTTTCTTAGGTTTATATATGTAAACAAAAGAAAAGATTTGGATAAAAAAGAAAGGGCATCTCAAAGCTTCTTTGATAAAGAACTTTACGACACCCTGAGGTAATGGTTTCTCCGGATGTTTCCCAAACGCTATAATCACTCTCCAGAAGAACCAAAAACGATTTTTAATTTTCTCTCAGAAAAAAGAACTACTCTAAATCTGCTGATCTTTGAAATAACCCTGCTCGTTTCTTATAATCACAAACATATTCAGGCAACACATTCTTTGCTGGCAGATTATTATAGCGGAAAACGCAACAAATCCCTTTATTAACTTTTGTTCCATATATTTCCTGTACCAATCCTATTGTTTCATCATCTGAACAAAAGCTCTTCGGAATCTCCCTACAATCCCTGATAATAACGCAAATCTGTTTACTATGTCCTCTCTGTTAGTATACAAGCCAGCTAATCTCTTTATTATAGTATCTAAATACTTCTTCCCAATTCCACTAATATATTTTGTGTATAAATCAGCAATAGCTAATGCTGCCAAAAAGTAATAGCCCCCAACATAGTAAAATTCTTTTTAATGATTCCAGTCCAATATTTACTTTCTCCTTGTTTCCAAACACTTGAATCCAATATGTTTTTCCATTCGTTAACTTACAGGAATAAGATTCCGTTATCCCACTGCCTAACAGAATATCTTCTACATCTGTTCCAGGAGCCAGTGAATATTCCATATCTCCATATATACCAAGTACCTTTTCGTCACTATCTTTTAAGACAATAGAAATCCCAATGCTCCAATGCAAACATTTTTAATATTCCATCTATTTCCTGCACTGAAGTATTCGATAATTGAAGTACCATTTTTTCCGTCTGATTACTCAAACTTCTATCCAACTCTAAAAATAGCTCCGTGACATCCCCAATGCAACCATTCCATAAATCGCACTACCAACAGTAATCAATAAGCATACTGTAATTATAAATATTTTTGTAGACAAATGTTCTCTAATTAGCTTTATCAATTCGATACCCCACCCCTCTTACCGTTTTTATATAATCCCCTGCTTTTCCCAATTTTCTCCGCAAATTTTTGATATGATTGTCAACTGCACGTTCTTCACCTTCAAATTCATATTTCCATAGACGATTTAAAAAGCTCTCTCTTGTTATCACGCATCCCTGATTTTCAATCAATTCTTTCAAAATTTCATATTCTTTCTGTGTCAAATCAATTAACTTTTCCCTATTTTCACTTGATAATTCCTACAATCAATATTATCTTCTCTGTATTTTACTCGTGATCTTTTGTTATATCTACTCCTTCATATCTACGCAGAACAGCTTCTATTTTTTTATCATAATTGGAAGAGAAATCGGCTTGGGGATATAGTCATCTATTTGCATTTCAAATCCCTTTATCTGGTCTTCTTCTCTTCCCAATGCACTTATCATAATGATTGGTACTTGCAAGACCACGGGTGGTGTAATTCCAGTCCTCTGGCAAAGACAGCATCATGGAAAGCAGCCCCTTGGCTTTTAACGACAGGTTTGCATTTCGTAAATGATGATTGCTCATCACGGTATAATCACGGGTCCGTT
>ENA-OQIM01000917-OQIM01000917.1-human-gut-metagenome-genome-assembly--contig:-NODE-917-length-10765-cov-1.028201_pt1 | contig 10765 bp, 12 predicted proteins | sample MGYA00242579_ERZ504744 | MGnify/ENA primary metagenome ERZ504744 (study PRJEB26092, sample SAMD00036441) | human gut metagenome | host: Homo sapiens | study: EMG produced TPA metagenomics assembly of...
TGGATATTTATGGACCAATTGATGAGGCGTTTAAAGATGAATTTTGGTCAGTTGTAAAAAATATAGTGAAGTTTCATATTGTGGAGTTTTGAATGACGAAAATACAATAGAGGTATTAGCTAGTTATTACGCAATGCTATTTCCGACACAATATGCTGGAGAAGTTTTCCGGGAGCTGTTGTGGAAGCAATGATGGCAGGTACACCAGTGATTGCATCTGATTGGAAATATAATAGAGAAGTTGTTATTGATGGAGAAACAGGATATGTATATCCTGTGGGCGATGTAGAGTTATTAATAAAATCAATTGAAAATTTGAATGCAAATGCAAATATAGAGTACTTGATGAGTAAAAAAAGCAGAGAACTTCAAGGCAATATTCAGCGGATCAAGTAATGCAAATATTATATCAAATTATTGAAGAACCAAAATTGTAAAAAGTGTTGTAATCTATTAGAACTGACATCCGTTTTTTGCCGTGAGTACAATTTTGTTATTGGAGTTTGATTGGTACGGTACTTGCCGTATAATAGATAAAATGAAGTATGTTAGGGGCATAATTCCTTTAGAGATAGAAAATTCATTATCATAGTGTTAGGCTTGATAATAATAGGCACTTACAGACTTCAATAGATATAATTAGTTGGTTTGAAGTTAAGTTCCAGGTTAGAGACAGACTTTCAATGAAATCTCTATCATTGATTCGATAGGAAACAAAGTAGCTATTAACCTATAAATTTATTATATAAGGAAGAAAATGAAAATGAAAATTGCAGTAGCAGGAACAAGGATATGTAGGGCTATCTATAGCAACGCTGTTGTCTCAACATCATGAGGTAATGGCAGTAGATATCATTCCGGAGAAGGTAGAACTGATCAATCAGAGAAAATCTCCGATCCAGGATGAATATATTGAGAAATATCTGACAGAAAAAGATTTGAATTTAACAGCAACGCTGGATGCGGAAGCCGCGTACAAAGATGCGGATTTTGTTGTGATTGCGGCTCCTACTAACTATGACAGCAAGAAGAATTTTTTTGACACTTCTGCAGTAGAGTCAGTAATCAACTGGTGATCCAGTATAATCCAGAAGCAATCATGGTAATTAAATCAACGATTCCGGTTGGTTTTACTACATCTGTCCGTGAGAAATATCATTGCGACAATATTATTTTCAGTCCTGAATTCCTTCGTGAATCCAAGGCATTATATGATAATCTCTATCCATCACGTATCATTGTAGGTACAGACGTACAGAATGCAAGACTGGTAAATGCGGCAAATACTTTTGCAGCACTTCTGCAGGAGGGTGCGATTAAAGAGAATATTGATACTCTGATTATGGGATTTACAGAGGCAGAAGCAGTAAAACTTTTTGCAAATACATATCTGGCACTGAGAGTATCTTACTTTAATGAACTGGATACTTATGCAGAGATGAAAGGTCTGAATACACAGCAAATTATCAATGGAGTCTGCCTGGATCCACGTATTGGATCTCATTACAACAACCCATCTTTCGGATATGGTGGTTATTGTCTTCCGAAGGACACAAAACAGCTCCTTGCAAACTATGCAGATATTCCTCAGAATATGATGTCAGCGATCGTAGAATCAAACAGAACCAGAAAAGATTTTATTGCAGATAGAGTGTTACAGAAAGCTGGCTATTATGCGTATGGAGATGAAAATACTTATGATGCTTCTATGGAAAAAGAAGTTGTAGTTGGTGTTTATCGCCTTACCATGAAATCCAACTCCGATAATTTCCGTCAGTCTTCTATTCAGGGAGTTATGAAGAGAATTAAGGCAAAAGGTGCAACCGTGATCATCTATGAGCAACTCTGGAAGATGGAAGTACATTTTTTGGAAGCAAAGTAGTAAATGATTCTGGAGCTTTCAAGCACAGAGCCAGGCAATTATTGCAAATAGATATGCTAGTTGTTTGGATGATGTGAAGAACAAAGTATATACAAGAGATTTATACGGACGTGATTGATTAAAATATGAAAAACTAGTTAATTGGATAAATATTTTCCAATTAGTTATCATTTAGAATATGAGCAATGAAGAGGATTACCTATGAAAGTGTATTTTAGAGATGTCGGAAACTGGAGAGGACATCATTGGAGTTGTAAGAAGAAATACAGGATCTTTTGGGTAATCCTTTTGTTATTTATAATTTTTTCTGGTTATTATCTTCTTCCGGAGAAGTCAACAGATCATGATTTAGGATTTGCTTCATTGGAATTATCACAGAAAGAAAGTACAAAGGGGAATATTATCCGAATATATTTTGTGAATAAAGATGGTGAAATTACATATGCAATTGATAGACGATATGCAACTTTACTGAGAACAAAGAATGAAGATGGACAGATAATACAAGATCAGTATTTAGATGAAAACGGGATGCCAACGAATTGCTATGGTTATTATAAGATTAAATATACTTATAATGGAAATAAAAAGATTATTATATTTCAAGATTCAGATGGAAAACCAGCTAATCTTGAGTCAGGCTATTCAAGTATTATTCGTACGTTTAATAAAAATGGTCAAATAATACAAGACTTATATTTTGATTCAGAGATGAATGCAGTGCCAAGCGTTGGGGGATATTATGGAATATATCGAAAGTATAACAGTCAGGGACTAAATTATGAAAGCATTTATATAAATGCAGAGGGTTTTCCTATGACAAACACATCAGGTTATGCAAAAGAACAATATATATTTGATGAAAATAACTGTAAAATCAAACAATTTTATTTTGATGTAAATAGTAAACCGGTACAATCAATATTAGGGCAATATGGTGAGGAATATAAATATGATAATAATGGGCGTATCAGCCAGATTACATATCTAAATAAGGATGGAAAGTACAAGTACAAATCTGGGTTATACAATTTTGAAAAGGAACTATTATAAAGATGGAGCTGTTAAAAGTGATAGGTACTTTGACATAGAAGGAAAACCAGTTGCGTTATCAAAGGGACAATATGGTATAAAACATATTGGGATTGTGACACTTTATTTGAATAAAAATGGAAAGATTAAATGTTGTATTGATAATTTGTTAAATGGTTATCCGTTTATGACGGTAATAATTGGCTTGGTATTGAGCATGATAATTTTGTTTTTTACCACGAAGATTACAGTCAGGTATGTTGATTTCATATATTATTTTTATAATATATGAAACTCTAATGTTTCGTGAACAGGGCAATATTAGAAGCAATTTAAAATTATTTTCATATGCACAAACTTTTTAACAGATCAAAGAATACGTAAGGATGTGATTAATAATATTTGGCTTTTTGTTCCATTCGGAGCAGGCTTTTATACAATTTTCAGGAAAAAGAGAGTCTGGATTGTTTCGTTGCTTTTATCAATACTAATAGAGTCGATACAATATTTTTACAGGATTAGGAATTGCTGAACTGGATGATATATTTGGAAATACTTTTGGAGGTATTATTGGAGTATTGATAGCATATGGACTATTAAACAGGAGAAAAAGGAAGATTTTACGGAAAGGGAGCGTATTGATTGAAGATTAATCATTGGTTATCGATGGAGTTGGTGGAATTCAGCATTTGGAGTTATCGTTTATAGATGGTGTAAATGTAATCTGTGGTGCAAATGGGATTGGAAAGACAACGATACTGAATGTGATTGCGGATGCTTTGGTGGGAATGAATCATCTAAATTAAAAAGAAATGCATTATGTAAGGTTGGAGAATATAACATAGAGATAGATGCTTTTGAAAATGGAAATAGCAAACGACAACATAGGTGTAATACAGTAGCAAAGTTTTTTACCCGTATGAAGAAGAGTACAAAGGTGGGGTGGAACGAGTATCTAAAGATCTTTTTTTATTTTGGCATAAACCGAAATATTGAATATACGAAACTTGATTCAATCACATCTGATTCTAAACGCAGCAGTTACCATACTGAAAGAATGGCTCTTATAGGGATTCAGGCGAATGATATAAAAAATTGGTTTATAAATCGATATCTTTTTGTAGATAAGGCAGGAAGTTTAACCGAAGCACAGATAGCAAATTACCATCTTGCTGTTAAATTGTTTAGCGTTTTAGATGATAAGATTAATTTCAAAACAGTGTTTGCCAGATCATTTGACATCATGTTGACAACGCCAAAAGGAGAAATTTTCTTTGAATATCTGTCGTCTGGATATAAGAGTTGTATATATATTATTATGGGAATGATCAAGGAAATAGAGTACAGAAATTCGGAAACTCCGATTTGTGCGGAAGATTTTGATGGAGTTGTTCTTATTGATGAAATTGAATTGCATTTACATCCGATCTGGCAGGCAGAACTTGTTAAGGCGTTAAAAATAATTTTCCCTAAAGCACAGTTTATTTTGACTACACATAGTCCAAGTGTTCTTCAGACACTGGAGAAAGAGGAAATTATTGCCTTGGCGTATGATGAAGACAGGAACACCTGTCTGAAAGAATTGAATTTAGGTAAATACGGTTTACAGGGCTGGACATTGGAAGAAATACTGAGAAATATTATGGAGATGCCGGCGACCACTTCGAAGCTTTATCAGGATACTCTCAAAAAATTTGATCAGGCTATGGATATGGAAAACAGAGAAGAAATTCTTAAACAGTATGAACTGTTGAAGGAAATGCTGCATCCGGACAATCCATTGCGTAAATTGTTAGCTATTCAAGTTGCTGAATGGGAGGACTGATTTACGTGATAAAAGTAGAACGAATAGATAAGCCGAAAGAATTAACAGATGATATTCAGAGACAACTGACAGAATGAATTCAAAAAAGATAAGAAAAAGCAGGTATGGAATAAAAGCTATATAAGAAGAGAACTCTTGAAAGAGTGCCATGGAAAATGTGTATATTGCGAATCCCTTATAGGTGAAGGACATAAAGAGATGCACATAGACCATTTTCATTATAAAGATAAATATAAAGATGAAGTTGTTTCATGGGAGAATCTGAATCCATCCTGTCCGCATTGTAATAAAAGTAAAGTCTTCGCATGATACATATGCAGAACCCATTATTAATCCATTTGAACAAAACCCGCAGGATTATTTTTGTATAAAGCATTATCGTTATTATAGCAAAAATTCTGAAGTGGAAGAAATAGCCCGCAGAACGATAGGTGTTCTGGAATTAAATGATACGGAAAATGTCGTGATGCTTAGGTTTAAGGTAGGAGAAGCTTAATACAGGAAATACAGGATATCTGTGAATTTGCAATCGAAAACAAAGATATCTTATGCAGTAAAACTGTGAAAAGAAACAGGGTTTTGCGGGGATGCAGAAATATTTTGAAAAAGGGCACAAGAGAATGCGGAATATGCGGCTTTATGTCATCAATAATAATGGGTGATTCATACTATAAGAAATTAAAAGAGTTATTGAAGGAAATTAATTATGGATGATGAATTGCAGGAATTAGACGAAGAAGTAGATAAGATAAAACTGCAGAGAAATGAAGATTAACTAAATGAAGGAGACAACATATGAAGAATTTATATTCACTTTTTTTTATCTCAGGCATATCAGGATTGCTGGGACGATTATAATCGTTCTCTGAGACTCAGAAACTTTCCGAAATGGGACTATGTAATCCTGACTGCATCTAATGAGCAGCAGGCAGAGGGATTTCGGAAGCAGATTGAGGAGCGTAAGGATTTCCTGCCAAAGGAGACAACCTTTGTTGCGATTCCGGATCGTGATGGTAAACGTGTGGGATCTGGCGGAGCAACGCTGGAGGTATTGAAATATCTGCATGAGCAGGAAGAGACGTTTGATAATCTTCGTGTACTGGTCATCCATTCTGGTGGTGACAGCAAGCGAGTGCCGCAGTATTCTGCACTGGGTAAGCTTTTTTCACCGGTGCCGCATGCCCTGCCGAACGGACGTAATTCTACATTGTTTGATGAATTTATGATCTGCATGAGTTCTGTACCGTCACGTATCCGCGAGGGGTATGGTGTTATTATCCGGAGATGTTCTGCTTCTGTTTAATCCGCTTCAGATTGATTATAATAATGTCGGAGCTGCTGCGATTTCTTTCAAGGAGCATGTGGAGACCGGCAAAAACCACGGAGTTTATTTGAATGGTGAGAATGGAAATGTAAAGTGCTGTCTGCAGAAAAAATCAGTAGAAGTACTGCGAGAAGTCGGGGCTGTGAATGAGTCTGACTGTGTGGATATTGATACAGGTGCGCTTATTTTCAGCACAGAGATGATGAAGTCATTATATTCTCTGATCGCAACGGAGGAAGACTATGACAGACATGTAAATGAGAAGACCAGACTTTCCCTGTATGCGGACTTTCTGTATCCGCTGGCAGAAGATTCTACTCTGGAAGCTTTTTATCAGGAGAAACCGGAGGGAGAATTTTGTCAGGAGTTAATGGAGGCAAGGGAGCGTGTATGGAAGGTATTGCGTCCATACAGAATGAAGCTGCTTCGTCTGGCACCGGCGAAATTTATCCATTTTGGTACGACCCGAGAGATTCTGGAACTGATGAGCGGCGGTGTGGACGAGTACCGTGAGCTTGGCTGGAGCCGTCTGATCGGAAGTAGTATTAAAGACAGTGACACTGCGGGATATAACAGTGTTCTGAGCAGCAGAGCGGATATCAGCAAAGACTGTTATCTGGAAGTTTCTTATGTGCATGGAGAGGCAAAAGTAGGAGAGCACTGTGTATTATCTTATATTGATATTCACGATGAAGTGATACCGGACAATGTTGTCATGCATGGTCTGAAACAGCGTGATGGAAAGTTTATTGTCCGTATCTTTGGCGTAAACGACAATCCGAAGGAAAACAGGCTGTTTGGCATGGATCTGGAGCAGATTGAAAAAGACCTGGACGTGAAGCTGTGGCTGGATGATTCTCATACATTATGGTCTGCTGCCCTGTATCCGGAGGCAGACACGATTGAAGAGGCGGTAAGTGCGGCATTAAATCTGTATGCGATTGTGCATGGAGAAGAGCAGGCAGACCTTTCTGCATGGAAAGCTGCACCAAAGAAATCTCTCTGTTCCGGATTTAATGATGCGGATCCGGATGCGATCATTGCATGGAACAGGAGAATGGCAGATCTGGTGGCAATGGATGAGATTGCAAAAGCGATCAGAAACAAAGTACCGGCGGCAAAGCTGAGAAAGATGAAATCTCTGACAAAGATCCAGAAGGAATGGCTGGAGCGGAGAATCAAAAAGGCTGATTTCAGTGAAAAGATGCGTCTTCATTATTATCTCGGAGTGATCCTGGACGATGAAGATGAAGTTCAGGAGTGTTTTCGCACGATTCAGTCAGAAGTCCTGGCTTCTACGATCAAAAACCTGTCTTACAACGAGAATGCCAGAATTGTTACAGAGAAGCACACAGTAAAACTTCCGCTTCGTGTCAACTGGGGAGGCGGCTGGAGTGACACACCTCCGTATTGTAATGAGAATGGTGGAACTGTATTAAATGTAGCGATTCTTCTGAATGGGCAGAAGCCGGTAGAAGTCACACTGGAAAAAATTTCAGAAAAGAAGATTGTTTTTGACAGCCGTGATATGGATGTCCATGGAGAATTTGATACTATCGAACCGCTTCAGGCAACAGGTGATCCGTTTGATCCGTTTGCACTGCAGAAAGCGTGTCTTCTCGCCTGCGGAATCATTCCGAAAGAAGGAAGCAGTCTGGAAGAGATTTTGGATCGTCTTGGAGGCGGATTTGAAATGCATTCTGAAGTAACGAATGTTCCAAAAGGCTCGGGACTTGGTACTTCATCGATTCTTTCCGCAGCCTGTGTAAAGGCAGTATTTGAGTTTATGGGAATCGCTTACACAGAAGAAGATCTTTATGCACATGTACTTGCAATGGAACAGATCATGTCCACCGGCGGTGGCTGGCAGGATCAGGTCGGAGGGATCACTCGGGACTGAAATATATCACTTCCATGCCGGGAATTGACCAGAAGCTCAAAGTAACTCATGTGGAGATTCCGGAAGCTGCAAAGCAGGAGCTAAGTGACAGATTTGTTCTGATCTACACGGGCCAGAGAAGACTTGCCCGTAACCTGCTCCGTGATGTTGTCGGACGCTATGTCGGAAACGAGCCGGAGAGCCTTTTTTGCCCTGGAAGAGATCCAGAAGACAGCAGCGCTGATGCGTTTTGAACTGGAACGTGGCAATGTAGACGGCTTCGCCAGCCTTTTGGATTACCACTGGGAACTGAGCAAAAAAAGTCGATGCCGGAAGCAGCAACACACTGATCGAGCAGATCTTCAGCAGCATCGAAGAACTGATCGACGGAAAACTCGTCTGCGGCGCCGGCGGCGGTGGCTTCCTTCAGGTCATTCTGAAAAAGGCGTAACCCGACAGCAGGTAGAAGAACGCCTGAACGAGGTGTTCATGGACAGCCTGGTTGGAGTAGCGGACTGCAGGCTTGTGTGGGAATGAGATTTTGATGAATCAAATTTCTTTTGAGAAAGTAATGAGCCTTTTTGGCTGGAAGTGAGGTGGATGATGAGCAATCAATATTCGATGAAGATATATCCGGCTGGCAGAGGGCGTGAGGTTTATAGAAATATTGAAATCTGTGGCAGCAGCACATTAAATCAGTTATGCCAGGTTATCCTGGAGTCTTTTGATTTCATAGATGAGCATCTGTATGAGTTTTGCATGGATAACCGAATGTATAGTGAACATGCATATCAGTCAGATCCGGAAGGAGATGAATCCTCCGCAGATATAATTCTTGACGAAGTCGGACTTTGCAAAGGGCAGAAATTTGCACTTCATTATGATTTTGGAGATGACTGGATGTTTACAATCACGGTATCAAAGATCAGTGAAGTTCAGGAGGATTTTGAGCCTCGCGTAATTAAGTCAAAAGGAACTATTCAACAGTACGGATTGGATGAAGAGGACTTTGACGAAGAATAATGCAGTATTTGTGCAGGGATACCGACGAGAATTCCTGATTTTCAAGGGGAATTAAAAATTAAGCAGGATTTTTACCAGAGCTGGTATTCAGCGAAGCTAAGAACTAAGCAGGATTTTCCCAGACTGGCGCTCAATTGAAAATAGCGCCAGTTCTGAATAAACTATGATTGGATTAACACGAAATGGGAAGAGCAAAGAAGAATCCAGAATACGATCCGGAGAAAGTAATGGAGCAGTTAACGAACTGCATTGTCGATGCCTACGGAACTGGGACAGACAACAATTCATTAAGGAAGATTTCAGAGCAGTTCGGAATTACCCTGATGAAGACACGCAAAATATTGATTACGGCAGGAGTCTACCATACCGAGATCAGTGATCAGATCAATTCGCTGTGGGAAGACAACTGGAGCATTTCGGATATCATGAAGGAGACCGGTCTGAGCAGATCTTCGGTACATTCTTATTTACCATATACGAAGGTCATATATAATGCAGAGGAGCTGAGTCTATATGCCCGGCGATGCAGGACATACCGTAAAAGAAAGCTGGCAGTCCAGAAACTGCAGTCCTGCATGGGAGAATCAATGGAAATGTTGGGAGAAGTGTTATGGGATGCGATAAAGGTATTCAGCGGATATTTTTTTGAAACGGCAGATGGGGAAAGATTCTGTTACAGTGTAAGTGGAGACGAGATATTGGTTTTGAAAAGTAGGGAATCGATAACCAGAGTCGATGTGAATATTGATCTGGAAGAAATATTGGAATCGAAAGGAGAAGCGAGTAGCCTTCAAAAGCTGAAAGCGCATGGGGCGAGGTATTTGTATCCTGTTTTTTTGCGATTTGGACTGATTAGACTGGAAGGAGAATCGGATGGATATCTGTCAGATATGGACAAGATACAATAAGAAATAGTCGGTATGTGAGATAATGGCTTTTAGTGTGATCCTGTTACTGACAGTTATAATAATGGCATACTGCCTGTGGAAAAAGAAACTGAATATCATTCAGGCAGGTGCAGTCGTTGCAATGGTGATCTTTCTGGGAATTGTTTTTAGCTCTACGGTATTCACCAGGGCCAGTACTGTCCGTCAGTATGAATTGATGCCCGTATGGTCCTGGAGAGCGATCATCCGATACCATGATTGGGGATTGTTAAAAGAAGATCTTCTGAACTGTATTCTTCTGTTACCGGCAGGAGCATTATTACCTGTAATTGAAAATCACAAAGTAAGTGGTATCAGGCGTTGTTATTTGGAGTGATGATATCAGCGGTAATAGAAACCAGCCAGCTGGTATTTATGCGTGGATTGTTTGAGTGGGATGATATGATTCATAATGGATTGGGATGTATGGTTGGGTGTTTGGTGGTGGATGGGGGGTGTATAAAGACATACGAAGGATAGATGAAAGATAATATAAATGACGAAGTATGTCGAAAGAAAGAGCGAATGATTCGATATAACGAACGATAAAATGTGGCGAAAGTGTGATAAAATAATAAGTAAAAGGGAGAACGTTATGGAGCTTATTTATTATTGGATTAACAAAAAAGAAATGTATTCATGAACAAGGTTTTCGTTTTTCACCAGAATATAATATTTCAATGAGAAAACCAGAACCTGAAAAATATGAATTGGAAATATCAAGAAATAAAAGAAATAATGTATTTTCTTCAGACGTTATATCAAATATAACGGTACTTGTTGGGGACAATGGAGCAGGAAAAACGACTCTTTTAAAAGAATTATTGAGGTTGAATTGCTATCCACTTGAAAACGAGGATGAAGATAATGGAGA
>ENA-OQIM01000918-OQIM01000918.1-human-gut-metagenome-genome-assembly--contig:-NODE-918-length-10764-cov-2.009307_pt1 | contig 10764 bp, 17 predicted proteins | sample MGYA00242579_ERZ504744 | MGnify/ENA primary metagenome ERZ504744 (study PRJEB26092, sample SAMD00036441) | human gut metagenome | host: Homo sapiens | study: EMG produced TPA metagenomics assembly of...
AATGGAAATGAAAGAACAAAATAGGATATTAGTGGAAAAAGTTGAGAGTTGTGGAAAATATGGGGGGTTGAACTGATATGAAAAGAAATATCTATAAATATACGTATTTATATAAAAAAAAATTACATGTTTTTTGTGAAAAAAAATATTTATGTGAATTTATAATGAATAAAAACTGAAAATATGTACAAAAAGCACATTGAAAAAAGAAGAAATATAGATGTAATGTAAGTATGTAGACGAAAAAGAAAAGCTGAACAAGACTATTTGCATATGAAAAATAAAAAAAACGATGGAAAATATGTAATTATAGATGACGGGACAGCAGGGGGGCTGTTTCTGAGTGAGAATGAATACTATGTTGATGAGAATAAAAAAAGTTGTTTTGTGCAATTCTGAAAAAAAAGATAAATCTGTTTAGAAAGAGATATAAACTAACACATGGCGATAAGTGTTATAGTATCATCAAATATTTTTGCCCAGAGGTAGAATTTATCTCTATAAAAATTATGGAAACAGGGGAAAGAGGTAGCATTGATTCATTCAAAGCGGCGTTAGAATGGTGCTTAAAAGAAAAGATAAAACTTGTGCATATGAGTGTTGGAACAACAAATTATATAGATGCAAAAAAGATAGAAAATATTATAAAACAAATGGTTTCTAATAAAATGATATTATGTGCAGCGCTATCAAATACAAACTTTCCTACATGGCCGGCATGCTTTGATGGGGTTTTCGGGGTAAGAAATTATATTGCTAAATTGCAGGAAAAAGAAATTTCGGTGTCTAAATCATTTCCTTTTTCGGAAATGAATTCGATACAGTTAAATTTTGATGACGTTTTAAAGAAGATTGTTGGGAAAGAATACAAATCAAATAGTTTTGCAGCTCCGATTATTACTGTGCTTTTGATATGTTATTTAAGGAAAAATAAAAAAGGTTCATACCAAGATGCAAAAAATTTATTATGAATCATATAAACAAATGTATCTATGAAAAAGAATTGGAATGGAATGGGATTGTGAATAATAAAGCGTGGTCAATTCCGATAATTTTAACACGTACTGTTATTGGGGCAAAGTTGTTATATGAGTGTTTTGGGAAGGAAGACTATGAGTGTATAGTATTAACATCAGAAAAGAACCTAAAAGAGTCTTGCGTGGCAGAAATTCCATTAGAATTTTATACGCATGGGAATGTGACAGAGACGTTAATAATGGCAGTAAATACAATATACAATCCAGATGTGCTTATTATTCAAACGGATAAAAATATATTTGAAAGTAATAGTTTGATAGATTTTGAGGTTTTTGATAAAAAAAGGATGGAATGTGAAAACAAGGATGGAGCAAATGCAGTTTGAAAATTGTTATAACGCATATAAATGGATAATAATGCAACTTTTAGACGACTAAATTTACTGGATTACTTTTGCGATCGCAATGGGTAATAAAATTATGCTCGAAGGGAGGTATTCAAATGAAGAAAACGCTTAAAAAGAAAGAACATAAGGGAAGAAATAATGTGAGTGTTTATGCAAATGGACCGTGTTCATGCACATGCTTTTCTACGTGTGGGTCTGCCTATGTTCAGAAAGCTCAGGCGCAGAATCAGTTATACACAAGTGTATTTGGATCTAATGCTAATCACTAAAATGTAAGAAAGATGAGGGCTGCTACAGTGTTAATTTTTAATTAGAGGATAAGTTTAAAAGTTGATTTAAGCATTATAAAAAATCGTTTAAGAATATGGCTAGAAGTATTATAGATCCTTTGAAATAGCGTTTGTTAAAATGTTGATATGTTTGTTGTAGAGTAAAAATGCTGACAATAGTAGATTTGATGAAAGAGAATAGAAATGATAGAAGAAAAAAGTGAAAGATATATTAAAGAAATATAGAAATTTAGAACAGAAAAAAGACTGGAAAAATCAAAAGCTTTTAGGAAATGATCTAAAATTCAGCGCAAGAGATTTGATAAATGTATATGTGGAGTTAGAAAAAGAATTTGATATTCATTTTAAGGAAAAAGATATTGTGGCTGGAAAATTTGATACATTTGATGACATAATAAAATTGATTAACAAAGAAATAGCATATAAAACAAGAGGAAAAGAACATGCATAAACCATTTATTCATTGTTTCAAAACTGCAAAAGAATATTATGTATATGATGTGAATACTGATAAAATTATTCAGGTGTCTTTCGAAACATATAATTTTTTGGAAAACAATATTTGGGATGAAAAAGCGGAAAGAGAAATAGAAAAGCTAATAAATGAAGGATATTTGAAAAGAACGCGGGTAGAAGAGGTAAAACATTTTGCTACGGACTTTTTTAGAATCTTATTTAGAAAATAGAATGAATCAGTTAGTTTTGCAAGTGACACAAAAATGTAATTTGCGTTGCAGTTATTGTGTTTATTCTGGTGATTACAAAAATAGAAATCATAGTCAAAAAGAAATGAGCTGGGAAACTGCAAAAGAAGCAGTAGATTATTTGTATGGGCATTCGATGTCTAGCGAAGACATATATATATCATTTTATGGCGGAGAGCCATTATTAATGTTCAGATTGATAAAAGAAGTAGTTGAGTATGTGAAGAGAGAATATTGCCAAAGAACGGTACATTTTAATTTGACCACTAATGGAACGTTGTTTACACCAGAAATTGTTCAGTATTTTATTAAATAATATACAAATTATGTTTAGTTTGGATGGGCCTAAAGAAGTGCACGATAAAAATAGAATATTTGCAGGAAGTAATAGAGGATCATTTGAAAAATTGAGAGATAGCATGAAAATGATATATAGTATGGACAGAAAATATTATAAAAAAAAAATGTGTCTTTCAACACAGTGTTAGATCCCCAAAATGAGTTAAGAACAATATATGAGTTTTTGGATAAAGATAGGCTGATTTCGAAAAATTTGAGTAGAATATCTGTTTTGAATGATAATTATACGGATAAACAATGTGAATTTAGCGGAGAATTTGTTGAAGAACAGGAATATGAATATTTTAAATGTTTTCTTTCAAAATTAAAACGAATTAATGAAAAATTTGTGGCTAGAGCAGTAAAAGAAGAATTTGATAATGAAATGAGAGAAATTAAACAACATGAGGAAAAAATGCAAGAAGAGATTTCAAAAGGTAAATCATCATAGTGGTCCCTGTATTCCAGGCGCGAAAAAATTTTTGTAACAGCAGAAGGAAATATATATCCGTGTGAGCGAGTGAGTGAAATATCAGAAGTTTCCAAAATAGGTGATATAAAAAAGGAATAGATAAAAACAAAGTGTTAAATTTGCTAAATATAGAACGATATTCGCAAGACCGGTGTAAGGATTGTTGGGCATATCAACATTGCACAATTTGTATAGCATGTGCAGATGACACTAAAAATATTTCAAATAAAGAAATAGAAAAACATTGCTGGAAGGTTAGAGGGGGATTTGAAGAGGCAATGAAAAATTACTGTACTTTAAAAGAACTTGGTTATAAATTTGAGGAGTATGAATGAAAATGTTAAAAAGAGTAGGTATATTTCCGGTAGATCAAGAAAGTATAACACTATTTGAGAACATACATGAATGTAGATATGGTGAAATTATGCATATTGCTTCAATAAAAGCATGGGGACTTTGCGGGAAAAAAATTCAACGTTGTGATGGTAGTGAGATAATAATAGAGGAGGGAATAGGTAATATTATAAAAGAATGTGAAGTGTTAATTCTTCTTGAAAGTTGGCACGATGCATCGCCTGAATATATAAAGAGCGTGGTGAAAACAGCAAAGCAGAAATCCATAACGATAGTTTCTATTAATAATATCAGGAACAGTTTAGAGATAGATCAGCATTATGAAAATGTCGTTGTTGCTAAAAAATTAAAAATTCAAAAAAAGTGTGACGATTTAAGAGTAAGAAAGATAAATATTCCGGTTATTTGCGTTTTGGGTTTGACACAAAATAGTGGAAAATTGAAAATGGAATTAGAACTGCAAAAATGTTTGAAACAAAAAGGATATAAAGTTGCAGCAATTGTTTCTGGATTAAATGGATTAATTGGGAAAGATACATTTTGCTTTGAAAAGAAATATTTAAATGGGAAAAATAGGAATGAAGAGATAATTATAAATATAAATGCGGCTGTAAAGCGGTTAGAACAAGATTATGATATTGTAATTGTTGGGATACCAGGAGCATGTCTCTCGTTTAATCCACAATATTCTAATGATTTTGGCATTACTACACAATTGTTTATGTGTGCAATAGAACCAGATTATAGTGTTTTGATGCTACCATATATGCGCTATGAAGAAGCGTTTATTAGTCATGTTAAAGATGAGGTTCAAAAAAAGATATGATATTACAATTAATGATATTGGAATATCAGAATTTGCAATTGATATGGATGCGAGTTTTGAACAAAAAAAGATGTGTTTTTTAAAATTAATTGACAAGGAAAGGGATTTTGAGCATTTGAAAAAAATATCAGTTGTTGATATTAAAAGTGATTCTCAAATAGAAAAATTGAGCGATAGGATTATTTGGACACTTGAAAATTAAACATAAGCTTGTCGCATTTTGAAATATATAGGGGGAAGAAAGAATATGTTGAAAAGAGCAAGCAGAAAATTAAGAAGTACTCCTGCGAAAACATTGATGTATATCATACTGTTTTTAGTACTTTTCCTGGCGATATTTTCTATGCTGATGATTGGAATTGCAAGTGGAAATAAAGTGAAAAGAGCACAGGAAACATTGGCCAACTCTATTACTCTGCGCGGGCCGGCGAGGGAGAAGCTGGAAAATCATGTACTGTATATGCGATCCCGTCCGCAATCGTAGAAAAGTTCATTGACAGCAATTATGTTCAGGGGTACACCATGGAAGCGGGAACATATTGGCTTGATCCGGTGGATACGGAAACATATATCAGCGAGGAGACACAACAGCGCCTAAAAGGTTATCTGAAAGATTCAGGCATGTATACGATGACGGCTGTTGGAACACTGGACTGCGCATACGATACCTATTTTCTGGCAAAGGGTTACAGGATTGTGGAAGGAAGCGGACTGAGCTACGGAGAACGGGGCAAATACGAAGCTGTGGTAGGAGAAAAATACGCCGAAAAAAATCATCTCCATGTGGGCGATACTGTTAAATATAAAATGGAGCAGGGAACGATCGAATACTATAAAGTAAGTGCCCCGGAAGAAATTAGTTTCAAAATTCGAGGCATTTACAGAACTCCAGAGGTTTATCAGTCCGATTCCGTTGTGAATGACTGGCACAATAATTTAATTTTTATTCCACTGGATATTTTCTGCGAGTATTCTATGAAAGCATTAAAAATTCAAAATGTGGGATTTAATACAGTTACGGTCTATTTGAAAGATACAAAATCAGTTGAACCATTCATAGAAGAAACAAAAAACAAAATAAAAATAGGAAGTGTGGATGATGTTGTACAGACCGATGAAAATGGAATACGTTCCAGCGTAAAGCCAATGGTAATATCACAGCAGGATTTGGAATCTGGAGAATGGTCCTATCAGTTGATTCGAAACAAGGAATGGTATGAGATGGTTGCGAAACCTGTTGAAAAATTGAATCGTCTGATAGGATATATGATCGTAGGATTTGTGACTGCCGGAATTTTACTGTTCGGCATTCTGACCAGCCTGTCAGTCAAAGGGCGAAACGTGAGATTGGAATTTTACTTTCGATGGGGGAACACAGAAAAAGGATTTTAGGACAGTTCGTTTTGGAGAATTTGGTTCCGGTTTTGATTGCCCTGGTTTTTGCGGCGCTGTGTGCGACACCAACAGCAGAGTATTTCGCAGATCGGATGATTTCGAATCAGGCTGAGAAAGTGGAGCAGGAAAATGAAGATCTGTCGGGAAATATTAAAAACGCGCTCCCGACAAGCGAAATAGCTGCGTATGAATCAACGGGAGTAACTGTTGATACGGATTTGTCCATTGAGTGGAACTGGAAAATCATGACGGGGATGATTCTTGGTATTTTAGATCTTTTTCCTTTTGATATTAATTCTGCAAGTCGGCAAAATAACTAGAGAAAGCCCGGCATCTATATTGCTGGACAGAAAGTAGGTGTTCATGAAGAAAAAAAGAATGATAATGATCGTAGCGATGGTTCTGGTGCTGGTATGGCGGGAAGACGTTTTTTGCAGTGGAATCTGGAACGACACAGGTTTCGCTACAGGCAGACTGGCTCCAAGAGGGAGATTACCAGTATAGCGTGGAAGAAGATGAAACTGTAACTTTACGAAACTATATCGGGACGGAAAGCGTGATTGTCACACCGAAAGAAGTAGGTGGGAAAGAAGTGACGAGAATCGGAGATTCCTGCTTTTTGAGAAAAACGGATCTTCGGGCAGTGCAGATATCCGAAGGCATTGTTGAAATCGGGGAATCTGCCTTTGCGGAAGATGGTCAGTACAGTGATACAACTGCTGGGTTTATCAGCATTGTAATGCCAAAAACACTAAAAAAGGTAGGAAAAAGCGCATTTCAGGGAACTAGAATCACACAGATTTATTTTTATGATGGTTTAGAGAGCATTGGTGATAATGCCTTTATGTATTGCTCTTCTTTGTCAAAAATACGGATTCCAGATAGCGTGGAGAAAGTAGGACAATTTTTATTTTTGGGAGCTGGAAAACCCTATGAAGAAAGTCAAGATAGTGCGATGAAGATTTTTGGCGGAAAAATAGCGGAAGAACTTGCAAAAGATAATCAAAGAGCCGAATATGGTGGTGAAGAAATGCAGGAAATTTCGATCCAGTATTGGCTTGAGAAGAAGGAGAATGAAACGAAAGAAGAGGTTATAGGACAAAAATATTTTGATAAAAATGATACAGGCTTTGAAAAAGTATTTTTTAAGGCTCCTTCGAGTGGAGAAAAGCAAAGTGGGAAAATAGTCTGGATGGACATATTTCTTGGGGTGTGTATGGTTGGACTAATAGGAATCAGTGTTTGCTTAAAGGATTAAAAATATTATATTTGTGAACAATGAAGAAAATAATAGAGAATAATAAATGTTTATATTTTTTAAAAGAGTTACTCAAATATAAAAAAGAAATAGGTATTTTGAGTATAAGCACTATTGTTTCTACAGTAACTGTATTTCTGCAACCATTATTGATAAAACAGATCACAGACATCGGAATACTCGAAAAAATATGCCCCAAATTGTTAATGGAGTAGCCGGTTTATTTGTTTGTGTGCTGGTATATTTAATGATTGAAGTTGTGCAGGCAAAAACTTTTGCAGAAATACATAATTCATTCTATAAGAACTTGTATTGCAATGTATTTCGAAAATTATTGCATTTAAAAAAACATTATTTTCAAATGAAAATAGTATGGAAATAGTGCAAATGTTACAATGCGATGTATCTCAGGTTGCGTCTATGACAGATAGATATGTAGTGATGAGCTTTTCGTATGTTTTTCGTGTAATTAGTGGACTTGCTGGACTTATGCTGTTGAGTCCTGAACTGTTATGCATTGTAGTGATAGTAATTCCAGTGAAATACGTGTTAGTAAAATGTCTTGCTAAAAAGCGTGAGAAAAACATGAAAATGTATATTCAAGTTGAGCAACAATTTGGAGGATGGCTTGGCGATACAATTAATACTGTGGAAGAAATTAAATTGTGGAATCTATATGAATTAAGAAAATGCGAATTTTTAAAACAGATTTGTAAATCGTTAGCGGTTGAAATGAAAGGAACCATGATTGAGACATGGAATATTTTTGGGGATGCTGTTTTAGAGTGGGGTGTAACAATTCTTATTTATTTAGTTGGTGGATATTTGGTGTCGTGGGAAAAATTTCCATAGGTTCAGTTTTTGCTTTTGTTTCTTATTCTAGTTATGTTACAAGACCGGTAAATAGTTTAATTGATCTGCGTATGCATTTTGCAAGTGTCAAACCGTCCGCTGAACGACTTTATACATTTTGAATATGGAAGAGGAACGAAGTGGAAGTAAAAGAGTGGAAAAAGAGATTTCGCCAATATTAGAATTTAAAAATGTGAGATTTCAGTATACAAAGGATAGGGAAGTGTTAAAGAAGTATCTTTTAAACTTGAGCCGGGAGAAAAAGTGGCTATTATTGGAAAAAATGGAAGTGGAAAATCAACAATTTTGGAATTACTATTACGATTTTATGAACCGGAAGAAGGAGAAATTTTATGTAATGGTGAAAATATAAAAAGTGCTAAAATTATCAGAATACCGAAGCCTTTTTTCTGTTGTGAGTCAGAAATCAGCGTTGTTTTTGGGGGACATTGTGCAGAATATAGATTTGGAGGGGAAAGCAGACAGACAAAAACTGAATGAGGTACTAAGGAAAAGTGGCGTGAAAAAATACTTGCAACGTTTCCAGAAAAAGAAAAAAACACAAATAGGAGATGATGGAGCATTTCTTTCAGGAGGAGAAAGACAAAAGCTTGTGGTTGCACGGGCACTATTGAAAGATGCGCCGGTTATGCTTTTTGATGAAGCGTCCAGTGGATTTGATGTAGAAGCCAATGAATATCTTTATAAAATTATAACAGAAGAAATGCCGGAAAAATCTGTGATTTTTATTACACATCATTATGATAAACTGGAAAAATTTGATAAAGTATATTTGGTAAAAGATGGGTTTCTTACGGAAGTGAGAACTGGAAAAATGTAGAGGCGACTAGATTATAGTAGAAAGGAACAATATGGCAGAACTGGAATTAAAAGAGGTAAGCTATTTTTACGAGAGCGGCGGAAAGAGAATTGATATTTTGGATAAAGCCAGCTATTCATTTGAGAAGGGTACTCTTTACACGATTGTTGGTCCTTCTGGATCGGGGAAAACAACGACGCTGACTTTGGCGGGTGCGCTGGAAGAACCTAAGAGCGGCTGCGTGTGCTTTGAAGGAAAAGATATCCGGGAAATTGGCTATACAAGATATCGAAACAGCAAGATTGGAATTGTGTTTCAGGCGTATAATCTGCTGCCTTATCTGACCCCGCTGGAGAATGTGCTGGCGGCAATGGAAATTACGTCAAATCCGATTAAAAACAAAAAAGAACGGGCGCGGGAACTTCTGACACGAATGGGAATTACAGAAGATCAGATGAACCGCAATATCAATAAACTTTCAGGAGGCGAACAGCAGCGCGTAGCGATTGCGCGTGCGATTTCGACAAATGCAGAGGTGATTCTTGCGGATGAGCCGACGGGAAATCTGGACGTTGATACGGCGGCTGGCATTGTGAAAATTTTCAAAGAGCTGGCTCATGAAGATAAGAAATGTGTAATAGCAGTTACACATTCGGAAGCATTTGCCGCGGAGGCAGATGTGGTGGTACGGCTGGAAAAGAAAAAATTGCAGGATTAAACATGAGGGGGAGGGAAAGTTTTTATGAACTGGATCAAAAGAGCATTTCGCAGTATTTCTTATCATAAAAAAATACAATTCTGATGTTTTTAAGTTTCCTGATTTTATCCATCCTGATCCTGTTTGGCTTATGTATCCGCGCGGCAAGTCGGGAACGGATATGGGAGATTCGGACGAGCATCGGAGGAAGCGTGCTTGTATCGAATGAGCGTCAGATATACAGTGAAGAGCCGCGCGGTGTGAATTCGATTTCACATCAAAAATATTTGGAACTCTGCGCTGATGAAAGAATTCGGTTTGGCAGCTGTAATACGGTGACAGCTGCTCTGGCGGATAACTTTACAGCTGAAATTATGGACGGACAGGAAGAAAATGGAACAGAAAATATTTATGTGGAGGGATCATCTGATCCTGTCGAGTATTTTAGTTCTGTTTCTTCTGTAGTTACACTGATTTCGGGACATGTACCGCAGAATGCAGAAGAAGCGGTAGTCAGTGATGGGATTGCGGAACGGAATGGACTGGGAATAGGAGATACCATAGCTGTTCTTTCACCATACACAAAGGAGCGGTATACATTTAAAATCAGTGGTATTTACAGTACGAACGAGGCAGCTTACAGTGGAAATGTGGTATATAATAACCCAGCAAATGCTATCTATACCCTGGATACACCAGTTTATGAGATGAATGAAAATGATAATGTAAAAGAAATTACATTGCAGTTGAAGGACCCGGAAGAAGGAAGAGCGTTTGCTGAAGATGCGAAAAAAATGCCGGAATATATCAAAGAAGAATATGATATGGACTATACGGTAAATGTTTCAGCTTATAAAGCGGTGGCCGACAGCCTGAAGAGCCTGGCAGGGATTTCGAATCTCATGGTGATAGTTTCCGTAATCCTTGGAACTATCACATTAAGTTTTTTGATTCTTATGAATTTGCGGGATCGCATGTTTGAGATTGGCATTCTTCTTTCTGTTGGAGAAACAAAGATGCGGATTATGCTGCAGATGTTGATGGAATCTTTTTGCCCGGTATTGCTGGCAATTACAGCGGGGGTAATTTTTTCTTATCCTTTGGCGAATGTGATAAAAATAGCTGTAGATCTTTCGAACGGTGTGCAGGCTGCAATTAAGACACAGCAGATTATAATATTGTATCTTTGTGGAATGGGGGTTGTGCTGGCTTCTTCTATGGTTATGGTATACCAGATTGTACGATATCAGCCGAAAAAAGATTTTGATGATGGAGTAAAAAAAAGAAATAGTCAGATAAAATACTGAATATGCAGAATTGACCGTATTTTTCTAAAAATAAGAAAATTCGAAAAAAGGTGTTGAACTTTTGCT
>ENA-OQIM01000919-OQIM01000919.1-human-gut-metagenome-genome-assembly--contig:-NODE-919-length-10756-cov-2.892934_pt1 | contig 10756 bp, 16 predicted proteins | sample MGYA00242579_ERZ504744 | MGnify/ENA primary metagenome ERZ504744 (study PRJEB26092, sample SAMD00036441) | human gut metagenome | host: Homo sapiens | study: EMG produced TPA metagenomics assembly of...
ATGCACAGGCAAACTGCACATATTGTAGTTTCTGTAGATACAGACTGGCACCGGAGCATAAGTTTCCGGTTCCGCTGGAGGATTGTTATGCAGCAGCGAAAGCGCTTTATACCAATCAGCTGATCTTAAACACTGATCCGGAGAAAATTACGATCATCGGGGACAGTGCAGGAGGAAATCTGACAGCAGCAGTATGTCTGATGGCAAGAGACAAAGGCGAGTTTACACCACGCCGTCAGATACTGATCTATCCTGCACTTGGAAACTGTTATACAGAGGAATCTCCTTACAGGTCCGTACAGGAGAATGGCTGTGATTATCTTCTTACATCAGTAAAATGGAAGATTATCTGAATCTTTATCAGAGTTCAGCAGAGGACAGGCAGAATCCGTATTTTGCACCGATACTGGAGAAGGATCTGAGAAATTTGCCTGAAACATTAATTCTCACAGCAGAATATGATCCTTTGCGCGATGAGGGAGAAGTATATGGCAGAAAACTTCATGCTGCAGGAAATCATGTGGAGGTACACAGGATTTACGGAGCATTTCATGGATTTTTTGCGCTGGGAATCAAATTTCTGCATGTACAGGAGAGTTTTAAATATATTAACCAGTTTCTGAATAAGAGTTATGAGAAAATTCTACAGTAATCCCCGAGAAGATTGCTACAGGACAAAGCGGTAAGCAGGAACGAAAAAGAAGGCAGGAAAATTATGGATACAGGATACTCAAAATGGAGAAAACTGGATAATGCGGCGTTGGCATTTCCGCTGGTAACAGGAAAGAATGACACCAGAGTGTTTCGTTTCTATTGTCAGTTAAAGGAAGAAGTCAATGGGGAAATCCTTCAGGCAGCACTGGATCAGACAATGGAGAAATATCCATTGTTCCAGGCGGTTCTGAGAAAAGGGCTGTTCTGGTTTTATCTGGAGCACAGAGACATCAGGGCAGTGGTAAAGCGGAGACGGAACCACCATGCAGCCGTTTATATATTCCGGATAAGAAATCCCTTTTATTTCAGGTGAGTTATGACAAAAACAGAATTAATTTTGAGGTGTTTCATGCATTGACAGATGGCACCGGAGCCATGCATTTCCTGCAGGAACTGGTTCAGGATTATCTGATCCTGGCACATCCACAGGCAGATCTTCCGCAGATTGAGCATGCAGAGGAAATTACACATGGAGATAAAGAAGAGATATCCACCGGAAAGCCCGCTCCTGTGGAGTTTCCATCACTGTTTTACTGACAGCAATGATGCTGTGTTCTATTCGGGAAGAGATTCCAAAGAATCAGCAGAAACGACCGGTAGCATTGATGATTCCGGTGAATCTGAGAAATTATTTTCCGTCTCAGTCTATGACAAACTTCTTTGGATGGATAGAAGTGGGATATACATTTTTCTGATGAAACAACCTTTGAAGATGTACTTTTGTCTGTGAAGAAACAGTTCGAAGAAGAACTGGTAAAAGAGAAGATTGCCATGCATATGAGCGGATATGTGCGCATTGAGAAGAATCCTTTTGTACGTGCTGTTCCGTTGGAGATCAAGAAATATTTTCTGATGATCGGGGCCAATCTGGGAAGCAGGAGCATTACGGCAGTTTATTCCAATATCGGCATTATCCGTTTGCCGGAGGAGTACAAAGAATATATTCAGCATTTTGGGATTTTTGCAAGTACCAATTCTCTGCAGATGTGTTCCTGCTCTTATGGGGATGAGATGGTACTGGGATTTACTTCCAAGATACCGGATAACAGTATCCAGAGAAATTTCCAGAGGATGCTTGGCGAGGAGAATGTTTCCCACAGAGAATTAAAGAATGAATTTCCGGGATATGGAGAAAAGCACAGGCTTGAGAAAAAAGAAAATCAGAAGGTTATCCAGACTTTCAGTTTCCTGTGTCTGGCAATTGCGGTAATCTGCGGAATGATCAATTTTATGATGGCGGGTGTACTGAACTGGTTCTGGTTTGCAGGAGCAGGATGTGCCTGTGCATGGCTGGTTGTTATGGTAGCATATTATAAACGCAGGAATATTCTGAAGAATGAAATGTGGCAGCTTTTGCTCATATCAGTAATTGCGATCCTATGGGACCGGTTTACCGGATGGAAGGCTGGTCGTGTGGATTTTGTGATTCCTTTCGGGATATTGTCAGTGCAGTTTTCTGATTCCTGTGATCGCGAAAAATAAACCGTCTGGAAAGGGAAGAATATCTGTTTTATCTTGTACAGGCCGGAATTGCAGGACTGATTCCGATGATATTGGTTTGGACTGGAATCGTGCAGTTTGCCGTACCTTCAGTAATCTGTGCCGGAATCAGTTTTCTGACATTGGCTGCACTGTTTATCTTCTACAAGAAGGATACGATGAGGGAGTTTCATAAGAAACTGAGGATGTAGAAATATGGTCTTGACACATATGGGATAAAAGATTATACTTTATCCATGTAAAGAAAGGGGAGCTTGTGAGTGCAGGCTGAGAGGAAGTCATCAACTTCGACCCATATACCTGATTTGGATAATGCCAACGTAGGAACCTATAAGATATGATTTTAAAGGGAGATGACTGGCATCTCCTTTTTATTTATCTCATGCATTTGAAGAAATTCAGCTGTCCGGTAATCAATCTGTAATAAGTGAGAGAAAACCGGGGGCTTACAGGGAAATTTACATTATAACAGATGAATATTGGGAAAGATGAGAGTGAACAGAGTTCATGAAGGGGTGCACCACCGCGGGTGTATTCTTTTGTGGACTCTTTTTTATGTTGTAGAGGCCGGACCTTCTTTTCCCGGAAAGGAGAAAGTATGCTTATTACTGTTAATGGAAAAACAAAAGAATTGCAGAATACTCTTACAATAGGGCAATATCTGGAGGAAAACAGCTATGTGCCCAGCCAGATCGCAGTAGAATTAAATGAAAGAATTCTGTCAAAAGCCGAGTACAGCACTACTGTTTTACATGAAAATGACATACTGGAAATAGTCAGCTTCATGGGAGGTGGAAGATAAACAGGAATATCCTGATATCACATTATAATATACGAAAGAAGGACTTAAATTATGAGTACAACTAATGAAGACAAACTGATTCTGGGAGGTCATGAATTTACTTCCCGTTTTATTCTGGGATCCGGAAATTTTCTCTGGATCTGGTGAAAGCATGTATTGAAAAGGCAGATGCGCAGATCATCACTCTGGCGCTGCGTCGTGCCAATGAAGGTGGACTGGCAAATATTCTGGACTATATTCCGAAAAATGTTACTCTTCTTCCCAATACTTCAGGTGCCAGAAATGCAGAAGAAGCAGTTCGTATTGCCAGACTTTCCAGAGAAATCGGATGCGGTGATTTCGTAAAGATCGAAGTGATCCATGATTCAAAATATCTGCTTCCGGATAACTATGAAACTGTTAAAGCTACAGAAATTCTTGCAAAAGAAGGATTTGTAGTAATGCCTTATATGTATCCGGATCTGAATGCAGCCAGAGATCTGGTAAATGCCGGAGCTGCCTGCATCATGCCGCTGGGTTCTCCGATCGGCTCTAATAAAGGTCTGTGCACTAAGGAATTTATCCAGATTTTGATTGACGAAATTGAGCTCCCGATCATTGTAGATGCAGGAATCGGACGTCCTTCTCAGGCGTGTGAAGCCATGGAGATGGGGGCATCTGCAGTTATGGCAAATACTGCGATTGCCACAGCAGGTGATGTGCAGATAATGGCTGAAGCATTTAAAAAAGCTATTGAAGCAGGACGAAGTGCATACCTTGCCGGACTGGGAAGAACCTTGGAAAAAGGTGCAAGCGCATCCTCTCCACTGACTGGTTTTCTTCATGAGTAATAAATAAAAAATCATTCTAAAATGAGATTTTTGATTATAGCAATCCTCGTAAATAATGCATTTAAGACAGTTCAGCAGCGTGCGAAAGACAAGGAAGATATCTGCAGGCGTGCTGACGCACGGCAAAGATATCTGACGCAGGATTTCACACTCTGATGGGCTGGATTAAGATGCATTATTTTAGAGGATTGCTATAACTGCGGAGTAGGTATTAATTTATAGGAAAACGAAAGTTGCCAAATGGTAATAAAGAGGAGAAAACATCAATGGAAACAACAGAAAAAAATATGGAACATGGGGAACACTTCAACGAAAGTATTGTCAATGAAGTGATTCTGGAAGATATGAAAAAGAACAGGATCGATCATATGAAATATCTTCCGGGAATGGAAGTACTGGAAGAATCAGACGTGATGGATCAGGTTATTTCTGCCATGAATGCTTACGATTATGATAAATATACAGAGGCAGATGTACGCAGAGCACTTGCTCATGATAACCGTACACCAGAGGATTTTCAGGCATTGCTGTCTCCGGCTGCGTTGCCTCTTCTGGAGGAAATCGCGCAGGCTGCGCAGAAAGAAACCAGGAAACATTTTGGGAACAGTGTGTATATGTTTACCCCTATTTATATTGCAAATTACTGTGAGAATTACTGTATTTACTGCGGATTTAACTGCCATAATAAGATCCGCAGAGCAAAGCTGAATGCAGAAGAGATTGATAAGGAAATGGCTGCTATCGCAAAGACAGGACTGCAGGAAATCCTGATTCTTACAGGAGAGAGCAGAGCAAAATCTGATGATAAAATATATCGGAGAAGCATGTAAGATTGCCCGGAAATATTTCAAAGTAATCGGACTTGAAGTTTATCCTATGAATTCAGATGAGTATGCACATCTCCATGAATGCGGAGCTGATTATGTAACGGTATTCCAGGAGACTTATAATTCAGATAAGTATGAAACTCTGCATCTTGCAGGGCACAAGCGTATATTTCCTTATCGTCTGAACGCACAGGAACGTGCTTTAAAGGGTGGTATGCGAGGAGTAGGATTTGCTGCACTTCTGGGACTGGATGATTTCCGTAAGGATGCTTTTGCCACCGGATATCATGCATATCTTTGCAGAGAAAATATCCTCATGCAGAGATTGCATTTTCCTGTCCGAGACTTCGGCCGATCATCAACAATGACCGTATTAATCCTATGGATGTACATGAACCACAGCTGCTTCAGGTGGTCTGCGCCTATCGTCTGTTCATGCCATTTGCAAGCATTACGGTATCTACCAGAGAGTGTGAGCGTGTCCGCGATAACCTGGTTGGAATTGCTGCGACAAAGATTTCAGCAGGAGTCAGCACAGGAATCGGAAGTCATGTGGAGGATATCGAAGATAAAGGAGATGACCAGTTTGAGATTTCAGACGGAAGGTCTGTAGATGAAGTCTATAAGGCACTTTTGGATCATGATCTTCAGCCGGTTATGAATGATTATGTGTACCTCTAAAATGCAGAAAAATCCTTATGAAAATGTAATTGCAGTGACCAACCGCTCCCTGTGTCAGCGTCCCTTTGCAGAACAGATCGAGCGTGTATGCAGCCTTCATCCGAAGGCGGTTATTCTGAGGGAAAAGGATCTGCCGGAGGAAGAATATTCTCGTCTGGCAGAGCAGATACTGGAAATCTGTAAGAGATATCAGGTTCCCTGCATATTACATACCTATGTAAACGTAGCAGAAAAACTGCATCATCCATACATTCATCTGCCAATATTTCTGTTGGAAAAATATGAGGGAAAGCTTGGAGGTTTCCGGCAGATCGGAAGTTCGGTTCACTCCGTAGAAGATGCATTGAAAGCAGAAAGTCTGGGAGCTGATTATCTTACGGCAGGACATATTTATACAACTGACTGTAAAAAAGGACTTCCACCCAGAGGACTGGAATTTCTGGAGAATGTCTGTAAAGCAGTAAAGATTCCTGTATATGCCATAGGAGGGATACATCCGGGAACAGGACAGTTAAATGAGATTATGGAACATGGTTCAGCCGGTGGATGTATTATGTCAGATATGATGAAGATATAGTAAATAAAAAGCCGTATTTCAACAATCAAACATGTTGAAATACGGCTTTTATAAAAGCATCATTCATCAAAAATAGTAACAATTTCACCATCCAGAATACGGTTTGTATTCTTTACGGCACAGAAGTTTCCGCACATACTGCAGGTGTCTTCTTTCTCAGGTTTGGCCTCTGCGCGGTAGCGTCTTGCTTTCTCAGGATCCATGCTGAGTTTGAACATTTCTTCCCAGTCAAGACGTTTTCTCGCTTCGCTCATCTTATAATCCCATTCTGCGGCACCGGGAACTCCTTTGGCAATATCAGCAGCATGAGCAGCAATTTTGGCAGCGATAATTCCCTCTTTTACATCAGCTGCATTTGGCAGACGAAGATGTTCTGCAGGTGTTACATAGCAGAGGAAAGCAGCACCTGAATAAGCAGCAATCGCACCGCCGATTGCGGAAGTAATGTGGTCATATCCGGGAGCAACATCTGTTACAAGCGGTCCAAGTACATAGAAAGGAGCGCCATGGCAAAGAGTTTTCTGGATTTCCATATTAGCTGCGATCTGGTTCAGCGGCATGTGGCCAGGTCCCTCGATCATAACCTGAACATCCTTTTCCCATGCACGTTTGGTAAGCTCACCGAGAGTGATCAGCTCTTCAATCTGTGCAGTATCAGTTGCATCTGCAATACATCCGGGACGACATGCATCTCCCAGACTTAAAGTGATATCATACTCTCTGCAGATATCAAGAATTTCATCAAAATGTTCATAGAACGGGTTCTCTTTTCCTGTCATTTCCATCCATGCGAACATAATAGAACCACCTCTGGAAACAATGTTCATGAGACGTTTATTCTGTTTGAAACGTGCTGCGGTTGCACGATTCATACCGCAGTGGATAGTCATAAAATCCACGCCGTCTTCTGCATGCATACGTACGATATCAATCCACTCTTCAGAAGTAATCTTGCCAAGTGCTTTGTGATAATATACTACTGCGTCGTAGATCGGAACAGTACCGATCATTGCCGGACATTCGGATGTAAGTTTGCGGCGGAAGCTTCTGGTATCTCCGTAGGAGCTGAGATCCATGATGGCTTCTGCACCCATTTCTACTGCTGAATGTACCTTTTCATATTCCATATCAACGTCTTTCCAGTCTCTGGAAACACCTAAATTTACATTGATCTTGGTGGTCAGCTTTGCACCGACACCGCTCGGACTGATGCTCTTGTGATTTTTGTTGCAGGGAATAATTACCTGTCCTTTTGCAATCAGTTCTCTTAATTCTTCCACGTCAAAGTGTTCTTTTTCTGCTACGATTTCCATCTGTGGTGTGATGATTCCCTGACGTGCCGCGTCCATCTGCGTTGTATACTGTGTCATTTTTTCCTCCTTGCCCTGCACTGTGGGCTCTTAATTGCTGCACATAGTAATAGATAAACAGCAATATTAAATGAACTGCGCCTCCTGCATACAGCAGGGACTTGCACCTGCGCATATTCGTAAGTTTTTAAGTAAACTACTGGTGTGACAGAGAGTGGTGCCCCCGGTCTGTCGTGGCAATATTTTATTGCCTTTCAGGCGTATGAAATCATTTGCCTGACTATTTGTCCGCAATTAAAACAAGGGGGAGATAATATGATATGTCCGTTCAGAGTAAAAGGAAAACTGCAATATGCCAACAAGCATATTGCAGTGTGGAAGAACTATAACTTTCCCTACGTTGGCATTATCCAAATCAGGTAATGGGTTAAAGCGATACAGCTTACTCTCAGCCTGTTTATACAAGCACCCCTTGTCTCAATTATAATCAGTGTATCACTTAGATATGGGAAAGTCAATATAAAATTTTGGCTACGTCATTGATAACGTAGCCGGATTTATGCAATTGCTATGGATAACTATGGTCAGACTAAGGACATATTATAGGCTTTGGAATCAGAATGCCATACTTTGTTTTTCATTTTTTTATTGGCAATTACCTTAATGCCGTACTTGGTATTCTTTTTCATTCCGGTGAGTGTAAAGAAATTGGAAGTTGTTGTTTTTACTTTTTTGAAAGAACTGCTTCCCGGATATTTTATGTAAATACTGTAATTGTCTGCACCGGCAGTTCTGTTCCATTTTACGCTCATGGAGCTGTTTGTGTTGCCTGCTTTCTGAAGAGTGATGACATTGGAAATATATCTGTCCGTAGAGGTTGAACTTACATACCGTTTATTTCCCAGAACCAGGTAAGGGTAAATCTTCACCTGATAAAATGTATTGCCGGATATTGGAATGGTAAAGGAATATCTGGTATTAAAATATTTAGTTATAAGTTTGTGGGCTGCAGAACTCTGGTATACAACCTTATAACCTGTAATGGAGTTTGAAGGGTTTACAGTCTGCATATTGAAGGTATATCTGCCGGTTGATGCATAGGAAGATTTAATCTTTATCTTTGAATAAAGCGTGGTACATCCCACAGTACGGGAAGAAATCGCAATGCCGGATGAATTCAGCGCTGTGATTTTAATAACGTAAGCAGTTCCGGCTTTTAGCTTATTGATCTTAGCTTTGTTGCGGGTATTGCCAATATAGCCGAGAAAACGATAGGAAGAGGAACTTAAAGGCTGATATTGACAGCATATTTGGAAGCATTGGTAACAGGTTCCACTGAATAGTTACAGAATTCTCGGAAGCTGCTGTCTGTCTGATCCCTGGCTGGGCGGTAAGAGAAGCGCAGGCATTCTGTGCATCGGATGATTCAATGGCAGGGGTGTCAGAATCGTCACTTTGAGCCAGTTCCACAGATTGTTCAGCGGGTGCCAGCTGTGCTGTGGCTGCGAATACAGAGGAAGCGGACGATAACGTGAGAACAGCACTGAGTGCAATACTCACAAAGAATTTTTTAAAACTTCTTGCTTTCATAGTAAAACCTCCTTTTGAAGTGCAAAACGAGAGAAAAAAATCGTTTTGCAGATAGTACACCGAAGTGTGTCTGAGCAGATTTAAATAATAAAAAAGCTCCGTTAATGTTTGATTTATTGTAACATAACGGAGCTGAATTTCTGTAATTTGTCGTTGCGGGTAGTGGTTACTCATCCCATCCGTCATACATACGGATATTGACCTGAATATTTCTTACAATATCTCCCTCCAGCAGATCCAGATCGGATTCATCGGAAATTGCAGGGAGATCCATTTCATCTTCCATTACTTCTGCATAAATCCAGTTATAGGCAGCCTCGTTTGCATTATCGATCGCATCGTCCAGAGTGTCGCCTTCAGCTTCACAACAGGCAAGATCCGGAAAAAATGCTTTATATCTGCCTTCTTCATTTTTGCGGAAAACCGCAGGATATATAAATTTCATTGGTAAGAACCCCTTTCTGCTTTACGTTTATACTTAGAATAGTATATAATACATTCATATATTCATCAAGAAAAAAAGAGTTATTAGTAACATTGGTAACAGAAGGATAAGGGGTTATATAGTATGCTGACAATAGAAATGGATAATTTTGACCTGGGGCAGATCTGCAGATCCGGGCAGTGCTTTCGGATGGATCAGATCGGTGATGACCGTTACCGGGTGATTGCGGGAGATAAATATCTGGAACTGACTCAGGAGAGAGGAATTGTCAATTTCTTTTGTCCGGAAGAAGATTTCATTTTCTTCTGGATCCGGTATTTTGATCTGGATTGTGATTACAGTGAATATATAAACATGATCAATCCAAGGGATAAATATCTGACAGCAGCAGGAGAGATGGGAAGCGGAATCCGCATTCTGCAGCAGGATCTGTGGGAGATGATTATTTCATTCCTGATCTCTCAACAGAATAATATTACAAGAATAAAGAAGTGTATTGAAAATATCAGCCGGGAATTTGGAGTAAGAAAAACAAGCAGCACAGGTGCAGAATATTATGCGTTTCCGACTGCAGAGGCATTGGCTTTGGCAACGGAAGAACAGCTTCGGGAGTGCAATCTGGGATACAGAGCAAAATATGTGCTGGACACAGCCAGAAAAGTCTGTTTCGGAGATATTTCACTTAACAGTCTGCATGATATGACTTATAAAGCTGCACGAAAAGAACTGCTGGGACTGTATGGAGTTGGTGAGAAAGTAGCTGACTGTATTTGTCTTTTCGGATTGCATCAGCTGGATGCATTTCCTGTAGATACTCACATCCGCCAGGCGTTGGATGCTCATTATAAACGGGGATTTCCAAACAGACGTTATAAGAGCTGCCGGGGCGTGATGCAGCAGTATATATTTTATTATGAACTGATGAAGTAACAATTCTGCAGATAACGATGGAATAGTTATTTGATGAAGGTCAGAAAACAAAGAGGAGGAATGTTATTATGGAAATCGGAGCAATGTTAGACGAATTAAGAGAAAAAGCACTGAAAGACCGTAACATCTGGCAGGAACTGATGGACACCAGAAAGGCAGAACAGCCGCTTGCCGCTTTCTGCGCGAAGTGTCGGGAACTGGGATATCAGATTTATGAGATGGATCTGATCACAGCCGGAGAAGAATTTTATGCTACCATGCGAAGAAGTACCAACGGTGGAGGTGAAAACTCTCCGAAGCTTGCAGGGGAAGACGATTTCTATGAACTTTTCTTCGCAAGCCTTGAGGAGCACATTTAGGCAAATAAGAAAGTCCTCATCTGCTGAGCTAGAGTGTGTCTGAAAAATCATTCCCGCAATCTGCACGCCCCACTTTGCGGGATATTTCACCCGAATTCAGTTGCCGTAGCCCACTACGGCGCCTCATCCGGGCAAAATATCCCACAAATTGTGACGCACATCTTGCAGAAAGCCTTTTTCAGACACGCTCT
>ENA-OQIM01000920-OQIM01000920.1-human-gut-metagenome-genome-assembly--contig:-NODE-920-length-10755-cov-1.157226_pt1 | contig 10755 bp, 13 predicted proteins | sample MGYA00242579_ERZ504744 | MGnify/ENA primary metagenome ERZ504744 (study PRJEB26092, sample SAMD00036441) | human gut metagenome | host: Homo sapiens | study: EMG produced TPA metagenomics assembly of...
ATGTATGGTGACTCATTGCGTGATACCTGCGTTGCGGTGTCATTTTATATGTTCGGACTGGGCGCCGTGGTGGTGACCTTGACCTCGGTTGCCGCTTGTGTATTCTTCGAATGGGCGATTACCAAGTTTATTTTGAAGAGAGAACGCTCTACCATCTGTGATGGTTCGGCTATTATAACCGGTGTGTTGCTGGCATTCAATCTGCCTTCCAACTTGCCGCTTTGGATTATTATCATCGGTGCGTTGGTGGCAATCGGTGTGGGCAAGATGACTTTCGGCGGATTGGGTTGTAATCCTTTTAATCCTGCGTTGGTAGGTCGTATCTTCTTGCTGATTTCTTTTCCTGTGCAGATGACTTCATGGCCGTTGGTTCAACAATGGGGAAGTTATACCGATGCTGAAACCGGTGCTACTCCGCTGGCATTGATGAAAATGGCTGTAAAGGGTGATGTAAATGCTTTAGGTCAGTTGCCCGATACATTAAGTCTGTTTCTGGGTAATAACCCGGGTTCGCTAGGTGAGGTGAGTGCATTGGCTTTATTGCTTGGCCTGGGATATATGCTATGGAAAAAGATTATTTCCTGGCATATTCCTGTATCTATTCTGGTGACTGTATTTGTATTTGCCGGTCTGATGCATTTGGTTGATCCGGTGGCTTACGCATCTCCGTTGGCTCACTTGTTTACAGGTGGTTTGATGTTGGGTGCTATTTTCATGGCAACCGACTATGTTACTTCGCCTATGACTCATAAAGGTATGATTATATACGGTGTGGCTATCGGTTTCCTGACCGTGGTTATCCGTTTGTTCGGTGCATATCCCGAAGGTATGTCTTTCGCTATATTCATTATGAACGCATTCACTCCGTTAATCAATACTTATTGTAAACCTAAAAGATTCGGGGAGGTAGTGAAGAAATGAAAAAAACTAGAATCATCTTTGAAAAACATGGTTATCGTACTGACGGCGATTACTGTGATTGCAACCGGACTTTTGGCTTATGTCAACCAACTGACTGCCGGTCCTATTGCTGAGGCTAATGCAAAGCTTTGAGTGACGCTATTGCAGTTGTAGTTCCGGGGTTTGATAACAATCCTGCGGAAGCTCCTGAAACTATAGAATTGGATGGTGCTACTTATAAATATATAAGGCAACCAAGGGTGGCGAATTTATTGGTGCTGCCGTAGAATCTTCTGCCAATGGTTTTGGTGGCGCTTTGAGTGTGCTGGTAGGTTTTGACAAAGAGGGAAATATCATAGACTATTCTTTGTTGAGCCATGCTGAGACTCCGGGCTTGGGGTCAAAGGCGGCTGATTGGTTTAAGAAAGGTGCAAAAGGCGACATTACCGGTATGAATCCGGGACAGGGAGCATTGGTGGTAAATAAGGATGGTGGTCAGATAGATGCTATCACAGCTTCTACCATCACTACACGTGCTTTCTAAAAGCTGTGAACAATGCTTATGCAGCATATAGTGGTCAGAATGTGGATGGCGCTAGTGGTGCAACTCAGCAAGTGTCTGAAACTGTTGCCGAAAAATGCTACTGCCTGCGATGCTCAATGTGAAGGAAACGAGGCATGTAAGCAGGTTTGTGACTCTACAGCCTGCAAGACTGTTTGTAGCGATAAATGTGATCCTGCTAACTGCGATAAGGCAGAACTGCAAAAAGTAGAATGTCCCAAGCAAGAATTGTAAAAATAAAAATAAGGAAGGAGCAGACTATGAATAATTTAAAGTATTGATGAACGGGATTGTAAAAGAGAATCCCACGTTTGTACTCCTTTTGGGTATGTGTCCTACATTAGGAACAACATCTTCTGCCATCAATGGTATGGGGATGGGATTGGCTACGGCTTTTTGTATTAATCTGTTCTAATGTTGTAATTTCGGCCATTAAGAATTTGATACCTGATATGGTGCGCATTCCGGCCTTTGTTGTGGTTATTGCATCATTCGTAACCTTGTTGCAGATGATTATGCAGGCATATGTGCCGGCACTTTATGCTACTTTGGGCTTGTTCATCCCATTGATCGTAGTAAACTGTATTCTGCTGGGACGTGCCGAAGCTTTTGCAGCAAAGAACGGTCCCGTGCCTTCATTCTTCGATGGACTGGGTATGGGGCTCGGATTTACTCTTGCATTGACTATCCTTGGTGGTGTACGTGAGTTCCTAGGCACAGGCAAGTTGTTTGATATCACTATCATGCCTGAGCAATACGGAATGTTGATTTTCGTTCTCGCACCGGGAGCCTTCATTGCATTGGGATACCTTATTGCGATTGTGAATAAACTGAAGAAAGCATAACCCGTAAAAAGTAAGAATATGGAATATATATTGATATTTATCACCGCTATATTTGTGAACAACATTGTGTTGTCACAATTCTTGGGTATCTGCCCGTTCCTCGGTGTATCCAAAAAAGTTGAGACAGCTACGGGTATGGGTGCGGCTGTTGCATTCGTGCTTACCATCGCTACCATTGTTACCTATCTTATCCAGAAATTTGTACTCGATGCTTTCGGGCTGGAATATTTGCAGACTATTGCATTTATCCTTGTCATTGCAGCATTAGTACAGATGGTGGAAATCATATTGAAGAAAGTGTCTCCTGCCCTTTATCAGGCATTAGGAGTATTCCTTCCGTTGATAACCACTAACTGCTGTATTTTGGGTGTAGCTATCTTGGTCATTCAGAAAGATTTTGATTTGTTGACTGGCGTGGTTTACGCCTTCTCGACAGCTCTTGGTTTTGCTTTGGCTATGGTATTGTTTGCAGGTATCCGTGAACAATTAAGTTTGGTGAATATACCTAAAGGAATGCAGGGAATGGCTATCGCATTGGTTACTGCCGGTCTGCTGGCAATGGCATTCATGGGATTTTCAGGTGTAGACAAAGGTTTGGGTGTTCTGTTTGGAATAGAATAGTTCACTTCATCGTTAAAATAAACCGATTCAGAAGTCCGGAGCACAGCTTCGGACTTTTTTATTAGAAAGAAATCCATTGTTCTTGTCCGTAAATTCAATTTTTATGCTTATTTTTGCATTAGAATTAATAGAGAGATTAAATGGCTATGACCTTGATTGTACTCGCGGCCACTATGGGGAATAAATATGGTGGATTGAAACAGCTGGAGGGAATAGGTCCTAATGGCGAAACAATATTAGATTTTTCCATATATGATGCCGTAAGAGTCGGATTTAATAAGATCGTATTTGTCATAAGCAGACATTTTGAACAAGAATTCAAGAAACTGGTATCAGGCAAATATGAACATGTGGTAGAAGTGGAGTATGTTTATCAGGATGTGGAAACGATTCCTGAAGAAAAGCGTAATCCGAAACGCAAAGCACTGTACGGCTCGGTAAGAGCTGTTTTGATGGGAGAAGAGTTGATTGACTCTCCATTCGGTGTGATAAATGCCGTGAACTTTTACCAAAAGAGAAAGTTTTGAATTGTTATATGATAATCTGGTGATGTTGGGAGAAGCTGACTACCATAGTTTCAATATTTGCTACAGGCTGAGAAATGTATTGGCGGAAAGCGGAGGGGTTACCCGTGGTATTTGTGAAGTGGATGAAAAGGGATATCTGTTGTCCGTTACAGACCGTGTAGGAGTAGAACGGATAAGTGGAAATCCGATGTATCCTAATGAATTACATAAATGGGTAGCTTTGGATGACAACAGCTTGGTTTCAATGAATATGTGGGGATTTACTCCGCAGGTATTTGGTGAGATGAAGAAGGCGTTCGATAAGTTTATAGATGAGAATGGAATGGATATGAAAGCTCATTATTCTATTCCGGCTTTTATGAATGAGCGTATTGCTGACGGAGTCAGGGTGAAAGTGATTGAGACACCTGCCAGATGGATGGGGTTGGTATCGCATGATGACAAGATACAAGTCCTGCTTCGTATCAATGATATGATACGAAAAGGGATTTACCCGTCGAAGTTGTTTTGAACCTATTAGAAAACGACAGAATATTAAGTATTATGAAAGAAAGAATTTTAGTAACAGGAGGAACCGGCTACATCGGTTCTCATACGGTAGTAGAGCTGCAAAATAGCGGTTACGACGTAGTGATTGTGGACAATTTGTCCAATTCAAGCGCCGATGTGGTAGATAATATAGAAAAGGTTTCAGGAATCCGTCCTGCATTTGAAAAGTTGGATTGCTTGGATTTTGAGGGAATGGACAAGCTGTTTACTAAATATCCGGGCATAAAAGGTATTATTCATTTTGCGGCTAGCAAGGCTGTGGGTGAATCGGTACAAAAACCGTTGTTGTATTATCGCAATAACTTGGTTTCATTGATTAACCTGTTGGAGTTAATGCCGAAACATGGAGTAGAAGGTATTATTTTTTCATCATCATGTACGGTGTATGGTCAGCCCGATGTTCTTCCTGTAACGGAAGAGGCTCCGATTAAGAAGGCTGAGTCTCCGTATGGTAATACAAAACAGATCAATGAAGAAATTATTCGTGATACAGTTGCTTCGGGATCGCCTATTAATGCTATTATGTTGCGTTACTTTAATCCTATTGGCGCACATCCCACTGCATTAATAGGTGAATTACCTAATGGTGTTCCACAAAACTTGTTACCCTACGTTACTCAGACAGCAATGGGTATTCGTGAAAAACTGAGTGTGTTTGGGGATGATTATGATACACCGGACGGTTCTTGCATCCGTGACTATATATATGTAGTGGATTTGGCGAAGGCTCACGTTATCGCAATGGATCGCATTTTGAATAACAAGCAGAAGGAGAAGGTGGAAGTCTTTAATATTGGAACGGGTAAAGGCGTTTCTGTATTGGAACTGATCAATACATTTGAAAAAGCTACCGGTGTGAAACTTAATTATCAGATCGTGGGTCGTCGTGCCGGAGATATTGAGAAGGTATGGCTAATCCTGACTTCGCTAATAAGGAGTTGGGATGGAAGGCAGAAGCCAATTTGGAGGACACTCTACGTTCGGCTTGGAACTGGCAGTTGAAGCTAAGAGAAAGAGGAATTCAATAAGAATTAAGATATTTTTAGAAAGACCGATGAACAAAGGACGCTAGTGTGGCGTTTTATAGATGCAAATAACCTGAAACCCCTCTTGGATATGTGAATACCTGATTGGCGGTAGTTATGTTACTCAAAACATAGAGCAGGCTAAAAAATTGCATAGTAGTTTTGTCGTGTTTTATTTTGTGTTTGTGTTGTGGCTGTTCTCCGACGTGAGTCGGGGGACAGTTTTTTTGACTATTTAGTTTGTTTTTTAGTTATTTATGGCTATATTTGTCGAAAATAATCACGCACTACTTTATGAAAACAAAATTTTGGATCATCTGCTTATCAGTTTTCTTTGTGTCTTGCTTGCGTAATATGCATGATATATACACGGGGGGAGGGGAAGAAGGGGAGGAAAAATCAATAAAGACGATTTTTGATTTTACTACTGTCGTAATAGTCAACTTATTATTGATTATGGTATGAAAGTACAGACTGCTTTTTATTCTGTATGATGAATATCCTATGGAATTAGTTGAAAATACTTGGGAGTTTAAAGATATAAATCCCATTTATGCTGCTTCGACTGATATGAATGGTAGATTTTTTTCAAAAGTATCTTTGCCGGCTTATTTGAAAAGGTATGGCTGGTAACTGATAATGTGTTGGTCGTATCACCTGTTGAATTGGAATTACTATCTGACGGACTAACCTTTAATTATGTTGATTATAAGGCACAACTGTCTGCCGATGGGCGTTCTAGAGCAGTAATGGAGGAGTGAGTTATCCTGACGGATATGATGTATTGGGTAATTGGAATGAAAATGGGGTTCCTGATTATTTGTTGCCTGAAAGTTGGACATACTGGTGCTTTTTTAGAGAGATGCAGTAATTTAAGCCGTTCTATAGTAGTAGATAATCGTAATTTGTTGGAAAGATTTCCGGAACTGCGTACTTCAGGGAGTAATGATATGGTAATAACTAAATCTACAGGTTTGGTAGCGACTTATTTTAATTTCTCGTCTACTACGTGGGAGGATATGGTTGCTTATTATACTTATAAAGAAGGAGAGTCCGTGGACATGGCTACCATAAAAAAGACCATCCTGATTCCTCGTTCCAGTAGGAATGCTCCTAAATCTTTAGTCGGTGAGCAAATAAAACTAAAATATTGGAATAAGGAACAAAGCAAGTATGAAGATGAATTCCCCCAAGGCACTCATATTGGATGGATTTTATTGGGAATGGGATTTGGAAAGAAAAGGGTGTTTTTCCTCGTTATTCTAATCCTGCATATAACGATAATAAAGAGCAACGTTCAATTTTGTTAAGTGATCCGGAACTGGACAATTGTTTCTTTATGGCTATGGAAGATAATGTGGACATGCGTTTTTAATGATGTACAGTTTGCTATTATGGCATCTTCTTCTTCTTCTGTAGAACCTACTCCTAATATACCGGATGAAGTAAATAAGGGTGAAATTTCGTATGTAGTCAAAGGGTCTTTGGCTTATGAGGACAATTGGCCTGATAAGAATGATTATGATATGAATGATGTTGTGATATATTATTCCAGTACAGTTGTGAAAGATAAATCTTCTAACGCATTGGTGCGCACCACTACTACTTTTACTCCGATGAATGATGGTGCTACTTATACAAATGGGTTTGGTTTCCAGTTGGATTACGTAGGGAAGGAGCATATTGATTTGGTGCAGGTGAGTCAAGAAGGTAATGTGAATCGGAAAAAACTTTGAGCCGGGAATAAGAAAAGCCTGTATTAATTACTTTTTTCTGATATAAAGCCTGTTCTCAAAAAGCCTGTGACTGTAGTGATCGGATTTAAAAAATATGATAAAGTAAGCGATATGGATGCTTATCCGCCTTACAATTCTTTCATTTTTGTGAATAAACGTTCTCATGAAGTACATTTGTCAGGCTATAAGCCGACAAGCGTAGCTGATGAGAGTTTACGTGGTACGGGTAGTGATTTGAGTCAAGATTCCAATGGTACCCCAATGTATTATATAGCAGAAGATAATATGCCTTTCGCTATAAATATCAGTAACAGTGAATTTAGATGGCTTCAGAGAAGGTGTCTATTACCACCTATTATCCCGAGTTTAAACAGTGAGAGATTCTTTGGTGCGGATTATAAAGATTGGTATTTACACCCCAAAGAATAATAAAGGGTGAAAAGTACTGTTGTTTTTGATAAATCAGATTAACAGGACTTTTTTACTTGAAAAAATGTCACCTTTTGAAGCCAAGTGATTCAATTCTTTTTGTACTTTTGCGGACAATATGATTTTATAAAGGAAAACTCACATGGATTCAGTCTTTATTACGACGCGTAAGCAACGGGTTATCAGAGAACTAAGGGATTATATGTTGATTGCTCTTGGTATGCTGATGTATGCTATCGGATGGACCGTCTTTTTGTTACCTAATGACCTTCCTTCAGGTGCGGTGCCAGGTATTGCTTCTATTGTTTATTGGGCTACCGGTTTGCCGGTCCAGTACACCTATTTGGGAATAAACGGAGTATTGTTGATACTTTCTTTGGTTATTTTGGGATGGAAGTTTAGTGTGAAAACCATCTATGCTGTATTTGTGCTGACTTCTATTCTGCCTATCATACAGGATTTGACAGGGGGAGAGTCTTTAATACATGATCAACCTTTCATGGCTTGTGTCTTGGGAGCCTTTTTCTGCGGAGGTGGTATTGGTGTCGCTTTTTCTGCCAATGGTAGCACAGGAGGTACGGATATTATAGCTGCTATTGTCAATAAGTATCGTGATATTACTTTGGGCCGGGTTATTTTGATGTGTGATTTGGTTATTATCTCTTCCAGTTATTTTGTATTGCATGATTGGGAGAAGGTGGTATATGGATATGTTGTCTTGTTTATATCCAGCTTTGTCTTGGATCAGGTGGTAAATAGTGCTCGTCAGTCAGTGCAATTCTTTATCATTTCGAAGAAGCATGAAGAAATAGGGCATCGCATAAATAAAGATCTTCATCGAGGGGTGACGTTCATTGACGGAGTAGGTTGTTATACCGGTGCAGGTGTGAAAATGATGTTTGTGCTGGCAAAAAAACGTGAGTCTACTACTATATTCCGTTTGATAAAAGATATCGATCCGAACGCATTTGTAATCACAAAGTTGCTGTCATTGGTGTATTTGGAGAAGGCTTTGATAGAATAAAGGTGAAATAAGAGTTCCGAAGTTAAAAAATAGAATAAGGGCGTTCTGAATGGACGCCTTTTTTATGTCTGTTTTTTGAATGAACTTCAAAGGATATAAGACTTTGTTAACTGAGTAAACTTTCATAATGTAAGTTTGTTGTCTGTTTTGCAGCAATAAACATGTATAAAATAATATTTTAAAATTATATCAGATTATATTTTGATATCAAATGTTAGTTTATACCTTTGCTATATAAAATAAGAATGATAAACTAATAAATAACCTGATCATGGAAACAAAACTTACAGAAGAAACCCGAGTAGAAAGTGATTTAATTGGTGCCCGCGAAATTCCGGCCAGTGCATTGTATGGTGTGCAAACTCTAAGAGGCATAGAAAATTTCCCAATTAGTAAATTTCATCTAAATGAATATCCGTTGTTTATTAACGGTCTTGCCATTACGAAAATGGCAGCTGCAATGGCTAACTATGAGTTAGGTTTATTAACTAAAGAACAAAAAGATGCCATAGTATTGGCGTGTCAGGAAATCTTAAATGGTGAGCATCATGAGCAATTCCCGGTGGATATGATTCAGGGAGGTGCCGGTACTTCTACCAATATGAATGCTAATGAAGTCATTGCTAACCGTGCTTTGGAGATTATGGGACACAAACGTGGCGAGTATCAATATTGCTCTCCTAATGACCATGTGAACTGCTCACAATCAACGAATGATGCTTATCCCACTGCAATCCATATTGGTATGTATTATTCTCATCTTCGTTTTCTTCCTTATTTGGAATCGCTGATTGGTGCATTCCATAAGAAAGGAGAGGAGTTTGCACATATCATCAAAATGGGGCGTACTCAGTTGGAAGATGCCGTACCTATGACTTTAGGTCAGACATTCAATGGTTTTGCCAGTATATTGAGAGACGAAATTCGTCATTTGAATGAAGCGGCGGCAGACTTCCTGACAGTAAATATGGGTGCTACCGCTATTGGTACAGGCATTTGTGCGGAACCGGGATATGCAGAAAAATGTGTGGAAGCATTGTGTGAAATTACAGGTTTTGATTTCAAATTGTCGTCAGATTTGGTAGGAGCTACTTCAGATACTTCCTGCTTGGTAGGTTATGCTTCAGCTTTAAAAAGGGTAGCCGTAAAAGTAAATAAAATATGTAATGATTTACGTTTGCTGGCCAGTGGACCGCGTTGTGGTTTAGGAGAATTCAACCTTCCGGCTATGCAACCGGGATCTTCTATAATGCCAGGTAAGGTGAATCCGGTGATTCCTGAAGTGATGAATCAGATTTGTTATAAAGTAATAGGTAACGAACTATGCGTGACTATGGCTGGCGAAGCTGCTCAAATGGAACTGAATGCTATGGAACCGGTGATGGCACAGTGTTGTTTTTGAATCTGTAGATTTAATGGTCAATGGTTTTGAAACCCTGCGTACACGTTGTGTAGAAGGTATTACTGCTAATGCGGAACGCTGCAAGATTGAAGTGCATAACAGTATTGGTGTAGTAACCGCATTGAATCCGATTATTGGTTATAAAAATTCTACAAAGATTGCAAAAGAAGCGTTGGAAACAGGTAGAAGTGTCTATGAACTGGTCTTGGAACATGGTATTTTAAATAAGGAAGAGTTGGATACAATTCTAAGTCCGGAGAACATGTTGAAACCGGTAAAATTGGATATTAAGCCTAGAAGATAAATTTATTTCACCACAGACTACAGGAAAGTAAAGAACTTGTTTTATGAAGCCGGCTTCAATATTTGTAAAGCCGGCTCCATGAGTGGTGGCACTAGTTTTATTCCTGCCGATAAATTAATTTCTAGAAATCCGGCATAGTGTTTTGTCACCGCTATAGCGTATAAATTGTTTTTTCATATTTTATCAGCAGATAGTTTGCGTAGTCTGTGGTATACTTTTTTAGAACTTTCTGAATGTGAGGCGTGCATAATCAGATTTCAGAATTAGTTTCTTGCCTGTTGCTTTTTCCACTTTAAGATGATTAATAGCTTGATTAAGTCCGAAAGGTTTCAATTCATTCAGTGTCGTTAGTTTTTCTTCATCTCCCCGTGGCGGAATTCACTCATGGTTACCTCATCTCCTTTATAAGAGAAACGTCCGATATGAGTGCCTCCATTTCCACCTTTGGCACTGATTCCACCAATGTAACTGGATACTATAATAAATGCGGTTACATTCTTCTATTTTTCCATTAGTATATTCTATAGTCATTAATTGCCATCTGCCATCTAATTTGCCATTGATGGGAGCTTTGTCACAACTGCTGATTCCCAGCATAAAGAGTATGAATAATAATATTTGTTTCATATGTTGATTGGGTTGACAGTTAAAACTTTTATTTATTGCCTGATTTGATAATTCCTTGTTTGCGGATAACCAGCATTCCACCATAATTATTTCCAAGCATGCTGCCGCGATCCATAGCTCCGGATACAGTGAAACTCCATCCTTTCAGTTGTTGTGGAGCATAAGTTACTTCAAACAAAGAGTTGAATTGTTTCTTTATTTCAT
>ENA-OQIM01000922-OQIM01000922.1-human-gut-metagenome-genome-assembly--contig:-NODE-922-length-10750-cov-3.051492_pt1 | contig 10750 bp, 18 predicted proteins | sample MGYA00242579_ERZ504744 | MGnify/ENA primary metagenome ERZ504744 (study PRJEB26092, sample SAMD00036441) | human gut metagenome | host: Homo sapiens | study: EMG produced TPA metagenomics assembly of...
CGCTGGCGGCACGGCTTGCCGCGGAGTTGTTTTGGCCCAGACCGTTTTGATAGGCGCGCTCTTCTTCGTACAGCGGCCGAGCGTGGGGCATCGACGTTCTCGGCAAAGACCGAGAACTTGCCGGCGCGCAGCTGCGGATCGATCATAAAGCGCACGAGGGGCTCGCCGACAAAGACATAGCGGCGCTTTTCGGCCTGCGCCTTCACAAACTCGCGGACTCGCGCGAAAGCTCGGGGTAGAACGGGGCGAGCATGGGATCGTCGTCGGCGGCGATCAGGATGGTATAGAGTGCCGGCGCCGTGTTGACGCCGTTGATCACCAGAGTCTGATCCTCCATGTCGCGAGCGGCCTGCTTGGCAAGCTTCTTAAAGGAGAACGGGGCACGGGTGGCACCGAAGATGCCGGCCACGTGGTCCTCGAAGATGTTCAGGAAGTTCACGAAAGATCACTCTCCGTATAGGTTCTTTGGTATCCGAGCAAATATAGGCATATCCCAACGATTATAGAGGATAGGGTTCCCGCAACCGCCGCCTTGGCGACGACCGCGGCTGCAAGGCTGGCAATTTCCATATGGTGTGCAAGACAGGACGCCGCTGCGCAGCCGATGCCGGCGACAGCGATGGCGGCGATTACGGCAAGGTTTGAGCCTGATCGGCACGCTTGGCATGGGCGTTGAGCAGCGCAGATGACGCCGCGGCAGTTGCCGCTACCAGCACAAAGGCAGCCCAAAGGAGTGGGTCTCCCAGCGCTGCGGCAACGTTACCGAGCCCAGCACGCTCCGGCTGAAAGCGCGACCGTGGCCAGACGGGCAAAAAGTGCGCCCATGCCCGTTGCCGCGGCGGCGCTTGCCGGGCCGAGCCAAAATGACGCGACGCCGGCGGTGACCCCAGCTGCCAGGAAGGTATTGCCGGTCAGACAGCCAAGCGCGAGTGCACAGGTGAGTGCGGCGCTCGCGGCAGCCTCGGTGCGACCCCAGGCGATCCACCAACCGGACATGGCGGCGGCAAAGATCACCGCGACGGGCAACATCGACAGGACGCCCTGTGCCTGCATGGTGGCGTTTGCCATGAGCACCAAAAAGCCCACAGCCGAGATGGCCGAGCCAATCTGGGGGGCCAGGCCGGCCGCCGCTCCGATCGCGATAGCCGCAATGACCAGGCCGGGAAGCGCCGCGACGCCGGCCGTCTGCATCAGCAAAAAGCTAAAGGCGCCGCACGTTAGCGCCGAGATAGCGTGCATGGCGTAGTCGCGCGCATGGCTCCAGCGCGTGCCTGCCAGCCGAGTGCGGGGTCGACTTCGATGGTGTCGTCCTCGTAGTGCGACGGCTCGATATCGTCGAGCTCCTGCTCGTCATCCGAAAGTTCGCCAACCATTTGCTCCAGGCTGCGACGGCCTTCGCGCACGCTGCCCAGACCGGCAAGGAGCTGGTCGCAAAATGCCTCGATGCTGTTGGGGCGGTCCTGCGGCATGGGGGAGAGCGCGCTCATGAGCGCGGCCTCGGCTCCCGGGGGAAAGTGTGGTATCAGCTCGCTGGGATAGGTGGCGCCGCCGATGATGCGGCCGAGCGAGTCGGCGGGCGTGGCCGCCATAAAAGGAGCGCTGCCGCACAGGCCCTCGTAGATCACACAGGCGAGGGCAAAGACATCGGCGCGCTCGTCGACCGTGCCGGTCTCGATATCGAGCTGCTCGGGCGGCATGTAGCCGATGGTGCCGCCGCGTGAGCCGCCAAAGCCACCGGCGGACGACAGCCGCGCCATGCCAAAGTCGGTGAGCTTTACATTGCCCGAGTGGTCGATGAGCACGTTGGCGGCTTAATGTCCAGGTGGAGTACGCCATTACTGTGGGCGAAGGTGAGCGCCTGGCCCAGGGCATCGGCAATGGCCGCGGCCTCGTCAAAGGTAAGTGAGTGGCCGTCCGCGCGGTGCAAAAACTCGGCCAGCGACATGCCATCGACATATTCCATAACCAGGTAGGCATAGGCTGTGTCGTGCGTAAAGTCGATGACCTGCACGATGTTGGGATGTTGAAGCATGGCGGCAGTGTGCGCCTCGCGCAGGACATCCATGATGTCGCTAGCGGGCATGCCGGCACCGTTGATAAGGGGGATGCGTTTAATGGCGACGCGGCGGCGCAGGTGCGTGTCGCGGCAGATCTCGATGGAGCCAAAACCGCCGGTCGCAAGTGTCTCGAGCGGCTGGTACCGCTTGAGCAGCTCGCGAGAGCTGGTGCCCTCCAAAGGAACGTCCGGCGAGAACCGGGCGGTATGTTGCGAGAAAAGCGGCATGGCCAACCCTCGTGCGTTTAAAGTTCGTTTGCGAGCGGCGGGCGCGGGGCCGAGCCGTTCGCGGTGGCATAGATGCTGCTAGTGTAGCACGCTCGGGCAGATGGCGAGGATAGCGGGATGCGAGGTGGCCCGATCGATTCGGCCCGTTTCGGCTCGTTTGGAAAGCGCATCTCAGTTTTCAGCCAAATTATGGGATGCGCTTTCCAAATGGGGTGGGCTGCGGAAACTGCATCCCAGAATATTGCCCTGGAACGGGATGCGCTTTCCGAACCGGCGTCCAAAAGGAAACCGCATCCCGCTTTGATGTGGGGACTGCGAACAAAAGCCGGACCGTGATCTGGCGCGGATTGGAGTTCGCTGAATCATTGATGCTGGCTGGTGTGAGAACAGAGATAAACGAGCGGCTCGAGCGATATAATGACACGCTATGGAGGCCGTATGCTCTTTTCCCGCCGTTCTGCTACATTTGCCTGCGCCATTGCGCTTGTCGTAATGGCGGTCACCCCTTATCACCGGTTTTCATCTTCAATCGGCCTAGCGTCAGGTGCAATGACCTGGCTCGTTATCCTGGGCGCATGCCTCGCGGCGTTTGTTCATGGTGCTGCGCTATGCAAGGGGGGAATGAGAAGGCCGAGGCATCTCGGTGCCATCGGTGTTTTCCTTGGTGTTATTGCAACGGTTCCCGAATGGGCCGACCTGGCTTTCTATGCTCGCGGAGACTCTATTCCAATCGTGTTTGCACCGATTTGGTTGTTACATGGCGTTTCGTGTGTCTCGTGCTTTGTTGGGTCGCTGCTTCTCTCATATGTTATTTGGGGCACGGCGGACTCTCCTTTGACGCAGAGTCGACACGGACTGACGAAAGGGAAACTCGTCACCCGCAGGACGCGATTTTTACAGAAACAATAGCCGTCATGTCTTGCCTGCTGTTTTGCTGTCGAGTTTCATGGAGAGTCGTTCCCGAGCCATGGGGGATGCCCCCTGTAACGGCCGCGTCAATTGGCCTTGCGCTTTTAATTCCGTTGGTCTATCTCGCATTGACTGTGGCCCCGCCGTTTTGCCGCCCTCGTGCCTTTGGCCATGGGCGGCGCGACGTGTTTGCCTGTTCTGTGCTCGTAGCAGTTCCTATTGGTCTTATTCCGGCTGTTGAGGCGGCATACTTCGCAAGCGATGCCGTGGTCATTGCATTGCTGGCGATGGGGTCCGTTATCGCTGCTGCCTTCGTATGCATGTTGCTAAGGGGGAAACGGGACAACAATTCGGATATCGCCTGTGCGTCCGACACATTCGATGCGGGGGTGTTTTCCCCTGCCCTGTCGCCTAGAGAAGAGCAGTTTGTTCGACTGCTGCTCAAAGGGAAAACGCCGGCGGAAATTGCCAAGGAGACGGATACGAAGCCATCGACGGTGAGAACAACGCTTCACCGAGCATACGGGAAGCGTCGGTTGCGGGCTCACGCGAGCTCGTGGCGCTGTTTGCGGGTGAGGGCGATACTGTAGGGCATGAGCTACCGCAGCGGCATGCTGACGATATAGTGGCATCAGCTCGAACGCGCCGGCTGTTTCGATACCTGCTCACATTATTCTTTATCCTCCTTGCGGCGGGGCCCTTGGTAATGGCGGATAGCGATTGGGGGTCCGGTGTTTCGCGGGCTGTCGCCTTTTCCCTCTTAAGCTACGCATTGGGTCTCGGACTGCTTCTGTCGCTACGCTACGCGGGTGGAAAAGCGAATCGTGGCGCTGCGCTGGATAGAGCGGGTGAAGCGATTTGGCTCGGAAGCCCGTACGTATGGGCGGTGCTATCTGCTGTGGAATGGTCTTTTATCTATATCGCGGCATTGATGTGCATACGCGTTCCGTTGATGGCTGTGCCGGTCCTGTTTTGCGGCGTGGCGTCTACGGCTTCGCTCGCTGTTGGGCTGCGTCCGTTTAAGGTGCATGCCCATGCTCGGGCTATCGTGCCGTTGGTGTCAATGGGCATGGTTGCCTTAATCTATGCGGTCGCTAGGGGGCGAATCCATGGACTTGCGGTGCTGACGGGGGTGCTGCTCACATATATAGTGATGCGAAGCTGTCCGCAGCGCAAAATGCTTGGGATATGGATGCTTTGCTTCGGGGCGACGGCTCCTGTTTGGGCTGTCTTGCTCAATATGGTGCAGGATCTGACGGTTTTCGAGCCGTTGTTCCTCGCGTCGTTGTTGGGGCAAAGTTCGGCTGTCAATGTCGTCGTGGCAACGGTGATTGTTTGCTGGTCTGTGCCCATGTTCGTTACGCACATCGCGCTCGCCCGCTCGGTTGAGGACGAGAAGGCCGTCTTGGAGTACCGGGCGAACGGGTCCACCGAAACGGCCCGCGTGCGCCAGCTGGCCCTGCTTACGTCGCGCTCCCTTTCTGATGTTCAGTCGCAAATTTTGCTGATGACGGCAGAGGGGGCAACGACAAAGGCCATTGCGGAGGATGTCGGTTACGCTGCATCTACGGTGCAAGCGCTGCGGTCTGCATCTTACCGCCAGTTGAAGATCAAGAATAAGGCGGAGCTAATTTTATTGTTATCGCAGGTAAATAACGTGTAAACGCCTGAGCAATCAACTCAATAGCGGGTGTTTACAGACATCTTTCTCTATTCATGCGAAGGTTGCCGTGCGTCGACGCATTGTTAACCGCTTTTGATTGGAGAAGGCCATGATTAAGCCAAGGAGCGCTATTGCTCGAATCGGAGTCGGCTTGGTGATTGCAGCTGGTCTGTCCCTAGGGGTTCCCGCTGCATCGTTTGCACAAGAGGAGTTTGACACCTCTCAGGTTTCCAGCATTACTCAAAACGCCGATACGGGAATTACGACCTGTACGAACAATGCCGATAAGGCATTTAGTTTTCAATGTGCCGGGACGAGTGCAACTGGCTACCGTCAAAAGGATGATTCCTCATCGCTCTATCTGGATATCCAGGGCCATACGGGAAATCCGCTTCGGTTATATACAGACGGTGCGTATAACACAAGCGGTAGCGGCAGCATGAATTGTACTCAGGGAACGTATCGTTCGAATCACAAGGGACAGTGGGAAATGTATAACCTCGTCCGTGAGAACGGGCGATCTGCGGCGCGACTGACTGCATGGGCGGAGTCTGGCTACGGCACTGTTATTGGCGTATGGAGCCCCGACTGCGTCGGGCATTTCCACAAGCTTCCCGCATAGTTGTTTGAAATGGCTCCCTTCCGGCTTTCTGGGTCGGAAGGGGGAGGAGGACGTATGAACCAAAAGCTCGCAAGATACGAACTGTCGAAAACGATTAGACGTCCAGCTTTTATCCTTGCTCTCTTGATTGCGGTCGCAGTTGCAATAGCTGCCGCGCTGGAGCCGTGGGCAAATTTGGAAAAAGAGCGCCACAACCTTCTTTCTTTTGGTTACGGCGTTGGCGTGCAAGCCGAAAATTATCTCGGTCAAACACGTGAAAGCAGCTTCGGCAACTGGATTGTTGTGAGCGCGAACGCGCCACTGTCTGCGTCGGTGTTTTTCTATGCACTGCCCCTGCTTGCAATGTTGGCTGGATCTTGGTCGTGTCTCTTTGAGCGTTTGAGTGGTTATGACATGCAGATATGCACGCGCGTTTCCAGAAAGGCGTACGTGAACGTAAAGATGCTGTCTGCTTTCCTCTCCGCGTTTACAGTGACTGCCATTCCTCTGCTCGTCAATTTCCTGATCGTCTCGATGCTTTTTCCTGCGTATCTTCCTCGGGTCGATGAGTCGACTTACGTAGGACTTTACCTGCATAGCTACTTCTCCGGTCTATTTTATTCGCATCCTTTGTCATATGTGCTCGCATACACGCTGTTCGATGCTGTCACGCTCGGGACTTTATCCATGGCTGTAACTGGCTTCTCAATTTTGTTTCGTAGCAGAATCAAAGCGATAATTGTCCCGTATCTGCTAATGGTTGCGTGGCATTTTGCAAATGGCTGGATCTTCGGCGTAATGGCTTGTGTGGGGTTTAACTGCAATATCCTCAACAGCATCAGGTCGGAATCGCTGAATAACTGGCCAGACATTCGAGCCGGTTTTGCGGAAATCATATTATTGACCCTTGCTTCGTTGGCTTTTTCTGGGGCGTGGAAAAGACGCGAGGTGGTCTGATGCTGTTTAGGCTGGTCGCCGCGGACTGAGGACCGTTTTGAAGAAGAACATCCTTACTTTTATTGCAATTGCGGCAGTGACCGTTGCGAACTTGGTGTACGCCTACGGATTGTCTTCTGTGTATGGGGTTAGAACGGATACCTTGGGGTTTGCGGATAATCTTGCGCTCGTGTTTGCCGGATCTGCTCCGTTTGAGCCTAGGCCCGGGTCATGTTTGTGCCTCCGCTAGGATGGCTATTTCTCATTCTGCTTATTCTCTATACAACACTCGACTATCCGACCGAATCGTTGCACGGGTTTGGTTTGCAAGCGCTTGTTCGATGCCGGGCAAGAACCCTTTGGTGGGTCTCGCGTTTTATCTTGGTGGCGGCAGTAACGGCATTTTCACTGCTCGTGGTGGTTTGCTCTGTTGTGATTTGGAGCTTGGTGGTGAGCTCCTCGTTCAGCGCGGTCATTCATGGTGAGTCGCTTCAACTGGCTAATTTGGCACCGTGGTTTCTCAAAGCTGCCGAGCAGATGCGCTGCCGTTTTTCATAGGTCTCTTATTTGCTTTTGAGGCGCTTGCGTTTGCGCAGGCAGCGGTTGGGTTTGTGCTTGGGTCGTCAGTCTCGTTTGTGGTTTTAATGAGCTACCTGATCTGCTCGGCATATGCACGACATTGGGCGCTATTGGGTAACGCCTTGATGCTGTTGCGCTGGGGTGGAATTGTCAAAGAGGGAATCGCGGCGGGCTCGAGTGTCTTGTCATCAATTGGGCTTATGTCGTTATGCCTATCGTTGGGTGGACTGTGGTTTCGAAGGGCCGACCTTATAGAAAAGGGGGACAAGATATGAGTGTGATCGTAAGGGGCGTATCGAAGCGCATGGGTAAAAACGATGTCCTGCGCAACGTGTCCATCGAGGTTGACCCTGGGACTGTGGTCGGGCTTCAGGGGATAAACGGTTCGGGTAAGACCATGCTCATGCGAGCGGTTTGCGGGTTGATCAAGCTACCGAAGGCGAAATCTCTATCGATGGCCAAAGGCTTGGGGCGGACATCTCGTTCCCGCCGAGTCTGGGGATGTTGATCGAGGCGCCTTCCTTTTTGGGATATCTGTCTGGCTACGACAATCTGAAGCTCATCGCTCAGATCAAGGGCGTTGCCACCCCCGAGGACATTCGCTCTGCTGCGGCTCGTGGGGCTCGATGCAGACGAAAAAAGAAGTTCCGAGCATACTCGCTTGGGATGAAGCAGCGTCTGGGGATAGCTGCGGCAATTATGGAGAAGCCGAAGCTGCTTGTTCTCGATGAGCCAACGAATGCCCTCGACGAAGCGGGCGTTGAAATGCTCAAGCGCGTTGTGGCGATGGCGGCATCAACGGGTCGTGAGGTCCTTCTGTCCAGCCATGACGGAGAGGTGCTCGAGGAACTGGCCGATCGGGTTTACTGCATGCGCGACGGTGCCGTTGTGAAAGTTCGGGAAAGGTCGTGAGCGCGATGAAGAAGACCCTGTGGACGAGAAGATCGGCGCTCGCGCTTTTTTGCTGTGCTGCTGCCGGCCTTGCGGGCATGAGGGTGAGCGTCGTTAACGGGAACCGGACGGTCATTCCTGAGAAATATTACGCGGAGGGCGAATGGCTCTCGATGGATGGAGCGTTTCTGGGGTCGAAGGATGTGGTGACTGATGGGTATTCGTTTTGCATAGACGGGGCAGAGTTGCTCACGCCGCGCGAGTATCTCAAACGAGCACATGACGATTATTCAAAATATGGCACCGTGGATACGAAAACGAGACTGAAGGATGCCGACATCACGTGCGTTATCGCCGTAAAGATGCGTGTCAGAAATAGGGATAATATCGACGGTGGAATCAAAGCGTATGTTTGGCATCTGGTCCCGGATCTGCGCCAAACTATGATTTTGTAGTCAATACCGATCTGATAACGCAAGCCATGCCGGTCCTTGGCGGCTCTGCTGCGTTTGCCGTGGAGGTTGGGGCAGAAAACGAGTTGCTCGTCCCATTTATGATGCAGAACACCAACGACTATTTCGAAGGTTACGAGACCGTCCGTTTTGAGAAAGCATTTCCCGGGACTTACACGATGAAGATGACCGATCTGCCGGAGCGGAGGCTCTTAAGGTTTGAAGTGAAATAGCTCGAGAGCAAGGCAAAACGGGTCCATTGGCGGTACGCGCGCCGATTCCAGGCGCCCCGGCCCGGAATCGGGCGCGGGACGAGGCGCCTTCGGTGTCGGCCGGCCTACCGCTTCTTCTTGCTCTTCTTCTGCTTGCGCTGCTTGCCCTTGGTCTCCTGGGGCTTGTCGCCCTGTTTTGCTTCGGCAGCGGCCTTTTCTGCTTCATCTTCTTGCGTTTGGTCTCGATGCGGAGCTTTTTGTTGATGCGCGCCTTAAGGAAGGGACCGAACTGCTCGGCATCGCCGCGGACAAAGGTGTCCTTAGGGATCGTCACGCCCTGGTCGGCGAACATGGCCACAAAGATGCGCTCGCCGTCGAGCACGTGGTCGAGCTTTTCAAACGGGAAGAACTGCGACTTGCCGCTCGTGCCCCAAACCATCAGGCCGTCCTCGTTGGCGGCGACGCGGCGATAGCGGCCACCCATGGACTCGTCGGCTCAACGGCGTCGATAAGTCGCGGGCGAGGGTGTGGTGCAGGTTTTTGCTCCACCAGGCCAAAAAGGCGCCGAATACGATCAAGACGACGCCAAACTTGATCCAGTTGCCGCCGGCCACCAGCATGCCGATGCCGATGAGCGCGGCAATTGCCGCGGCGACATACAGCGAGCCGCGACGCCTGGGCGAGGCGACCAGGCGGGCGAAGTCGGTGACGAGGTCGTTTTCGTATTGGTACTCGTTGAGGTACAGGATGCCGTCGTCGGCTGCGGCCTGCTCCTCGAGCGCGACCTCGACCTGGTCGGCTGCTTCGGAGGGAACGAGGTTGCTCTCTGCGTCTGCCATGCTCTTTGGACTCCTATCGCGGCGGGCTCGCCGTACGGGTTATTATGGAATGCAGTATGCCGTGCGACCGCATGGCCGCCGCGGCAACAAGACTCAGTATACCCGGGGGAGCACCCATGGAATCGTTGTACCGAAAGTATCGCCCGCTCACCTTTGACTCCGTGGTGGGCCAGCAGCATATCGTCTCGACGCTCGAGCACGCCATCACCGAGGGGCGCCTGTCCCACGCCTACCTGTTCTGCGGACCGCGCGGCACGGGCAAGACCACCATGCGCGCATTCTGCCAAGGCGCTGCTGTGCCGCAATGCCGAGGCGGCGCGCGCCGAGGGTGCAAGCGGCTGCATGCCCGACGGTACTTGCGAGGAGTGCGAGCTCATTGCCGAGGGTAACCACCCCGATGTCTACGAGCTCGATGCCGCCTCCCGCACGGGCGTGGACAATGTGCGCGAGGAAATCATCAACTCCGTCAACTTTGCCCCGGTGCGCGGCAAGTACAAGATCTATATCATCGACGAGGTCCACATGCTCACGACGGCGGCGTTCAACGCGCTGCTCAAGACGCTCGAGGAGCCGCCGGCACACGTGATCTTTGTGCTGTGCACCACCGACCCGCAAAAGATTCTGGAGACCATCCTCTCGCGCTGCCAGCGTTTCGATTTCCATCGCATCGGCAACGAGGATATCGAGCGTCGCCTGGCATACGTGTGCGAGCAGGAGGGCTTCGATTACGACGATGAGGCGCTGGCTATCGTGGCGCGCCATGCCAAGGGCGGTATGCGCGACGCGCTGTCCACGCTGGAGCAGCTGAGCGTCTTTGGCAACGGTTCTGTGCATGCGGACGACGCCCGCTCGCTTTTAGGCGAGGTTTCGGACCAGATTCTGGGCGAGTTTTCCCGCGCCATTGCCGATCGCGATGTTGCCGAGCTCTATGGACTGATCCGTGCGCAGGTCGAGGAAGGAAACGACCTGCTGGAGCTGACGCGCGACCTGGTGGCGCATGTGCGTGACGTGTACGTTGCCTGCGTTGCCGGTGCCCGTGCCGAGCTGTTTGAGGGCGGCTCCGAGCAGGCCGAGGCGCTTGCTGCCGAGGCCGCTGCCTTTGGCGAGCATCCTGCCGACCGCCTGGCCCGTGTGCTGACGGTGCTCGACGATGCCGCACTGGAGATGAGGGCGCGAGCGACGTGCGCCTGGTGCTCGAGATCGCCTGCACGCGCCTGGCACGTCCCGAGGCCGATTTAACGATTGAGGCATTGGCCGAGCGCGTGGCCCGCTTGGAGGCCATGGTTGCCAACGGCGCCGTGCCGGCGAGCGTGGCTGCTGCTCAGGCCGCCGCGCCTGCAGCATCCGTACCCGCTGCTGCCCAACAGCCGACGCTAATTTCGGG
>ENA-OQIM01000923-OQIM01000923.1-human-gut-metagenome-genome-assembly--contig:-NODE-923-length-10749-cov-1.450292_pt1 | contig 10749 bp, 12 predicted proteins | sample MGYA00242579_ERZ504744 | MGnify/ENA primary metagenome ERZ504744 (study PRJEB26092, sample SAMD00036441) | human gut metagenome | host: Homo sapiens | study: EMG produced TPA metagenomics assembly of...
TTAGAATAAGCCGGGTGCAAAAGAAGTTTGCGGAAATAATAGTAGAGTCTTGTCCGGATAGTTGTATCCTTTGGCAAATTGTGTTATTCAAGTCTCCCATTAAAGTATAATACCATACATTATTAGTAGAATATCCTAATTGGGTAGAAAGGCCTATTTTATCGGTAGTCTTTCTCATTCCCTGCGATTTTGTTTTGGACAGGCCATAATCCAATATCAGATTAGTCACCCATAGCCAGTTTCCATTTTTATGAGTCAACGAACCATTCAGGTAAGCGTTTCCCGATAAGGCATTCTCACCACCGGCCGACCAGTTAGTCATGGCGGTTTGTGACAAATTCAGACCGGTAACACCATTCAGTACCCATGCCCCTTCCTTATATCCTTTATCATCGGTTTGAGCATATATGCCGGTTGACATAACGGCAAGTAATATTAAAAAGAATATACGCTTCATTTCAGTTTTATTTTTTAGTTCTTTAATTTATAAGACGTCTTAATAACTAAAACGGAATAATCTTTCCATTTGTTCAGGTATTTTTCATTTCGATAAGAAAGCAGCCTTGAAAAGCCTGAAACATCCAGCTACTTCTGAAAAGAGAAAAAACCTTTAATACTTTTTTATCTGACCCATAATTGGTATGCAGAACTATTTCCTTACCTTTGTACAAATTCAGCCTCAAGTTGTGCTGTTTTAATTATCCCGTAAGAATATGGCAAAGGAAAAAACTGTATATGTATGCACCAACTGTGGGCAGGATTCACCCAAATGGGTAGGGAAATGTCCGTCTTGCGGTGCATGGAACACATACGTAGAAGAAGTTGTACGCAAGAAACCTGCAAATAAAAGACCGGTATCCGGTCTGGAACCGTAAAAAGCAAGCCTGTCACACTGAATGACATAACCGGAGGAGACGAGCCTCGAATTGATATGCAAGACGAAGAGCTGAACCGGGTATTGGGAGGTGGCTTAGTACCGGGCTCACTCGTTTTACTGGGTGGTGAACCGGGGATAGGCAAATCTACCTTGGTGTTGCAAACCGTACTTCATCTGCCTGACAGAAAAGTATTGTATATTTCGGGAGAAGAAAGTGCACGACAATTAAAACTACGTGCAGACCGTATCCCGCATAATTCTTCCGACTGCCTGATCGTCTGTGAAACTTCGTTGGAGCAGATTTATATACATATAAAGAATACACAACCCGATCTCGTCATCATCGACTCTATTCAAACCATCTCCACTGAAACAATAGACTCTTCTCCCGGCAGTTTAGTACAGGTGCGTGAATGTTCCGCCTCTATTTTGAAATTTGCCAAAGAAACAAATACGCCGGTCATCTTAATCGGCCATATCAATAAAGAAGGAAGCATTGCCGGACCGAAAGTACTGGAACATATTGTAGACACCGTATTGCAATTTGAAGGTGACCAACATTATATGTACCGCATTCTTCGCAGCATCAAGAACCGTTTCGGAAGCACTGCCGAACTGGGCATTTATGAAATGCGACAAAATGGTTTGCGCCAAGTGAGTAACCCGTCCGAACTGTTGCTTAGCCAAGACCATGACGGAATGAGTGGAGTCGCTATCGCCTCTGCCATAGAAGGTGTCCGTCCTTTCTTAATTGAAACACAAGCCTTAGTCAGTTCGGCTGTATATGGAAATCCGCAACGTTCTGCCACCGGATTTGATTTACGACGTATGAATATGCTTCTGGCAGTACTCGAAAAACGGGTAGGATTCAAACTGGCACAAAAAGATGTCTTTTTAAACATTGCGGGTGGATTGAAAGTGAATGATCCGGCCATCGACTTGTCTGTCATCAGTGCCATTCTATCCAGCAATATGGATACAGAGGTAGAACGCGATACCTGCATGGCCGGAGAAGTGGGACTAAGTGGTGAAATCCGACCTGTAAACCGTATTGAACAGCGAATCGGAGAAGCGGAAAAGTTAGGCTTTAAACGAATCCTTATACCAAAACATAATTTACAAGGAATGGATACATCAAAATTGAAAATAGAAATTATTCCGGTCAGAAAAGTGGAAGAAGCATTCCGGGCCTTTGTTTGGATAAAAATCTATTTTCCCTTTTAAGACTTAATTTGAAGAATGATATAAAATGACAAAAGATAAATCTCACACCCCTACCTGCGTAGATTGCGGCACACAGAACTGCAAGTTCAAAGAGCGCACCTACCCCGAATTTTGCCTGACAACCCATTTGGAACAAGAAGACTTGGAATGGGCATTGAAACGATATAACGAAAACCACAACGTAATGGTGGCCAGTGCCGAAGTGGAATATGAAGGTTATTGCCGGTTAACCCGTGTGGAAGAAATCATGACTTTTGCACGAAAGATGGGATATCAAAAAATAGGAATTGCTTATTGTATCGGGTTGGTAAATGAAGCCCGTATTTTTGCCCGTATCCTCCGTGCTAACGGCTTTGAGGTTTACTCAGTAATCTGCAAAGTAGCCGGAGCAGCCAAATCCTCTATTGGAATCCCCAAAGAATGTGAGAATATCGGTGCTGCTATGTGTAACCCTATCCTGCAGGCACGTCTTCTCAACCAAGCACATACAGAGTTAAATGTGGTGATCGGACTGTGCGTAGGACATGACAGCCTGTTCTACAAATACTCTAATGCCTATACTACAACTTTGGTGACCAAAGACCGTGTGACAGGACACAATCCTGCCGCCGCATTATATACCGCCAATTCCTATTATCGCAAAAAAATTAATGCCGGAAGGCGAATAACCTAAACAAGAACCATGATACAAGAATTTCAAATAAGAGTCTTGCCTGAACAAGCAGCTAATGAACAGTCACTGAAACAATTCATCGGACGTGACAAGGGATTGGATATACGTACCATCCATGCCCTTCGTATCCTGAAAAGAAGCATAGACGCACGTCAGCGTACTATCTATGTAAACCTGAAAGTGCGTCTGTACATCAATGAAGTTCCGCAGGACGAGGAATTTATCCGCACTATATACAATAAGGTAGAAGGAAAGCCACAAGTCATAGTTGTAGGAGCAGGTCCGGGCGGACTGTTTGCAGCTTTACGATTAATAGAGTTAGGACTTCGGCCTGTCGTAGTGGAACGAGGAAAAAATGTACGCGATAGAAAAATAGATATCGCCCGTATCAGCGTGAGCACAAAGTTGACTCCGAAAGTAATTATAGTTTCGGAGAAGGAGGAGCAGGAGCCTATTCAGATGGTAAGCTCTATACCGAAGCAAAAAGCGGGGTAATGTAGACAAAATTCTGAATGTATTCTGTCAACATGGTGCCAGTACCTCCATTTTGGTAGATGCCCATCCGCACATCGGTACGGACAAGCTGCCGCGCGTGATTGAAAACATGCGGAATACCATCATAGAATGTGGAGGTGAAGTGCATTTCGAAACACGAATGGATTCCCTTATCATAGAAAAAACAAAATCACAGGTATAGAGACAAATACCGGAAAGACTTTCAAAGGACCTGTTATTCTGGCTACCGGACACTCCGCACGGGATGTATATCAGTGGTTGTATGATAATGGTGTAGAAATGGAAGCCAAAGGTATTGCGGTAGGAGTACGTCTGGAACACCCGTCCATGCTGATTGACCAGATACAATATCATAATAAAAACGGACGTGGAAAGTATCTGCCTGCCGCCGAATATACTTTGTGACACAAGCAGAAGGACGTGGAGTCTATAGTTTTTGTATGTGTCCGGGAGGATTCGTAGTTCCCGCCGCAAGCGGTCCGCATCAAATTGTAGTAAACGGCATGAGTCCCAGCAACCGTGGCTCCAAATGGAGCAATTCCGGAATGGTAGTAGAAATCAGACCGGAAGACCTGTCGGACAATAGTCTTTTTACAGAAGAATTAAAAACGAAAAGTGAAGAATTAAAAGCCACGAATAAAAATAATGGTCAATGGACTACCGGCCATTGTCCATTAACCATGATGTATTTTCAAGAGGCATTAGAAGCCACCTGCTGGCAACAAGGCAATATGCGCCAAACCGCACCCTCACAACGAATGATGGACTTCACCCGCAAAAAACTAAGCTATGATTTACCTGACAGTTCGTATAGTCCGGGATTAGTTTCCTCTCCTCTGCATTTTTGGATGCCCACATTCATCACCAGCCGTTTGATCAAAGGCTTCCAACAATTTGGGAAAAGCAGTCATGGCTTTCTGACCAATGAAGCAGCGATGATTGGTGTCGAAACACGCACATCGGCTCCGGTACGGATTCTGCGAGATAACGAGACACTGCAACACGTCACTATCAACGGGTTATTTCCTTGTGGAGAAGGGGCAGGTTATGCCGGCGGAATTGTTTCAGCAGGTATTGATGGAGAAAGATGTGCGGAAGCCGTTGCCACTTATTTAGGTATAGAGGAGGATTGAATCTGTCCGAAAATGATTTACTGTATACATTTGGGCGCATTAAATGCGCCCCTACAGTAAATAAATGATTTGCGATATTATTTTATTATTCTTTCTTATTGGAAGTAAAGTCTTCTTTTATCAGCTTGCACCAATCAGCAATACGTTTACTGGTCAATTGAGCCTGATTTTCTTGGTCAATTACCAAACCGCAGAATTTTTCACCACGTACTGCCCTCGATTGGTTGAAGGTATATCCGTCTGTCGAAGTAAAACCGACCAACTCAGCCCCCGCCTTTTGAAAAGCATCTGCTAAAATCCCCATTCCATCCACAAAATTATCAGGATAGTTCTTCTGATCCCCCAAACCGAATATTGCTACTTCTTTCCCTTTAAATCCAACGACTCCAATTCGGGAACCAGTTCGTCCCAATAAGTAGGAAGTTCACCATCAAACCAAGTTGACGCTCCCACTATCATATTGTCATACGCTTGAAAATCATTCTGCCAAGCCTTTTCTATCAAAACGACTTCTATTACTTTCACTCCTCCCAAATCTTCCCGAATCTTTTCAGCTATATGGGAAGTCTTGGCTGCATTCATTGCATAAAATAATCCTATTGTTTTCATAATTCTTTTTATTCACCACAGATTAACACGGACAACATATAAAACGGTCCATGTAACCTGTGGACATTTGATTAATATTCCAGCAGTGTCCTGGCTGCATCATAAATTTTATCCTCAGTAGGTAAAATAGCCTTTTCCAATATAGGATGGAAACCTACAGGAGTGAAAACAGAACCTACACGCTGTACAGGAGCATCCAGATAACGGAACAGCTCCGTACCAATTCCGGCAGCAATTTCAGCTCCGAAACCAGAGAAAACTTTATCCTCATGAACCACCAAAGCCTTACTTGTTTTCTTCACTGACGCATAAATAGTTTCTTTATCCAGTGGAATAAGCGAGCGAAGATCAATCACTTCCACACTCCACCCTCTTGAGCCAAGCGTTCAGCCACATTCAAACAGAAATGAGTTGTATTTCCATACGTTATCATACTTAAATCTGTACCTTCACGGCGGATACGCGCCTTCCCAAACGGAACCTCAAAATCTTCGGGTACTACGGAAGAAGCCTCTACTGAATTATACAAGGCCTCGGTTCAAGATATAAAGTAAACCCACGAGAGCGCATCGCAGTACGAAGCAACCCGGCCGCATCATCGGCAAAAGAAGGGCAAACAATCCGGGCCCCCGGCAAAGTAGCTAATGCACCCTCTATATTTTGAGAATGATAAAGTCCACCACCAATATATCCACCCGAGGCCAGACGTAATACAATATTGGGAACAAACTTCCCATGCTACGCCAGTATTCATGAGTACACTCTACATATTGCTCCACAGCAGGCCAGAAATAATCGGCAAATTCAGCTCCTTCAATAACGACATGTATCTTAGGATCGAAACGGCACATGCCATTTGCCGTACCCACAATATAGTCCTCTGCTATAGGAGCATTAAACACGCGGGCATCCCCAAACTCCTGCTGCATTCCTTTAGTAATATTGAATACTCCACCTTTCTCTTTATTCGCTACATCCTGCCCATAAATGAAAGTATCCGGATTATGGCGGAATTCCTCTTTCAACGTTTCGTTGATAGCAGTTACCATAAAGGCCTTCTCACCATTTTCTTCTTGATGAAGTCCCTCTTTATACTTTTCCGGTATATAAGGATCGGGCAAAACATAATCAAAGATACTTTTCGGATCAGGATCAGGCGCTGCAAGTGCTTTCCGGTTAGCAACCGACAGTTCTTTCTTTGCCGCTGCTTCTATCTGTTGCAACTCTTCTTCCGTAAGACGTTTGTAACGCAACAGCATCCGGCGGAATTTCATCAAAGGATCAGCCTCTTTTACATAAGCCAATTCGTTTTCATCCCGATACAACGTCTGTTTATCCGAATTAGAATGGGAACCAATACGGACACAATTGGCATGTACAATAACAGGAGTACGATGGGCTATAGCAAATTCACGGGCTTCACTCATGGCATTCATCGAGTCGAACACATCTTTGCCATTACAATGAATAATCTTCAGATTCTTAAAACCGGAGAAATTATCAGCATACTTCCGGGCAACTGTCTGATCCTTTTTGGGAACAGAGATACCGTACCCATTATCCTGCCATACAAATATCACAGGAAGACCTTCCCTACTGGCCCCGTTAATCGCCTCGTAAACATATCCTTCCGAAGAAGCAGACTCTCCATGCGAAGTGATCGCCACCCCCTTATGTCCATAATACACCATGGCACGCGCCACTCCGGCAGCATGAAGGTCATGCGTTCCGGTAGCGGACGACACATTTTCTATATGCCATTCGGGTTTAGCAAAGTGGTTGGACATATGACGTCCTCCACTGCCGGGATCAGTTGCTTTCGAAATGCCATTCAATATCAATTCCTCCACACTCATGCCTGCCGAAAGCACGGTCAGCATATCGCGATAGTATGGAAAAAAGAAGTCCTCTCCTTTGGTAAAGACTTGACCTACGGCCAATTGGATTCCGTCATGCCCCGCATAAGCGCATGATAGGACCAACCCAATGATTGCAACAGATAAGACGGAGCTTTTTCATCAAGCGCACGTCCCAATACCATCAAATGATACCACTTTTTCAACGTTTCGGTATCAGTGGTCTTTATATCATATTTTTTCATTATATTATTTTTTTACTGTGATGAATGGTTATTCTTTCCAATTTTCCAGATAATCTTTTATCGCATAGAGGAATTGCCCCCCTAACATACCATCCACCACCCGATGATCGTATGACAAAGAAAGATACATTTTATGACGGACAGCAATCACATCGCCTTCAGAAGTTTCAATAACTGCCGGCTTCTTTTCGATATATCCCACACCGAGAATGGCAACCTGCGGCTGATTAATTATAGGAGTACCAAACAAAGACTTGAAAGTTCCAAAATTGGTAATCGTAAACGTACCACCCGAAATGTCATCCGGCATCAGTTTATTATCACGCGCTTTCACCGCCAGAGTATCAATGGTCACAGCCAAACCATTCAAATTCAACCTGTCGGCATCATGTATCACCGGAACTATCAGATTTCCATCATTCAGTGAAACAGCAATACCGACATTGATATGCTTTTTAAACAGGACATTATAACCGTCTACAGATACATTTACCTGCGGATAGGCAACCAATGCCTTCGTTACGGCTTCGGTTATGGCAGGCATATAAGTCAATTTGACTCCTTCACGACGGAAGAAAGCCTCTTTATTCTTATCACGCCATTTCACGAGTTTGGTCACATCCACTTCTACCACATTCGTAACATGAGGAGAGGTATGTTTAGACATAACCATGTGATCGGCAATCATTTTCCGGACACGATCCATTTCTTTCACTTCCACGCCTTCTTGCGAACCGGAAACTGGGAGTGTTAAAGAGGAAGCCGATGATGGCGCAGTTGGAGAAGTCCGGACAGAAACAGCCTCAACAGATTGGGCGGATGCAGATACAGGTTCAGTTACGGTTATGTTACCTTGTTCCTTTCTAGTAATATAAGCTTTTATATCTTTTTTACTCAGACGCCCTTCATATCCTGTTCCTTGAATACGATCCAATTCCTCTTTCGAAATATGTGCAGCCTGAGCCAGCTGAAGTACAATGGGGGAATACCAGCGCTCTTCTTCTGTTTTAGCCGCTATTGCCTTAGGAACTTCCTTTACTTCCTGAACAGATGGTACATGGGAGGACGTTTCTTCTGCTTGCGGTACATTTTGCTCTTCTACAAGAGCCTCTCCTATTCCTTCATCACTATCTATATCTACAATTGCTACTACTGTACCTACAGGTACGGTATCTCCTTCTTTAAATAATATCCCGATCACCTTGCCTTCTACGGGAGATGGAATTTCAGCACTGACCTTTGCTGTATTCACTTCGAACAAGACATCGTCCTCTTGGACAGTATCACCCACTTTTACCGACCAGGATATAATGGTTCCTTCAGTAATACTTCGCCTAGCTTAGGCATTTTTATTTCAAATCTTGACATATTTGATAATTTTATTTTTTTTAATCCTTTTATATGAACAACAAGCCACTGAAAAAGAAAGTTTTAACTTAAATCTTTTTTAAGATGACCCGGTGATGTATCCAATCCTCATTAGCATATTTTTCTACTTTCAGCAACTCGATTGCCGCCAAATCCTTTCGGGAAAAATGATAAATGCTATTCTGTTCATCTTCTATCAAGAAGTAATGAAACAAAAGATGAATAAACCGTTTGATATTCACCGAAACATCCAAAAAACAATTGAGATTGACCACTTCACTAGGTACAGACGGTACGGCACGGATATTCTTTAATCCGGGAATCGACTCCAATTCATCAGACTTCCCCTTCAACACTGTATGAAGTACATCCAAGTTTGCAGAAAATAACAAAGTACAATGATACATCACACGGTTTTTATGAATACATTGCGCACTGCCCGATATTTTCTTTCCATCCAGATAAATCCCCAAACGTCATCCGTATAGGCCGTGACTCCCATCTTTCCAGAAACCAACAATACGCTGCAAATAGTCTTCAAACAGGGGTTGCGATGTCGTTTCTATAAAAGTAAGATTAATATTTCCCTTATCATGGTAAACTGCACCACCTCCCGAAAACCTACGAGCCAAACGAATGCCCTTCTCTATCCTGTAATCCTCATTCACCTCGCACGAACAGACATGATTCCTTGCCCACTGACCACGGAAGGTTCCGACTGCCAAATTACAAAATAATCCCCCTGTGTCTGCTTCAAAAGATACTCCTCCACTGCCAAATTGAAATAAACATCTGTACAGCGGTTATCTATGCAAAACATTATGCAAAAAGTGTTTCGTGATAAATCTCGCCTACCGTAGGATGTGGAAATACCGTTTTTTGAAATTCTTCTACAGTATATCCATATTGAACGCAATCCCCGCTACAACGATTATTTCCGAAGCAGGATTTCCCAACAAATGGCAACCTATAATGCGGTCTTCCTCATCCAGAATCAATTTGCAAAGCCCGTTCCCTGTTTCATTTTCTGCCACGAAACGCCCCGAATAAGCCATCGGTAATTTCTGTACATGATAGCTAGTTCCTGATGCTTTCAACTCCTCTTCCGTTTTTCCCACTCCGGCCAGTTCAGGATTCGTATATACCACCCCCGGTACACAATGATAATTCATCCGGTCCTCCACTCCCAGAATATGATTAATGGCAACTTCACTTTCACGAATAGCCGTATGAGCCAGCATGGAGTATCCGGTTATATCTCCACAAGCATAGACTTTAGGATGGGAAGTAAGCATGTGTTCATCCACTTTTACACCGTTACGCACCATTTCCACTTTTAATTTATCCAGTCCCACTTGGTTTAGATTCGCTTTTCTGCCTACACTTACCAGAATCTTATCCGCTTCAATCAGTGACAATTTACCGGCTTTTTCTATGGTAACTCCTGCCGGACTGACTTCAATCACTTTAGAATTCAATTGGAAGTTAATCCCTCGCTTCTGATACTCTGTACGTAACATCGCACTGGTTTCCTTGTCCATAGCCCCTAATATTTCAGGCATCATCTCAATGACACTCACCTTTACCCCCATACTATTAAAGAAAGAAGCAAATTCCATTCCAATTACTCCGCCACCAATAATAGCCAGCGATTTAGGTAATGCAACCATTTCCAAAGCCTCTTTGGAAGTCCAATAGTCTATTTCCGACAAGCCTTTAATGGGTGGAATCACGGTATCCGAACCTGTACAAACCAACAGATAAGTCACTTCATATTTTTCTCCTCCGGCCAAAATTTGAATCAGTCCATTATCTTCTCCAATTATAACCGCTTCTTTTTCTATCAATTCGGCTCCATAAGATTTCACAGTCTGTTTTACACCTCCGGTCAGTTTCTTGACCACTTTATCTTTACGGTCTATTATTTTCTCCAAATTGAAGCTGATTCCATCCGGTACAGCAATTCCATATTTTGCCGCACCTTTTGCATTATCCAATAATTTTGCTGAATACAAAAGAGTTTTCGTAGGGATACATCCTTCATTCAAACAAACACCTCCCATGGCTTTCTTTTCAAAAATCACAGTTTTCAATCCTCCGGCAGCAGCTCTTTCCGCAGCCGTATATCCGGCAGGTCCCCCACCGATTATCGCTATATCATATTTCATATTGTTAAGGTTTTAAGCTTTATATACTCTAATAACAAATAAGTGGGGGGACTTAGTTGTCCAAAAAGAAGATTTCTTCA
>ENA-OQIM01000924-OQIM01000924.1-human-gut-metagenome-genome-assembly--contig:-NODE-924-length-10739-cov-1.566152_pt1 | contig 10739 bp, 16 predicted proteins | sample MGYA00242579_ERZ504744 | MGnify/ENA primary metagenome ERZ504744 (study PRJEB26092, sample SAMD00036441) | human gut metagenome | host: Homo sapiens | study: EMG produced TPA metagenomics assembly of...
AACATGAGATGGAGGTACATTTCCGGGAAGATTGGATTTGTACTGTCTGCAGCTGGTGCTTCGGTAGGGCTTGGGAATATATGGAGATTTCCTTATCTGGCGGCAAAGTACGGCGGTGGAATTTTTTTTACTGATCTATATCATTCTGGCATTGACCTTCGGATATTCTATGATCGTGGCAGAGACAGCTCTGGGACGTATGACAAAGAAAAGTCCGGTAGGTGCGTTTGGAACTTTTGGTAAATCAAAGTGGCTGTCTTTGGGCGGTTGGATCAATGCGATCATACCGGTTCTGATCGTGCCGTATTATTCCGTGATCGGTGGCTGGGTAATTAAATACCTGGTGGAGTATGTAAAGGGAGGCAGTCAGACTCTTGCTGAAGACGGATATTTTTCTGCTTTTATAGCGGATGGATTTTTCTACAGAAACCTGTTTCCTGTTTTTTTCACTGCTTACGTTGGTGATCATTTATGCAGGTGTGCAGAATGGCGTGGAACGAGTTTCCAAATTAATGATGCCGATACTGGTATTCTTGTCTGTGGTCATTGTCATTTATTCGGTAACAAGGCCAGGAGCACTGGAAGGTGTGAAATATTTTCTGATACCAAATATCAAAAACTTCTCCTGGATGACAGTGGTTGCGGCAATGGGACAGATGTTTTATTCTCTGTCAATCGCGATGGGTATTCTGGTAACTTTTGGTTCTTATATGAAAAAAGATGTATCTATTGAAGGTTCTACACAAAATGTAGAATTTTTGACACAGCGATCGCAATGATGGCAGGTCTGATGATCATTCCGGCAGTGTTTGCATTTTCCGGTGGAGATCCGGATACGTTACAGGCGGGACCGGCATTGATGTTTATTACGATTCCGAAGGTATTCGCAAGCATGGGATTTGGAACTCTGGTTGGAATCCTGTTTTTTATACTGGTTCTCTGTGCAGCTCTGACCAGTTCTATTGCACTGACTGAGAGTGCAGTATCTACTTTTCAGGATGAACTGAAATGGGGGCGCAAGAAGGCGACAGTATTTGTCGGAATTATCATGGTTGTTCTCGGAAGTCTTTCTTCTCTTGGCTATGGTCCTCTGGCGTGTGTTAAGATCATTGGAATGCAGTTCCTTGATTTCTTTGATTTCCTGACGAACTCTGTCATGATGCCGATTGCAGCGATTGCTACCTGTCTTCTGATATCCAGAGTAGTTGGTACAAAGAAGATTGAAGAAGAAGTACTGCAGGAAGGTGGTACTTTCCGCAGAAAAAGAATCTTTAATTTTATGATCCAGTATCTTTGTCCAATCTTTGCGGCAATCATTCTTTTCAGTTCTGTGGCAAATGCATTTGGATGGATTTCCATGTAAAAGACATAGGAGACCAAGAAAATTCCAACTTTACAAGTCTATACACCTGTGTTAAAATAGCAGGTGCGCAGCCAGGCCAGGTGATCGCGGCTGTACAGACGAAAGGGTACAGACGAGGAAAGTCCGGGCTTCACAGGGCAGGATGCCGGATAACGTCCGGTGGAGGTGACTCCCAGACCAGTGCAACAGAAATAAACCGCCTCCTTTGGAGGTAAGGGTGGAAAGGCAGTGTAAGAGACTACCGCCGTTGTGGTAACAGAACGGGCACATGTAAACTCCATTTGAAGCAAGACCGAAACGAAAGCGATACGGCTGCCCGTCGTGCTTTCAGGTGGGTCGCTCGAGCAGCTGGCAACGGCTGGCCTAGATAGATGATCACTCAACGACATAACCCGGCTTATCGGTCTGCTCGCACAAAGAAACGCTCATTTCGAAGCGTTTCTTTTTTTTGTGTTCTGAAACAGGATTATTTATTGCGTTTACCGCGATATTTCTCCTCACAATACTTACATCTGTAAACTTCCTTCTCCGGGTCAGCGAGGATGAATACGTGATCCAGGCCCTGCTCGATGGAAGTGATGCAGCGTGGGTTCTTGCATTTGATGACGTTTGTGATCTGTTTTGGAAGTTTCAGGATCCTTTTCTCAACGATCTTCTCGTCTTTGATGATGTTGACGGTGATGTTGTGATCGATGAAACCGAGAATGTCCAGGTCAAGGGTTTTCGATTAGGGCATTCTACCTTGATGATGTCCTTGACACCCATTTTGTTGCTCTTGGCATTCTTGATGATGGCAACGGTGCAGTCAAGTTTGTCGAGTTTCAGGTCATGATAAATGGTCATGGCTTTGCCGGCCTTGATATGGTCAAGTACGAAACCTTCGTGAAGTGCTCCAACGTTTAACATTATACTTCCACCTCCAGTAATCTAAGAATCAGTGCCATACGGACATAGACACCATACTGTGCCTGCTTGAAGTATGCGGCACGCGGATCATCATCTACTTCAACAGCGATCTCGTTTACACGTGGAAGCGGATGAAGAATGTACATATCCTTTGGAGCCAGTTCCATTTTCTGTTTGTCGAGGATGTAGAAATCCTTCATGCGTACGTAATCTTCTTCGTTGAAGAAACGTTCTTTCTGTACACGTGTCATGTAGAGGATGTCAAGCTTCGGAAGTGCATCTTCCAGACGCTCTACTTCTTCGAATTCTACGTTATTCTTCTCAAGGATATCTTCACGGATGTACTTGGTACACGAAGTTCTTCCGGTGAGATCAGAACGAATTTCACATTGGAATAACGAAGTACCAGCGCCTCGATCAGAGAATGAACGGTACGGCCGAATTTCAGGTCGCCACACAGACCGATCGTAAGGTTGTCAAGTCTTCCCTTGAGGGAACGGATAGTAAGAAGATCAGTGAGGGTCTGAGTAGGATGCTGATGACCACCGTCACCGGCGTTGATAACAGGAATAGAAGAAGCCATAGAAGCTACGAGCGGAGCACCTTCTTTCGGATGACGCATAGCACAGATATCTGCATAACAGGAAACGACACGAATCGTATCGGCAACACTTTCGCCTTTGGAAGCGGAACTGGAACCGGCAGAAGAGAAACCTAAAACCTTGCCGCCAAGATTCATCATGGCTGCTTCAAAACTTAAACGTGTACGTGTACTTGGTTCGTAAAAACAGGTGGCAAGTCGCTTATCATCGCAGACATGCGCATACTTTGATGGATTTTTTTCAATGTCGCTGGCAAGAGTCAGAAGATCGTCAAGTTCTTCTTTGGAAAGATCCAGCGGGCTCATTAAATGTCTCATAAGAAACCTCCCTTATTGATGTTGCGAAAATTTAATAAAATTCTCTCTTGCACAATCATATACTACAAGAATCGATTTTTCAAGCAGATTTCGTAAGTATTTTTTCAAAAATCAATCCTGCGGCAAACCAGAGAGGAGCATAGTCGAGCCGGATGATTCCTCTGTACTGAAAACGGCAGCGGAGTAATCCCATGGACAGATGCCGATTTCTCTGAGAAAACTGCCGCTTATGAATTCGACCATATAAAATCCCAGCATATAGAGAAGTCCGCGGCAGACGAAAGACAGGGAGGAGATCCGTGCATACAAAGGAGCGATGATGCAGCACAGCCGTAGATCGGGAACATGAGAAGCGAACTTTGCCTGTCATTCGTCCACTGGCCGGAACAAAAGGGAGTGAAGCCCGGTCCAGAAAACCTCCATGCACCATCCGATCGAGCCGCAGAGAAAAAAGTTTGTCAGATTCTGGTTCATAGCGGTTCCTCCTGAAGTAAAAAAGATTTGATCAAAACCAATATTAACGATGCGTTAATTAGTATGGCTGGTCTTGAAAAAAAGATACACAGATGTTATATTTATACAAATAACACATTTAAGAAACAGGAGCATACAACATGGATTATCAGCAAAGCAGGGCATACATCAGAGACGCAGAGCAGTACGCGGGCGGTGCCCTGGATCTTACCAATATAAAGGAAATCATGAACGCTTGGCAATCCCCAGGATCAGCTTAAATATGTTCATGTAGCAGGAACCAACGGCAAGGGATCCGTGATCGCGTATTTATATACGACACTGACCAATGCCGGATATCACGTTGGACGGTATATTTCCCCATCCGTATATTCTTACAGAGAAAAGATCGAGGTGGAGGGAACACCGATCAGCAGAGAGCAATTTGCAAAACATACGACCAGGGTTGCTGCAGTGATCGAAGAAATGACCGCAGAAGGTCTTGCACATCCCACCCCATTTGAAATCGAAACGGCGGTGGCATTTTTATTTTTTGCAGAAGAAAAATGTGATCCGGTCATCCTGGAAGTAGGCATGGGCGGTATCACAGATGCGACAAACCTGATCCACACGACAGAACTTGCCGTTCTCGTACCGATCAGCATGGATCATCAGTCCTTCCTTGGCAACACGATCGCAGAGATCGCGGAGAAAAAAGCCGGCATCATCAAACCAGGCTGCAGCGTGGCAACGATCGGACAGGAACCGGAGGCACTGAAGGTCATAGAGAACGTAAGTCATGAGGCAGGGACAGACCTCTGCGCGGCAGATATTTCCCAGGCAGAAGTGCTGGAAGCAGATTTTACCGGACAGCGTTTCTGCTACAAAGGTGAGGAATACACGCTTTCTCTCGCCGGTTCCTACCAGACGGAGAATGCAGTCCTTGCACTGGAAGCCTTACGCATCCTGGATGAGAGAGGCTATCATACCACGACAGAGCAGCGCAGGGAAGGACTTAAGGCAACCCACTGGAACGGAAGACTGACCATCATCCACAGAGATCCGCTGTTTATCGTGGACGGAGCACACAATCCGGCTGCGGCAGATATGCTCGAGGATTCTGTACGGAAATATTTCAAAGACCGCAGGATGTTTTTTATCATGGGTGTTTTCCGGGACAAGGATTATCCATATATTATTCGGAAACTCTGCCTTATGCAGAACAGATCATTGCGATCGAGACACCGGATAACCCGAGGGCACTCCCGGCGGAGGAACTTGCCGAAGCGATCCGTCCATGCAACCCACATGTCCACGCGGAGAAAATATCGCAAAAGCGGTCGAGGAACTGTTTGAGATGGCAGGGAAGGACGATGTGATCCTGTCCTTTGGCTCACTGTCCTTTATCGGGGACATCACCCGGATCGTAAATACAAGAAAAGAGGTGTTCGGATCACCGGCATCGGAAGGGAATAACGAATGATAGATTTACAGGAATGCCGCAAGGAGATCGATGTCATCGACAAAGAGATCTTACGGTTATTTGAAAAACGAATGAAAGTCTGCGAAGATGTTGCAGAATACAAGATACACACAGGAAAGCAGGTACTTGACCCGAAGAGAGAACAGGACAAACTGGATGTTCTCAAGAATCAGGCACATGGAAGCTTCAACAGCCTTGGTGCGCAGGAGCTTTTTCAGCAGATCATGCGATCAGCCGCAAACGCCAGTACCAGCTTCTGACCAAGAATGGTGTCGGAACAGAGCGAAACTACAAGATGGTCGACGAACTTCCGCTCAAAGATGTAAACGTTGTTTTTCAGGGAGTTGAGGGCGCATACAGCTATGCGGCATGAGAGCATATTTCCCGGAGGAGATCAACAGCTACCATGTCAAGACCTTCCGTGCAGCGATGGAGGAGGTTGCTTTTGGCAAGGCTGATTATGCAGTCCTTCCGATCGAGAATTCCACAGAGGGGATCGTGACGGATATTTATGATCTTTTGACAGAATATCAGCTTTATATCGTCGGGGAGCAGGGGGTCCGCGTACAGCACGTGCTTCTGGGACTTCCGGGCGTGACCGTGGACGAGATCGACACCGTCTATTCCCATCCACAGGCACTTGCACAGTGTAAACATTATCTCGAAGAACATCCGTCATGGAAACCGTCAAGGCAGAGAACACAGCAGCTTCAGCCAAGAGGATCAAGGAAGAGCAGAAGAGAAACCAGGCGGCGATCGCAAGCCGTGCAGCAGGCGAGCTCTACGGACTTTCTATCCTTGCCGAAAACATCTGCCACAATGATCAGAATGTGACACGTTTCATCATTGTCAGCAGTAAACCGATCTAATGAGAAAAATGCAGGAAAGATCAGCGTATGCTTCGAACTGCCGCATGCAAGCGGTACTCTGTATCACATGCTGTCACATTTTATCTACAACAGCCTGAGCATGACAAAGATCGAGTCCAGACCGATCCCGGGACAGAACTGGAAATACCGTTTCTTTGTAGATTTCGAAGGAAACCTGGAAGATCCGGCGGTCAAAAATGCACTTCGAGGTCTTGAAGCAGAGGCGATCGGGTACGTGTACTTGGAAATTACGGACAGCAGGAGGAAATATAAAAATGACCAGAGTAAAAGAATGCGTATTATACAGAGGATTTGAACATGGAGAGATCCTTGACAAGATGACAGCACTTATGGATGCCTGTGAGAAGTCAGCCGTAAACGCAAAAGAAATGGAAGAAGATTTCTATGAATGTGTCAACGGTCTGATCGAGACAGCAGGTTCCTATGGATTTGCAGGAAACCTGTGGCACAATTATCTGACTCTGCTTCTTGTGAACAACGAGAATGCATTCAGCACCGCGAGCGAGATCCGTGGACATATCGACGGAAGCATCAATGAGCTGGCACTCCATGATTTTGCAATCTTCAAGGAACTGTATGATTTTGACCTGAATCTTCTGGACAAAGTATTCCATACTTCCTGCTGCGGTATCCTCTGCGACTATCAGGCACCGAAGGACAGTGGAAAGATGTTCAACAAACGTATCCGCGACCGTATCTGCGAGATGAGCCGCACACTGGCAGCAGCCAAGGATACAAAGGAATTCATGGAAGATATGGTCCAGTTCTATAAGGATTTCGGCGTAGGCAAGCTGGGACTTCATAAGGCTTTCCGTATCGAGAAAGACGAGAATGGAAAAGCACAGATCGTTCCGATCACAAGGATCGCACATGTACGTCTGGATGACCTGGTAGGCTATGAGATCCCGAAACAGAAACTGATCGAAAACACAGAAGCATTTGTCCGAGGCAGAAAAGCAAACAACTGTCTGCTGTTCGGTGATGCAGGTACAGGTAAATCCTCCAGTATCAAGGGAATCCTGAACCAGTATTATGATGAGGGACTTCGTATCATTGAAGCTTACAAGCATCAGTTCCAGGATCTGAACGAGATCATTGCTCAGATCAAGGACCGCAATTACAAGTTTATCATCTACATGGATGACCTTTCCTTCGAAGAATTTGAAATTGAATACAAATATCTGAAAGCTGTGATCGAAGGTGGTCTGGAGCGTAAACCGGACAATATTCTGATCTATGCGACCAGCAACCGTCGTCACCTTGTCCGCGAAAGAGCAGGGGACAAACTGGAAGTTGGAGATAGTGACGATATCCACTCCTCTGATACCGTACAGGAAAAACTTTCTCTGGTATATCGTTTTGGCGTTCGTATCTACTTCGGCGCACCGGACCGCAAGGAATTCCACACGATCGTCAAGACACTGGCAGCCCGTCATGGCATCCAGATGCCGGAAGACCAGCTCCTTGCGGAAGCTGGCAAATGGGAGATCTCTCATGGAGGACTTACCGGAAGAACTGCACAGCAGTTTATTGATCACCTTCTCGGAAAAGAGGAAAACTAATAGATAAGCAGGAAGGGGTATGGGATATGGCAATTACAACATTTGCAGCGATTGATATCGGTTCTTATGAGATCAGCATGAAGATCTTTGAGTTTTCCAAAAAGATCGGATTCCGTCAGCTGAACGATGTAAGATACCGCCTGGAGATCGGAAAGGGAGCCTATTCATCGGGAAGACTGGAACCTGAGATCGTGGATGCGATCTGTGGGATCCTGAAGGATTTTGACAAGATGATGAAGGAATTCGGAGTTTCCGATTATCGTGCCTGTGCGACCAGTGCATTCCGTGAGATGGTAAATCCGCTGATCGTTCAGGAACAGATCTACCGCCGTACAGGGATCCATGTAGAGATCCTCAGCAATGCCGAGCAGCATTTCCTGGGCTACAAATCGATCGCGGCAAAAGAATCCAGCTTCAAAAAGATGATCCAGAAGGGAACTGCGATCCTGGATGTCGGAGGCGGCGGGCTGCAGGTGTCTCTTTTTGACAAGGATGCACTTGTAACAACACAGAGCCTCAAGATGGGAAGCATGCGTATCCGTGAACGGCTCAAAGAACTTGAGAAGACTACGACGCATTACGACCAGCTGATCATGGAATTTATCCGAAATGACCTAACCGCTTTTCAGCGGCTGTATCTGAAAGACCGGGAGATCAAAAATGTGATCCTGATGGGGGATTTTCTTGCAGATACGATCTTTCAGGAGCATATCGGAGAACATATTCTCACAATGGAAGAGTTTGGGAAGCATTATGAGGAAACGGTATACAAGACAGAGCAGGCACTGGCAGATGAGATGGGGATCGATCTGGAGTATGCGTCCCTGATCGTTCCGACGATGGTCATCTGCAAAAACTTCATCGACATTTTCCAGGCAGAAGCAGTCTGGGTTCCGGGAGTTTCTCTTCTTGATGGAATTGCCTACGATTACGGAGAAAAGAAGAAATTCATCAAGAGCGCCCACAATTTCGAAAATGACATTCTGGTTGCTTCCAGAAACATTGCCAAACGCTATTCCAGCGGCAAAAACCATATCCAGGGCACAACGGATATCGCACTGACGATCTTTGACAGCATGAAGAAAGTCCACGGTATGGGTGCAAGAGAACGTCTTCTTCTCCAGATCGCCGTACAGCTCCATGACTGCGGTAAATACATCAGCATGGGCGATGTGGCAGAGTGTTCTTACCGCATCATCATGGCGACCGAGATCATCGGACTTTCCACAGAAGAGCGAAGAGTCATTGCCAGCGCGGTACGTTATAATACGACAGAATTCGTTTATTATGGAAATTATGACGATGGTCCGGGACTCGACAAGGAACGTTATCTTCTGGTAGCGAAACTGACCGCGATCCTTCGCCTTGCGAATGCCATGGACCGCAGCCATTATCAGAAAGTGCAGGGGCTCAAGGCTGTGCTCAAAGACAGAGAACTGCAGCTTATGATCGACTCCAGCCGTGACATTTCTCTGGAACTTGGACTTCTCAAGGACAAAGTAGCGTTCTTTGAGGAAGTCTTTGGAATACATCTTGTGCTGAAACGCCGCCGCAGAGCGTAGAGGAGGAAAAATATGGATTTAAGTAAATTTGAAAAACCGGAATACTATGTAAACAGGGAATTAAGCTGGCTGAAATTCGATGAGAGAGTCTTGAGCGAAGCCAGGGATAAATCCCTCCCCCTGTTTGAAAGACTGAAATTCTTAAGCATCACCTCTTCAAACCTGGATGAGTTTTTTATGGTGCGTGTCGCATCCCTCAAGGATCAGGTGCATGCAGGTTACAAGAAAAAAGACATCGCAGGAATGACCTCCGAAGAACAGCTCCGTGAGATCAGCAAACAGACACATGAGCTGGTAAAAGTACCAGTATAGCACCTTCAACCGTTCTGTCCTTCCGGCACTTGAGAAAGTGGGACTTCACCTGATTGCAGAGCATGAGGATCTGAACCAGAAACAGCAGGAATTTGTTGACCGGTATTTCGAGGACAATGTGTATCCGGTACTGACTCCGATGGCCATGGATTCTTCCAGACCATTTCCACTCATCCGCAATAAGACTCTGAATATCGGCGCACTGATCGCCAAGAAAAATAACAAAAAACATACCAAAGAGCTGGAATTTGCCACCGTTCAGGTGCCTTCTGTACTTCCAAGGATCGTAGAGATCCCTTCCGCAAAAAAAGGCGACCGTACCGTGATCCTTCTGGAAGAGATCATTGAGCGCAATATCGGCAAGCTTTTCCTGAGCAATGATGTTGTCTGCGCGCATCCGTACCGTATCATGCGTAATGCGGACCTCACGATCGACGAAGATGAGGCAGAGGATCTTCTGGTAGAGATCCAGAAACAGCTCAAGAAACGCCAGTGGGGCGAGGTCATCCGACTTGAGGCAGAAGAAAAGATGGATGCACGTCTTCTTGATATCCTCAAGAAAGAATTTGAGATCAAGGAAGCAGATATTTACAGCATCAATGGACCGCTGGATCTTACCATGCTGATGAAACTTTATGGACTGGAAGGCTTTGACGAGTACAAGAGCCCGAAACATACACCGGCACCTGTGCCGCAGTTCCAGAATGACAAGGATATCTTTGAGGTGATCCGCGAGGGAGATGTCTTCCTGCATCATCCATATATGAGCTTTGATCCGGTCGTAGATTTCGTGCGACAGGCAGCGAAGGATCCTGGTGTCCTCGCGATCAAGCAGACACTTTACCGCGTCAGCGGCCATTCACCGATCATCGCAGCGCTTGCACAGGCAGCAGAAAATGGTAAACAGGTTTCTGTACTGGTGGAACTGAAGGCCAGATTCGACGAGGAAAATAACATCGTCTGGGCAAAAATGCTCGAAAAAGCCGGCTGCCATGTAATCTACGGTCTTGTCGGTCTCAAGACACACAGCAAGATCACTCTGGTCGTTCGAAGAGAAGAGACCGGCATCCGCCGTTATGTGCATCTGGCAACCGGTAACTACAACGATTCCACAGCCAAACTTTATACAGACTGCGGTATCTTTACCTGCGATGAACGTTTCGGAGAGGATGCGACGGCTGCATTCAACATGCTTTCCGGTTATTCTGAGCCAAAGCGCTGGAACCGTCTGATCGTCGCACCGATCTGGATGAAAACCGTTTCCTGCAGATGATCGAGACGAGAAGCAG
>ENA-OQIM01000925-OQIM01000925.1-human-gut-metagenome-genome-assembly--contig:-NODE-925-length-10735-cov-6.212104_pt1 | contig 10735 bp, 9 predicted proteins | sample MGYA00242579_ERZ504744 | MGnify/ENA primary metagenome ERZ504744 (study PRJEB26092, sample SAMD00036441) | human gut metagenome | host: Homo sapiens | study: EMG produced TPA metagenomics assembly of...
GGTTTGACATTGAAGGGGCAAACCGTGTCGATGTGCCAAGCATAGCGGTAAGCTTGGCTTCGGCGATGTTAACGAGATGGTGAGTGCGAGGAGCAAAAGCTGTGATAGATGATTTAAAGCAGCTTCCGGATGTGATTTCCAAGCTTTTTGATTAGCTTTTATGAAAATGCAATGCATTGAGACCTGAGGTTATAAACAGTAGATAGGAATGAGATTTCATGAATAAGAATTTAAAATTAAGAGCGATAGTGTGGGAGATAATTGTCCCGATTGTGCTTTACTACATTGTTTTTCTAAGTACGATGTACTTTATTTTTGCGTTTATCGGGCATACAACTTCGACATACATGATAGCGCAGATAATATCTGCTGCAATTACAATACCATTTATGTATTTTGCAAGCTATAAGCCGACACAGCAGATGTTTGTTAAAAAACCAAAGATAGACAGGGCACTTTTTATAAATGTGCTCTGGGTGATTGTGATTACACTTTTCATTTCATTTGCGCTCAATAATATTATCACCATGTCACCGCTTATCGGGCTCTCAGAAGGATATGCCAGGGCGAATGAGAGCTTTTATGCAAGCACTCTTGTAATTGAGCTGATTGGCTCGGCAATTCTTTCTCCGATTATGGAGGAGCTTGTTTTCAGAGGCATTGTATTTGGAAATATGCGCAAAATAATGAATGTTCCACAGGCTGTATTTTTGTCGGCGCTTTTGTTTGGGCTCATTCATTTTAATATAGTGCAGTTTGTCTATGCTTTTTTACTTGGCCTTGTGCTTGCAGCTTTTATGTATAAGTCAGGGCATGTGTATGCGGCCATGATTGGGCATATCACCGCAAATGCGTTTGCAGTCATAAGGACAGAGACCGGTATTTTGAAGTGTACTGTTGATGGCAGTGTAATGGCATGGGTGGTATCTGTCATGTGCCTTGGTGTTGGTGCTGTGATATTTTATTATTATGCGAAGCACACAGAAGGAACTGTTTAGCATGGACCGAAACGGAGTGCAGACAAAATACGAGTATCGTGCAGTTTTACGAATATGAGCAATGCGATTTAGGATAGTTACTGGATGTTTATAAAAATCAGCTATACAATAAAAAGTATAGCTGATTTTTTATGATATCAGCCAAGAAAAGTTACTGTAAAGTATACACAATTCAGACACAATTTGTTATAAGGACGTTTTTAACATGAGTTATTGAAAAAAGTTTTGGAATTTTAAAAAGCGAATTGTGTGTATACCCTTATAAAAAAGATAAAAATGCAACTATAGTCAGAAAAATAACTTTATGATATTAAGTTATCAAATAATCAGACAATAGTGAGAAAAAAACTATTTACATTGAGCTTTCATAGTTGTAAAATCATAAACAGGAAATGATTCACTTCTTAATAAGTTATCCGTTAACAAATTTACACTAGGAAAGGAAGAACCTATGAGTAAACAATGGAATGAAAGCACAGCCACAGCTAAGGGATTATATGATCCTCGCTACGAGCATGATAACTGTGGAATTGGTGCAGTAGTAAATATCAAAGGTATCAAAACACATGAGACAGTCGAGAATGCTTTAAAGATTGTTGAGAACTTAAAGCACAGAGCCGGAAAAGACGCTGATGGTAAGACGGGAGACGGTGTCGGCATCCTGCTTCAGATTTCTCATAAGTTTTTTAAGAAGGTTACAAAGCCACTTGGAATAGATCTTGGAGACGAAAGAGATTACGGTGTGGGAATGTTTTTCTTCCCTAATGATGAGTTTAAGACTATTCAGGCAAAGAAGATGCTTGAGGTTATCGTGGAGAAGGAAGGTCTTGAATTTCTCGGATGGAGAGAAGTGCCTACAGAGCCTGATAAGCTTTCTAAAAAAGCCAGAGACTGTATGCCATGCATCATGCAGTGCTTTGTAAAAAGACCTGAGGATGTTGAGAAAGGACTTGAGTTTGACAGAAAGCTGTATGTTGCAAGACGTGTTTTCGAGCAGTCAAACGACAATACATATGTGGTTTCCTTCTCAAGCAGAACAATCGTATATAAGGGAATGTTCCTTGTAGAGCAGCTCAGACAGTTCTTCATGGATTTACAGGATCCTGATTATGAGTCAGCAATCGCCACAGTACATTCAAGATTCTCTACAAATACAAACCCAAGCTGGGAGAGATCTCATCCAAACAGATTTATCGTGCACAATGGTGAGATTAACACTATTCTTGGAAACTCTGACAAGATGTCAGCCCGTGAGGAGAACATGGAGTCTCCAAAGCTTAAAAAAGAGTTCCAGAAGGTTTTGCCGGTTATCAATGCGGCAGGATCTGACTCAGCAATGCTTGATAATGCGCTTGAATTCTTGGTAATGAGTGGTATGGAGCTTCCACTTGCCGTTATGATAATGATTCCTGAGCCATGGGCAAACAATTCAATCATGACTCAGAAGAAGAAGGATTTCTACCAGTATTACGCTACAATGATGGAGCCATGGGATGGTCCGGCTTCAATCGTATTCTCAGATGGTGATTTAGTCGGAGCAGTGCTTGACAGAAACGGACTTCGTCCATCACGTTACTATGTGACAGATGATGATTATCTTATCCTTTCATCTGAGGTCGGAGTGCTTGAGATTGATCCTACAAAGATAGTGAAAAAAGATCGTCTCCGTCCGGGAAAGATGCTCCTTGTGGATACTGTTGCAGGAAAATCATAGATGATGATGAGCTCAAGGAGAGATATGCAGACAAGCAGCCTTATGGTGAGTGGATTGACAGATACATGGTAAATCTTAAGGATTTAAAGATTCCTAACCAAAGAGTACCTGAGTATACAAAGGAAGAGCGCCAGAGAATGCAGAGAGCTTTCGGTTACACATATGAGTCACTCAAGGATTCAATCCTTCCGATGGCTAAAAATGGTGTTGAGGCACAGCAGCCATGGGTACTGATACACCGCTTGCAGCTTTATCAGGTAACAGGGAGCCGTTATTCAACTACTTTAAGCAGCGCTTCGCACAGGTAACAAACCCGCCTATCGATTCAATCCGTGAGGAGGTTGTCACATCAACCACACTCTATATCGGTGAGGCCGGAAATGTGCTTGAGGAGAAGCCAGAAAACTGCCGTGTACTTAAGATTAACAACCCAATCCTTACAAACACTGACCTTATGAAGATTAAGAATTTAAAGGCCGATGGCTTTAAGGTAGAGGTTTTACCTATTATATATTACAAGAACACAAGTCTTGAGAAAGCTGTAGACAGACTTTATATAGAGCTGACCGTGCATACAGGGACGGAGCCAACATTATTATCCTCTCAGACAGGGGTGTTGATGAGAACCACGTTGCAATTCCTTCACTGCTTGCAGTTGCTGCATTGCAGCAGTATCTTGTAAAGACAAAAAAGAGAACATCGCTTTCGCTCATTCTTGAGTCAGGAGAGCCGAGAGAGGTTCATCATTTTGCTACACTGCTTGGCTTTGGTGCAAGTGCAATCAACCCTTATCTGGCACAGGATACAGTTAAGCAGCTTGTTGACGAGCATATGCTTGACAAAGATTATTATGCAGCAATCGATGATTACAACCATGCAATCATCACAGGTATCGTAAAAATTGCAGCAAAGATGGGTATTTCAACCATCCAGTCATATCAGGGCTCAAAGATTTTTGAGGCAATCGGTATTGACAAGAGTGTTATTGATAAGTATTTCACAAATACAGTAAGCCGTATCGGTGGAATTACATTACAGGATATCGAGAACGATGTGAATGAGCTTCACTCTGCGGCCTACGATCCGCTCGGACTTGAGACAGATGTTACACTTGACAGCAAGGGCAGACACAAGATGAGAAGCGGAGCTGATGACCATCTGTACAATCCGGCTACAATCCATCTTCTCCAGCAGTCGACACAGCGCGGTGACTACAATCTGTTCAAGCAGTACACAGCACTTGTGGACGAGGAAGAGAAAAATACAAACATCCGTGGACTCATGGATTTCAACTATCCTAAGAAGGGTGTCAAGCTTGAGGAGGTTGAGAGCGTTGACTCAATTGTGACACGTTTCAAGACAGGTGCTATGTCATACGGATCTATTTCCAAGGAAGCACATGAGACACTTGCAATTGCCATGAACCATCTGCACGGAAAATCAAATACCGGTGAGGGTGGAGAGGACAAGGATCGTCTCACAATCGGAAAAGACGGAAAGAACCGCTGTTCAGCAATCAAGCAGGTTGCTTCAGGACGTTTTGGTGTCACAAGCAGATACTTAACAAGCGCACAGGAGATTCAGATTAAGATGGCACAGGGTGCTAAGCCGGGTGAGGGCGGACACTTACCTGGAAAGAAGGTTTATCCTTGGATTGCAAAGACAAGACTTTCAACACCGGGTGTTGCACTCATCTCTCCACCACCACACCACGATATTTATTCTATCGAGGATTTGGAACAGCTTATATTCGACTTAAAGAATGCAAACAGAGATGCAAGAATCTCAGTCAAGCTCGTTTCTGAGGCCGGAGTAGGAACTGTTGCGGCAGGTGTTGCAAAGGCCGGAGCGCAGGTAGTGCTTATCTCAGGCTACGACGGAGGAACAGGAGCCGCACCTAGCAGCTCAATCCACAATGCGGGACTTCCATGGGAGCTTGGACTTGCAGAGACACACCAGACTCTTCTTATGAATGGTCTTAGAAATAAAGTAAGAATTGAGACAGACGGTAAGCTGATGAGTGGCCGTGATGTGGCAATAGCAGCGTGTCTTGGAGCCGAGGAATTCGGTTTTGCGACAGCTCCGCTTGTAACAATGGGCTGCGTAATGATGAGAGTATGTAACTTAGATACATGTCCGGCAGGAATTGCTACACAAAACCCTGAGCTTCGTAAGCGCTTTGCAGGAAAGCCGGAGTACGTTGAGAACTTCATGCGTTTCATCGCTGAAGAGCTTCGTGAGTATATGGCAAAGCTTGGCGTAAAGACAGTGGATGAGCTCGTTGGACGTGGAGATCTCTTAAAGAAGCGTGATAATCTAAGCGAGAGACAGTCAAAGATTGACCTTGACTGCATACTTAATAATCCGTTTGACGGCAAAAAGCAGAGTGTTATCTTCGATCCTAAGCAGGTATATGACTTTGAGCTTTCAAAGACAAAGGATATGACTGAGATCATGACACAGCTTAAGAGCGCACTTGAGAGCGGACAAAAGCGCGCGATTGAGATTGAGGTAACAAATACAAACAGATCTCTCGGAACAATATTTGGTTCTGAGATTACAAAGAAATATGACGATACGCTGGATGAAGACACATTTGTTATCAAGTGTAACGGTGCAGGCGGACAGAGCTTTGGAGCATTTATCCCTAAGGGACTTACACTTGAGCTTGTCGGAGATTCAAATGATTACTTCGGAAAGGGTCTTTCAGGTGGAAAGCTCATCGTATATCCACCTGCAGGAGTAAAGTTTGAGAAGGATGATAATATCATCATCGGAAACGTAGCACTTTACGGAGCTACAAGCGGTAAGGCCTTCATAAACGGTGTTGCCGGTGAGCGTTTCTGCGTAAGAAATTCCGGTGCAACAGCAGTAGTTGAGGGTGTCGGCGATCATGGCTGTGAGTACATGACAGGTGGCCGCGTAGTTATCCTTGGAAAGACCGGAAAAAACTTTGCAGCAGGTATGAGCGGTGGAATAGCATATGTGCTTGATGAGGACAATGACCTTTACATGAGAACCAACAAGCAGATGGTATTTACTGAGGAGGTCTCAAACAAGTACGATGTATTAGAGCTTAAGGAAATGATAAAAGAGCATGTAACACTTACAAACTCAGAAAAGGGTAAGGAAATCCTTGATCATTTCAGTGAGTATCTTCCTAAGTTCAAGAAGGTTATTCCTTACGATTACAACCGTATGCAGATGGCTATTGTACAGATGGAAGAAAAGGGTCTTAACGCAGAGCAGGCACAGATTGAGGCATTTTATGCCAGCACAAGAGGCTAAGGAGGACGCAGATAATGGGAAAACCAACAGGATTTATGGAATATGACAGATGCGAAGCAGCGTCTGTAGAGCCAAAGGAGCGTATTAAGAACTTTAACGAGTTCCATGTGTTCCTTTCAAAAGAAAATCAGCAGAAACAGGCTGCCCGTTGTATGGACTGCGGAGTTCCTTTCTGCCAGTCGGGAATGACAATAGCAGGCATGACATCAGGCTGTCCTCTGCACAATCTGGTTCCGGAGTGGAACGACCTTGTATATACCGGCAACTGGGAGCAGGCATATAATCGTCTGCACAAGACCAATAATTTCCCTGAGTTTACATCAAGAGTCTGCCCGGCACTGTGCGAGAAGGCATGTACATGTGGACACTGGGGTAGTCCGGTGTCAGTCAGGGACAATGAGCATGGTGTAATAGAGACTGCATATGCAAACGGATATGCAGCTCCAAAGCCACCAAAGGTCAGAACCGGCAAGAAGGTGGCAATCATTGGTTCGGGTCCTTCAGGACTTGCGGCAGCAGACCAGCTTAACCAGAGAGGCCATGATGTTACAGTATATGAGAGAGAGGACCGCGTCGGTGGCCTGCTCATGTATGGTATTCCAAATATGAAGCTTGATAAGAGCATTATTGACAGAAAAGTTAATATAATGAAGGAAGAGGGCATTCATTTTGTCACAGGCTGTGATGTCGGAAAGGATATAAAGCCGGCAGAGCTTTACAAGAAGTATGACAGGATAATCCTTTGCTGTGGTGCCAAAAATCCAAGAGACATAAAGGCAGACGGAAGAGATGCAAAGGGTATTTACTTTGCTGTTGATTACCTTACCCAGAATACAAAGAGCCTTTTAAATTCAAACCTGACAGATGGCAAGTTTGTATCTGCAAAGGGCAAAAATGTGGTCATTATCGGTGGCGGTGACACAGGAAACGACTGTGTCGGAACTGCAATCCGTCAGGGCGCCAAATCAGTCACACAGCTTGAGATGATGCCTTGTCCGCCTACAGAGCGTGCCGCAAACAATCCGTGGCCACAGTGGCCAAAGGTCTTAAAAACAGACTACGGCCAGGAGGAAGCTATTGCAGTATTCGGACATGACCCACGTATCTACAAGACAACCGTAAAAGAGTTCCACAAGGACAAAAACGGCAATCTAAAGGAGCTTACAATTGTAAGTCTTGAGAGTAAAAAGGACGAGAAGACAGGCAGATTCATGATGGTTCCGGTAGAGGGATCAGAGAAAAAGCTTCCGGCAGAGCTTGTGCTTATAGCAGCAGGCTTCCTTGGAACAGAAAGCTATGTGGCAAAGGCATTTGGTGTAGAGCTCAATGCCAGAACAAACGTAAGTACACAGGAGGGACATTACGCTACAAACGTAAAAAACGTATACGTGGCAGGTGATAACCACCGTGGACAGTCCCTTGTAGTATGGGCTATCAGAGAGGGACGTGAGGCTGCCAGAGAGGTTGATGAGAGTCTCATGGGATATTCATATCTCTCAGTACAGTAACAAATCATTGTAGCAATTCCCCTTAATAAATTTTATTTCATACATTTTATAGCAAAATCCCGGTGCATTGCACCGGGATTTTTGCTGTGGATAAACTGATTGAAATTTGATTTATAAGATGTTAAGATAGCAGTGTTTGACATGATAATAATAATATTAGGAGCAGCAAATGAGTAAAACAGTATTTTTTGACATAGACGGAACAATATGGGACGATGACATGGTAATTCCTGAAAGCACCCTAGAGGCTGTGGCAGCCCTCAAGGCAAACGGACATCTGGCATTTATATGTACAGGACGTGCCAGAGCCAGTGTGAGTTCAGAGAAGCTATTAAATATGGGTTTTGATGGAATAATTGCGGCATGTGGCAACTATATTGAAATGGATGGCAAAGTAATATACGAAAATGACCTGAGCGCAGATATGGTACAAAAGGTCATAAGGGTGCTTTCTGAGTGTAAAATGCCTGTAGTGCTTGAGGGCTCCACAGACTACTGGATAGATGACGAGGGCTTTGAGAATGATCCGTATGTGGATTACCTTTTTGAGTCACTTGGTGAGCATGCACATATAATAAGAGGATATGACGGCGAGATAAGAATTAATAAATTCTCCGCTGACGTGATAGACGGTACTGATTATGAACGTGTGAAGCAGAGTTTGCCGATGATTTTCTAATACTTGAGCATGTGGAAAATGTAGTGGAGTTCGTGCCGAAGGGAACCTCAAAGGCAACCGGCATCAAATGGCTGTGCAATCATCTGGATATCCCGCTTGATGAAACCTATGCGATAGGCGACAGTGTAAATGACCTTGAAATGCTTGAGAGTGTAGGACATGGAATCGCAATGGGCAACTCAATGCCACCGGTTAAAGAAATTGCGGAATATGTCACATCGGATATTTCAGATGATGGAGTGAAAAATGCGTTAAAGCATTACGGATTGATATAGAAAATGTAAAATAAATATTAAAATGAAATATCACTGTTGACATTGAAATGCAATAGTGATATTTTATTTACAGAAAGAAATTAGCACTCGAAAGAAATGAGTGCTAACAGAGATAAAAGGAGGCAATACAATGAAATTAGTTCCATTATCAGACAGAGTAGTATTAAAGCAGTTAGAAGCAGAGGAAACAACAAAATCGGGAATCATCCTTACAAGTTCAGCACAGGAGAAGCCACAGGAGGCTGAGGTTATCGCAGTAGGACCTGGCGGAATGGTTGACGGCAAGGAAGTTAAGATGCAGGTAACAGTCGGACAGAAGGTTATTTATTCTAAATACGCAGGCACAGAGGTTAAGCTTGACGGAGAAGAGTACATCATCGTTAGACAGAATGATATTCTTGCAGTAGTAGAGTAAGATTAATTTACGGATAGAAGCTAAAGATCCGGTACGTTTTACATATCCGGTCATAGCTGCTTACATTTTGGAATTAAATATCAAATATATAAATAGAAAGGTCGTATAAATCATGGCAAAGGAAATTAAATATGGCTCAGAAGCCAGAGCAGCACTTGGAGCTGGAGTAGATAAATTAGCAAATACAGTCAGAGTAACGCTTGGACCAAAAGGAAGAAACGTAGTACTTGACAAATCATACGGTGCACCACTCATCACAAACGATGGTGTTACAATCGCAAAAGAGATTGAGCTTGAGGATGCTTTCGAGAACATGGGAGCACAGCTAGTCAAGGAAGTTGCCACAAAGACAAATGATGTAGCAGGAGACGGAACAACAACAGCTACAGTTCTCACACAGGCAATGGTTCAGGAAGGAATGAAGAACCTTGAGGCAGGAGCAAACCCAATCGTGCTTCGTCGTGGTATGAAGAAGGCTACAGACAAAGCTGTTGAGGCACTTAAGGATATGAGCCAGAAAGTAAAAGGCAAAGAGCAGATCGCTAAGGTTGCAGCTATCTCAGCAGGAGATGAGGAAGTTGGTAATCTCGTAGCAGACGCTATGGAAAAGGTTACAAACGATGGTGTTATCACAATTGAAGAGTCAAAGACAATGCAGACAGAGCTTGACCTTGTAGAAGGTATGCAGTTCGACAGAGGATATCTCTCAGCATATATGTGCACAGATATGGATAAGATGGAAGCAGTACTTGATGATCCGTATATTCTTATTACTGACAAGAAGATTTCAAACATCCAGGATATTCTTCCATTACTTGAGAAGATTGTTCAGGCCGGTGCAAGACTTCTTATCATCGCTGAGGATGTTGAGGGCGAGGCTCTTACAACACTTATCGTTAATAAGCTTCGTGGTACATTCAATGTAGTAGCTGTAAAGGCTCCTGGATATGGTGACAGAAGAAAAGCAATGCTTGAGGATATCGCAATCCTTACAGGTGGTCAGGTAATCAGCTCAGATCTTGGACTTGAGCTCAAGGATACAACAATCGATATGCTTGGCCGTGCTAAGTCAGTTAAGGTTCAGAAGGAGAACACAGTCATCGTTGACGGTGCCGGAGACAAGGAGCTATCGCAGGCAGAGTAAGCCAGATCCGTGGTCAGATTGATGAGACAACATCTGAGTTTGATAAAGAAAAATTACAGGAGCGTCTTGCCAAGATGGCAGGCGGTGTAGCAGTTATCCGTGTAGGTGCTGCAACAGAGACAGAGATGAAAGAGGCTAAGCTTCGTATGGAGGATGCCCTTAACGCTACAAGAGCAGCAGTTGAAGAGGGAATCATCGCAGGTGGTGGATCAGCATATATCCATGCATCAAAGAAGGTTGCAGAGCTTGTTGATACACTTGAGGGAGATGAGAAGACAGGTGCAAAGGTTATCCTTAAAGCACTCGAGGCTCCACTTTACTATATCGCTGCAAATGCAGGACTTGAAGGTGCAGTAATCATCAACAAGGTAAAGGAGTCAGCTCCTGGAACAGGCTTCAACGCAGCTACAGAAGAGTATGTAGACATGGTTGAGAGCGGAATACTTGATCCTGTAAAGGTTACAAGAAGTGCATTACAGAATGCAACATCAGTAGCTTCAACACTCCTCACAACAGAGTCAGCAGTAGCTACAATTAAAGAGGACACTCCAGCAATGCCAGCCGGAGCCGGCGCCGGAATGGGCATGATGTAATCGTAGACAATGAGGAAAATAAAAAATCAGAGGCAAGCTTGCTTGCCTCTGATTTTATTTGACGATGTCCGGATATGAGCAAGAAGCACGCAAGTGCGGATTGCGAATATACGGAGGCTGG
>ENA-OQIM01000926-OQIM01000926.1-human-gut-metagenome-genome-assembly--contig:-NODE-926-length-10734-cov-4.350335_pt1 | contig 10734 bp, 12 predicted proteins | sample MGYA00242579_ERZ504744 | MGnify/ENA primary metagenome ERZ504744 (study PRJEB26092, sample SAMD00036441) | human gut metagenome | host: Homo sapiens | study: EMG produced TPA metagenomics assembly of...
CAGCGGCTTTTATGATTTAGCCACAGCCTATCAGTCAGTGCACGTCAACTATTGAAAGCGCCGTATACCGAACGGTACGTACGGTGCTGTGAGAGGACAGCGGTTAGCCACCGCCTCCTACTCGATTTTATTATGTATTTCTGGCTCTGTATTCAGAAGGAGAACATCCTTTTTGTTTATGGAACAATCTACTGAAGTATAGTGGATTATTGTATCCGACAATACCTGCAATCTCGTTTATAGAGTAGGATGTTGTTTCAAGCAGCACCTGTGCGTTTGTCATCCTTAGTGCTGTGAGAAATTGTACTGGTGTATTACCTGTATATTTCCGAAAGCTCCTGATAAACCAGCTTATGCTCATACCAATTGATGAAGCATATTCCTCCACGTTAATAGCGCGGTTGTAGTTTGTATTGAAATATGTAATTGCTGTATCCATCTGGCTGTCAAGGAATTCATTTCTGATTACATGCTCAGTTGTTATTTTACGGTTAAATATAATCAAAAGGTGTCGTAGCAAAAGCATGAGCATTTCCTCATAATTGTCCTGACATCTTTGAAGCTCTGTAATAATCCTTTTGAAAACCTGTTCATATTCAAGAGATGTTCCAACATTAAAGACTCTTTTATTGTCTGTAAATCCGTATTTTCTTAAAATGTTTTTTACGTCGCTTCCGGTAAAGTGAAGCCAATATATCTGAGTCTTATCCTTACCATAAAATTCATATTTTTGAAGCTCTTTTGGGCGAAATAACACTATATGTCCTGCTGGAATGATAGTCTCATTTTCAGGATTGTCAAAGTGGAAATGAACAAGACCGGATGATATGTATATAATCTGGTAATCCAGTCTTCCTCTGGGCCTGTATGTAGGCATCTTAGGATGCTGTGACAGGCGATAGGTTCCGCAGCTTCCTACAATCAGAGGGCGGCTTTTATCTTTAAAATCTTTATGTGAATGATTCAAATATCCCGTGTTAATATACATTATACACCTCCGCTTGTATTGTAGCATTTTATGCATGTTTTGTCTATTTATATTTATGGACAAAAGGTTGATTTAGAGTGTAATATTTATATAGAGTAGGACAACTGTTAAGGAGATTTTTAAGTATGATAGTTTCACGATTTTATGAGGATTTGAGTGTACTTTATCATAAAAACACCTATTTAAAAAAAAGTGTATCATTTGTGCATATTACAGCCTGTTATGTTTATAGACAAAAATTGCACAAATATATAAAATTGGTATAGCTGTTAAAGATAAAACAAAGTAATTAATTGGAGGTTTTTCATGGAAGAAAAGACGTACTTAAAGTGGTACAACAAAATTGGTTATGGTTCCGGTGATATTGCAGGAAATGTAGTATATGCATTCCTGACATCCTTTGTTATGGTATATCTTACAGATACTATAGGACTTGCATCAGGAATCGTTGGAACATTAATCGCAGCATCTAAATTATTTGATGGTTTTACAGATGTTTTCTTTGGGTCACTTATTGATAAAACACATACAAAGCTCGGAAAAGCAAGACCTTGGATGATTTATGGCTATATAGGTTGTGCTTTGACACTTGTAGCAGTTTTTGCAATTCCTACAAGTTGGGGCAGGACTGCTCAGTATGCATGGTTCTTTATAGCATATACATTATTGAATGGTGTATTTTATACAGCAAATAATATTGCATATTCTGCACTTACTTCGCTGGTAACAAAGAACAGCAAAGAGCGTGTACAGATGGCTCTTACCGTTTTATTTTTGCCTTTTCAACTAGTCTGATAATTCAGTCTATAACAGTTGCATTTGTTGATGTATGCGGTGGAGGTGCTGCTGCATGGAGATTCGTAGCTATTATTTATGCTTTGATAGGCCTTGTAGTAAATACGATTTCGGGATTGTCGGTTAAGGAGCTTCCGGAAGAGGAGCTTAACTCCGGAATAGAGAACGATGAAGAAAAGAAGTATGGTCTTGTTCAGGCATTTAAGCTACTTGTTAAGAATAAGTACTATATGATGATTTGTGGAACTTATATTTTGCAGCAGTTATACAGTGCTATGATTGGTGCAGGTATTTATTATTGTACATGGGTTCTTAAGAATAAAAATCTGTTTGGTGTATTTGCATGGGCTGTAAATATTCCTCTTATAATAGCACTTATTTTCACACCAACTCTTGTCGGAAAGTGGAAGGGAATGTATAAGCTTAATAAACGTGGATATATTCTGGCTACGATAGCAAGAGCACTTGTGATTATAGCAGGATACATGGGAAGCGTTCCACTGATGATGCTGTTTACTGCAGTTGCAGCATTAGGACAGGGACCTTGGCAGGGAGACATGAATGCAGTAATTGCCGAGTGCTCTGATTATACTTACCTGACTCAGGGAAAGAGAGTAGATGGAACTATGTATTCATGCACATCACTTGGAATCAAAATTGGTGGTGGAATTGGAACAGCTATTGTAGGATGGCTGCTTGAAATCAGTGGTTATGTAGGTACAAATGCGACTCAGCCGGCATCTGCAATTACTATGCTTCAGGTAATGTATTTATGGTTACCATTTGTATTTGAGATTCTTATTACAATTCTTCTTTCAAAGATGAATGTAGAAGCTGCAAATGAAAAGCTTAGAAGAGAAAAAGGAATTGAATAATTATCGTATAATATGGGAGAGATGATCTGAGTGCATTTAACGTATGAAAACACAAATGAAGAGATTATTGCAGTAAAGCGGAAGCCACGGCACCAGCCACCACATCTGCATAATGCAATGGAAATTGTATGTGTTACGAAAGGAACATTAGAGCTTGGTGTAGGACAGGAGCTGTATCACATGGAAACAGGTGATATAGGAGTAGTATTTCCTGATGTTATACATCATTATCAGGTGTTTTCATCAGAAGTCAATGAGGCGGTTTTTATTAATGCTCCACAAATGATTTTTGGTAGATTTGAAAATGTACTGCGGAATAAGGCTCCACAATATCCTGTTGTAAAAAGTGATGTTATTCCGGATGAAGTGTACAGAGCAGTGGAATCCATAATAGATACCGGGCAGAATGATATATGGGTTGTTCAAGCTTATTTACAGATTATACTTGCAAGATGTATTCCGATGATGAAATTGGTGGAAAAGAGCAAAATTGGCAGCGATGATATAATATACCGTACCGTATCATATATTTCTGCCAATTTTAATAAAAGTATATCACTTGATGGAATGGCACATGACCTTGGCGTGAGCAAATTTTCATTATCCAGATTGTTTTCAAAGACATTTCACAGCAGTTTTAATCAATATGTGAATGAGGCGCGTCTGGGGTATGCCTGTCAGAGAATTGAAACTACAGATGATACCCTGACAGAAATCTCGATGGACAGTGGTTTTGGAAGTCTTAGAACCTTTAATCGTGTTTTTAAAGAAAAATATAGATTGACACCAAGCGAGTATAGAAATAAATTACAAAAATGATAGAACATTCCATTATTGAGTTTAAGTAATTTCTAATATAATTTAATGGTGTATGCATTACTTAGTGGGTATGGCATACACAATTTTTATTGAAGTCAAATTATTCATAAATCGTATTATTTCAAGTAAAGTAATTTCAAATTGCGGATTTGCAAGGTCAAGTTGGTAGATGTTATGAATGAAAAAATGTATTATAATAATACATAAATATAGAGGGAGGAGATGCAAGATATGACATTTGCTGAAAAATTACAGAAGTTAAGAAAACAAAATGGATTATCACAGGAACAACTGGCAGAAAAACTGAATGTATCCAGACAGGCTGTTTCTAAATGGGAGATGGGAACAATTCCTGATATGGAGAATATGGTTAAGCTTGGAAGATACTTTGACTGCTCATTGGATTATCTTATGAATGATGAGATGGAGAACAATACAAAAAGCCAACAAAGTCTTAAAATAGAGAATAAAAATTTAGCTTGGAAATGTGTTGCGACAGGGCTCATTATTACAGGTTTAATACTTCTTTGCTGATGCCATTGTTTGCAAAAATGTATCAGGGATTTGAATTTTCAAATTTTCATCAGTGTTTTACTGAGTCGTGGAGATATATTTTTAAATTCCATTACTGGGGATTTTGTTGATAGCATTGTTATGTTTGTTTACAGGAATAGTATTCTTCATTCATATCTCTTTTTATAAGAAAAAGATATGAAACTTAGAAAAATTATGGCAGTTATGCTATGCACATTACATTTTATAAAAACTGTGAGTAAAGAAGCTTGCATAAAAGCTAAGTAAGTTATCAATAAAAGTGTGTAATTTATTTCTCATGGAAATTCATCTCCTTTCTGTTTACGATGTTATTATAGAATATGAAAAGAATTATTACTTGCCAAAATAACAGAATATATAGTCAAAAGTTGTTTAATGCAGTGACAGGTTAAAGTATGTGTGAAAATATATATGATTAATATTTCTTTAATTTTGTCAGTATACTATTTACATAGTACAAATAGTAATGTACTTTAAAAAAGTACAGGACAGTACAAATAATCAGAAAGAGACATGATAACAATGAAGAAGAAATTAATCACAATAATAGTTGGAATGATGCTTTGTGCAGAACTGCTGGGCGGTTGTGGAAACAAGAATATAAACAAGGATAATATTGCTAAGGATACTACCGAGGAATCAAAACAGCAGGATTCAGATAAAAAACAGGAGCTGCCAACTGCAACATATATGGGTGGAAGCAATACCATTACTGAGGTGTGTAAGGAACTGAGTTCAGCCGGAGCATCGCATGTAGATACCTTTAAAGAATGGGTAACTGATTTTGCGGATTCAGCCGGGAAGAATGCAAAGCTTAAGGATACCTGGGCAGATGCGAATAAAATGAAAGCAGATACCGGTAAATGTATGGATGGCTGGGAGGCAAAGCATGACTATTCAGATGCCGATTGCAGAATGACAGCTTTTCTTTTGCTGGATGGGCTGCTTCATGCACAGTCAGTGGAAGATAGCTATAGCGGCACGTATTTAATGTTTGATACACAAGCAATAGATAATGTAGACAGATATGAAATCATAAAGCAGAATAAGGACATGTTTACTACATTATACGGAGAAAAGAGTATTACGGATGATAAACATCCTGAAAAGACATTCTCTGAAAACTGGAAGAAGTATGGATTTCAAATAGACAGTGACCGTATATCACTTATTAGCATAGCAATATATGATCCGGATTCTGATGCGATTTTCGTAGGGCATACAGGCCTATTGATAAAGTACAGTGACTATTATCTGTTTGTAGAAAAAATAGCATTTGAGCAGCCATATCAGGCAACAAAGGTAAGCAACATTGATGAATTGTTAGATATCCTTTCTTTGAGACCTGAGTATTTCGGAGAAGAAAAAGAAGCAGGACCATTTGTATATAATAATGGAGACTATGTTGGAACGTTAAAGAAGTAGTATATTTGACTAAAAAAAGCTCTCTGTGCAATGCACAGGAGCTTTTTATTTGTAGACCTCTATTTATTTGTGCTGTCTGCATCAATTACAGACTGAATCTGCTTCATAAGGGCATCATAGTTGTCCTTGTTATCAATTCCGCCGAGCATTGGTTCGCCTACAATATTGCCATTTCTGTCAACAAGTATAGTTGTTGGAAATGCCATGATTTCTGAGGCATATTTACCGGCAGCACTAGAGGAGTCAATTGACAGATTACGATATTTGACACCCTGGCTTTCAAGAACAGAGGCAGCCTCTTTGATTGCTGTTTTATTGCCATCGAAGGTCTCAGTGTTGATGCCAACAACTTCTCCGCCCATTGATTTGATAGCATCATTTAATTCGTTAAGCTTGGATAATTCAGCGACACATGGTTTGCAGCCGGTAAACCAGAAATTGACGACTGTTACTGCATTACCGGAAAACAGGCTGTCATCAACCTTATTGCCATCAAAATCCTCACCGGAAAAATCACTGAATACAGATGAGGCTTTAGAACTGTCCTTCTTGTTATCGTCTGATGATTTATTTTTGTTTTCAAGCTCTGCTATCTGTTCCTCGATTTTTCGTATGGTTTCAATATCCTCATTAAGTGTTTTAAGCTCATCGTCTGTGAATGAATCCTTGTTTGATTCTACGGTACCGGCAAGATAATCAGCATAATTTCCGTCTGGATCGGCGTCACTTTTGTTCATCATGCCAAATGCCTTGTTCCACGCATCAGCGTGATCTGCAAAAAGCTGATTTTCCTGCTGATATAAATCATCAAGCTTGGAATCTGATTTGCCGGATGCTTCTGAGCCGGCTTCAGTCTGAGTGTTCTTAGAATTTGTGTTGGAAGATTGCTTTCCACCGCATGCTGTAAGTGATAATGCTATGCAGAGTGTAAAAATAGAAATAAATGATAATTTGTTTTTCATGAGTAATTTCTCCTTTAAAAATAATAGTAAAATGTTTAATAGTTATCTGTTGTCATTTTTTTGACATGATTTTCCCATAAACCGGTAGCAGATGGCGTCCTTCGGACAGGCCTTTATGCAGGCACCGCAGCGTATGCACTCGGGGTGATCCGGTGTCTTACATACATCCACATCCATCTTACATGCCTTTGAGCATTGACCGCATCCGACACATTTGCTGCTGTCAACGGTGATTTTGAGAAGGCTCACCTTATTAAATAATGAGTAGATTGCTCCAAGCGGACAAATCCATTTACAGAAGGGCCTGTAAAATAAGATACTTAGTACAATCACTGCAATTAAAATCATACACTTGAAAGAAAAAAGCTTTCCCAGCGCAGAACGGATAGCAGCATTTCCAATAGATAACGGTATAGCACCCTCTAAAACACCCTGAGGACAGATGTATTTGCAGAAGAATGGGTCTCCCATTCCTATGGAGTTCGTCATAATCATCGGAAGAAGTATAACGAAAACAATAAGAATTACATATTTTAGGTATCTAAGAGGCTTTAGTTTGGCTGTGGATAATTTCTTTCCGGGGATTTTATGAAGTAAATCCTGAAACCATCCGAATGGGCATAAAAAGCCACATATAAATCTGCCAAGGGTCACACCGAGTAAAATAAAAAATCCGGTTATGTAGTATGAAAACTTAAATCTGGATGATCCGACGACTGCCTGAAATGCCCCTATTGGACATGCACCTGTCGCGGCAGGGCAGGAGTAGCAGTTTAATCCGGGTACGCATACTGTTTTTGCATTGCCCTGGTATATTTTACCCTTAAATAAATTTGGAATATGAATATTGGTCAGCAGCGTTGCTGCGGCCTGTATCCATCCACGTATTTTTGCCAGCTTTTTGATAGTAATTTCTTTTTCTTATCCAATTCCGACACACTCCAGACATAATTTTATTGCTTTACCAAGCACGGTAGCCGCCTCACCTCTGACTGCACCATAGCTTACCATGGATACACCAAGGATAAGCAGAATGATTTGACATGTTTTTGGTATTTCAACATAATGTTGCTCCTTTTTTGTTGTATTGTTGACCAGCTGACTTTGGTATTATACAATATAGGTTGTAAAATTATTGTTAAGAAGCAGGAGAAAATTTTGAGATTATTAATTGTTGAGGATGAGAAACAAATATGTGATATGGTTGCAAAGAGTCTGTATGATACCGGTTATGAGGTGGATACCTGTTATGATGGGAAAGAGGCTCTTGAATGTATACTGTCGGAGAATTATGATCTGATAGTTTTGGATTTGAATCTGCCGGGAATGGATGGATGGAGCTTCTTAAGGAGCTTAGGAAATACAATGATGAAACAAAGGTTTTGATATTATCTGCAAGAGGCCAGATTGCTGATAAGGTGGAGGGACTGGATGCAGGAGCAAATGATTACATGGAAAAACCATTCCATCTGCAGGAGCTTGAGGCACGTATCAGAAGCCTGACAAGAAGGAAATTTGTACAGAATGATATATGTCTTAAATGCGGAGATATAAAGTTTGATACGATTAAACGCGAGGCATATGCAAAGGGAGAGCCGGTTCCACTGACAAGAAAAGAGAATGGTATTTTGGAATATTTACTTATTAATATAGGAAGACCGGTGAGCCAGGAGGAGCTGATAGAGCATGTGTGGGATGCCACGGCAGACAGCTTTAGCGGAGCAATCAGGGTACATATGTCTTCACTTAGAAAAAAGCTTAAGGCGAAGCTGGGATATGATCCCATTCTGAACAAGGTAGGTGAAGGCTATAAAATACGGGAGGAGTCTGACAGATGAAAAGAATGTCGCTACAGTGGAGACTTACGTGCATTACTACGTTGTGTATTGCTATTATATGTGGCTGCCTGACTATGTTTGTCTATAAAAATGGTGTGCATTACATCGATTCTCTGCAGGATGCGGTAGAATCACAGGGGGATGAAAAAGGAAACAAATCAGATGAAATATATATCAGCATACCGGACGATAAGTGGGATGAGTTTGCGGATGAATTTTCGGTTCAGGTGTACAATAATAAGGCCGACTATAAAAGAAACAGTCTGATAATCACGGTTTTGCTGGCGCTTTTGGGAGGTGTCGTCACTTATTTTATAAGCGGGCATGCACTCAGACCAATCAGGGAGTTTTCAGATAAAATTGAAGAGGTACAGGCTCAGAATCTGTCTGATTCAAGAATAGAGGAAAACAATGTTAAGGAACTGAACCAGCTGGGTATTTCTTATAATAAGATGCTTGAGCGTCTGTCGGAAGCATTTGAGATACAGAGACAGTTTACTGCAAATGCAGCACATGAGCTGCGAACTCCATTAGCGTTAATGCAGGTACAGCTTGATTTATATAATTCTGCCTCTCACCCTGGGAATGATGCAGACACTTTGCAGACCATAAAAATGGTTACGGAACAAAATGATAAATTAAACAGGATGGTAAAGACTCTTCTTGACATGAGTGAGCTTCAGACGGTGGGAAGGGATGATAAAATTATATTGGATGCTATTGTTGAAGAGGTTTTGGCAGATCTTGAGCCTCTTGCCATGGAAAAGAATATAAAGCTGATTGGAAAATGTGAGGATGCCACTATGATAGGCAGTGATATCCTTATTTACAGGCTTGTATACAATCTGGTTGAGAATGCCATCAAATATAATCATCCGCTCGGACAGGTTACAGTAACCGCATATCAGAGAAACAAGCATGTTTATCTGTCTGTAGAAGATACGGGAAGCGGAATACCAAAGGAGCTTAGGGAGAGAGTGTTCGAGCCATTCTTCCGTGTGGATAAATCCAGAAGCCGGGAGCTGGGTGGCGTAGGACTCGGACTTGCTCTTGTCCGTGAAATCGTTAGAGTCCATGATGGCAGTATTTGTATCAAATCAGGCAAGACCGGGGGAACGATTTTCGAGGTGACTTTTGCACAGCATTCAATGTAGCATTTCATTTTACACATTTGTCAACGCTATTAAAACAGATTTCTTAATAGATTTTTTAACGGCAAAAATATAATAATTTAGATTAAAATATACTGCTGTTTTTGCCAATGATGTGGTATACTATATAATAGATTAACAAGGCTATTTAATATAATTTATGGCGGAGGATAATAGATGCGATATCTTTCAGTTGCTGAAATAGCAAAAAAATGGAATATGTCAGAGCGCAGTGTTAGAAATTACTGTGCTAAGGGGCGTGTGAACGGTGCATTTCTTACTGGTAAGACATGGAACCTTCCTGAAAACGCAGAGAAACCGGAGCGCATTAACAAAAGAAAAGAAGAACCGATTACGCTGTTGGATATTCTGAAAGAGCAAAAGGCAAGTAAATATTCCGGTGGAATATACCATAAGACACAGATTGATTTGACATACAACTCCAACCATATGGAAGGAAGTCGTCTGACACATGATCAAACCAGATATATCTTTGAAACCAATACTATTGGCGTAGAAAAAGAAGTGCTGAATGTGGATGATGTGATTGAAACGGCAAATCACTTTCGTTGTATCGACATGATTATTGATCATGCAAAAGCAGCTTTGACGGAGAAATTCATCAAAGAACTTCACTTGGTTTTGAAGAATGGCACCAGCGATTCCAGAAAAGATTGGTTTGCTGTTGGTGATTATAAGAAACTTCCGAATGAAGTCGGTGGCAGGGATACAGCCCTTCCGGAAGAAGTTGCCGATAAAATGAAGCATTGCTGGCGGAATACAATGCCAAAGAAGAAAAAAATTTTGAGGATATTCTGGACTTTCATGTGAAGTTTGAACGGATTCACCCGTTCCAGGACGGAAATGGTCGTGTGGGCAGATTGACTATGTTTAAAGAGTGTCTAAAATACAATATTGTTCCGTTTATCATTGAGGATAATTTGAAAATGTTCTATTATCGTGGATTGAAGGAATGGGACAACGAAAAAGGATATCTGACAGATACCTGCCTGACCGCGCAGGACAAGTATAAAGCGTATTTGGATTATTTTAGGATTAAGTATTAATAAATGCTTTTAAAGAATGCTTATATGGATTTTGAAAAACTTGAATATTCACAAAAAATCTGGCTGAAGGATACAGGATGATGGTTGTCAGGTGATGATAAATATAGAAAATGATTAACGGAATATAAAAGAAGCATTGACAAAATAAAATAAACGGTGTATATTTCCAATATGAACATTGTTCATTTAACGAAATAACTAAATGACATTACATTGAAAAGGAGTGAATTCGTGAACCATCTTGCAACTTCAAAAGAAG
>ENA-OQIM01000927-OQIM01000927.1-human-gut-metagenome-genome-assembly--contig:-NODE-927-length-10732-cov-2.990288_pt1 | contig 10732 bp, 13 predicted proteins | sample MGYA00242579_ERZ504744 | MGnify/ENA primary metagenome ERZ504744 (study PRJEB26092, sample SAMD00036441) | human gut metagenome | host: Homo sapiens | study: EMG produced TPA metagenomics assembly of...
TTTGTGATTTTCTTTTTTGAAGTTTTCTTTTTATCTTTCTTTTTCTTCGTTCTTCTTTTTCTTTTTTACTCGTTGTTTTTGCTGCTTCTGTCTGCGTTTCATTTTCTTTTGCAGCTGTTGTTATCTGTGCCTGATCTTTTGTATCTTTCTTCTGTGTATTTGAACAGGCTGTCATCGATACTGCCATCAATGCAGAAATCAGCCATACCATATATTTCTTCATAAAAAAAATAGGCCCTCCCATGTATACGGCATAAAAGGACCTACTCTGGCTTATTTGTATAACAAAAAGACATGTATTCTTATTCATTTCTAAAAAAACTACATTTTATTATCTTATCTTTTGTCATTCTGGCACCATGAGGACGACTTCGTCTCTCGCAAAGTATATCCTTAGATCATGGCGAGTATTCCGGCTTAAGATCATCGTCTCGGCACCCTTCCCAGTTTCCCAGTGGTATATTACCTTGACTCCCTATCACGGCGGCGGGACCGCCAGGTTTTGCACCTGATTCCAATTTAAGATCTGACATGTCAGATCACCATGAAATTATGCGTTTCGTTTTTCTTATTTTCGTCTTTTTATTATGTAATATTTGTTATTTAGTTGTCAAGATTTTCGAGTATTTTTATAGGATTTCTCCATTTGTTTCGATGATTTTTTGATATTTCACAATTTTATCTGCTTTCCTGTTGGATCAATACGGTAGTTGCTTCGATAGATCAATCTGGACACTGGTACAAACTCATATCCTTTTGCTTTGATATTTCTGATGATCTGCTTTAATGCCTGTTTGGTGCATTTTGTTCCTGTGTGCATCAGGATGATACTTCCGGGTGATAAATTTTTGTGCTCACAGACTTTCTTGATCAACTGCTCTTTCGTTGGCTCTTGCCAGTCTAGGCTGTCTACGTTCCATTGGATCATATAATAGTTCATTTTTCTTGCATTCCTTACGACGGATTCGTTGTAGTCTCCATATGGTGCCCGGAAAAGATCTATTTTGATACCTAACAATCCTTGAATCTTCTGTGTCACTCCTTGAATTTCTTCCTGCTGCTGTTTGTCTGTTAATTTTGTCATATATTTATGATGATCTCCATGACTTGCAATATCATGTCCTTCCTCATAGATTGTTTTGATATCAGCTGGATATTTGCTGATCCAGTCTCCGCAGAAGAAAAATGTTGCTTTCACATTTTCCTGCTTTAATATCTTAAGAATCTGTGGAATATCTTCATTTCCCCATGCGGTGTCAAATGTCAGTGCTATCCGCTGTTTGTCTGTATCTACACAGTAAATCGGAAGTTTTTCCTCTTGTGTTTCACTCCAGACATAGATATTGTTTTGTATAAATTCTCTGGCGGACTGGATACTGTCGCTGTTTGTAAACCAGACTACTGTTAAGATCAGTAGGATCATGATCATGATTTTTCGAAGCATTTTTCTGCTCCTCTTTGTTTTTACCATTTTATGAATTCCTGTATAAAAAAGAATCCTGCTTTCACAGAATTCTTTTTCTTATCTCATCTCAATTGATATTCTTTATTTTACCTGACCCTTCTGAATAATGGATACAATATTCAAATCTTTATCTAAAACTACTGCATTCGCATATTTTCCTTCTTCAAGACTTCCATATTTATCATCAATTCCAATAGATTTTGCTGGATTTAGAGTTGCACATCGGACTGCACTTTCCAATGGAATATGCATTTCTTTGACTACAGTTCTTATACAATCCATCAGGTTAGTTGCAGAACCTGCGATGGCTCCTCCTTCGGTCAGGGTTGCAAGATTGCCTACAACCGTCACTGGTTGTCCGCCTAATTCATACTGTCCATCTTCCATTCCCGTTGCCATCATACTGTCACTGATCAGTACGATCCTCTTGTCTGTAAACATCTCGAAGTTGCTCTGACACAGGATGGGTGAATATGAACTCCATCGCAGATCAGTTCTACATAACATTCACTGTCTCTGGCTGCTCCGATCACGCCTGGTGCTCTGTGACTGAATGGCGGCATAGCGTTATATAAGTGTGTGATATGATCAACACCTCTGTTGATCGCTTCTGTTGCTGTATCATAATCAGCCATCGTATGTGCAATTGATACATGCACCTCATCTTTCACTTGATTGATAAAATCCATGGCTCCTTCAGTCTCTGGAGCAAGATCCACTAATTTGATCAATCCACCGGCTGCTTCCTGCAGTTTATGGAATAATTCAACATCCGCCAGCTTGATATCCTCTTCTTTCTGTGCTCCTTTTTTCTCCTTATTTACAAAAGGTCCTTCCATATTGATTCCGACAAGATCCGCACCTTTTCCATTCTTATGTTCTCTTGCTGCATTCATTGCCTGAAACAATTCTTCTTCTGGAATTGTCATTGTCGCAGGACAAATTGCCAATACTCCATTAGCCGCTTCATAATCAGCCAGTGCCTGAATGGATTCTTCCGTTCCATCACACATATCGTGTCTGACGCATCCGTGAAAATGGATATCAACAAGTCCTGGTATCACATAGCATCCTTCAGCTTCTACTTCTTTGTTATCTGTTGTTTCTTTCGCTACGTATTCTCCTTCTATATAGAAATCTTTTTTTTCAAATTTTCCTTCTGGTGTGAATACCAGTCCATTTTTTATGATCATTGTATTACCTCGATTCCCGTTACCCATTTGTATTGTTCTTTCTGCTTCTATTTTATCAGTCTGATACTGTACAATCAAATAAAACAGGGCTTTTTTGCCCTGTTTTACAGAAACTGATTCTTCCTTCATGGTGTATTTTTATTTGATCATATTTTTGAATGTACTTTCAAAATATGATCATCTCCTGCAAGACCATTCTGTAGCTGTCAATTGTCTATCTTTTATCCACCTTTTCTTATTTTATTTCTTCCACTTTACATCTATGTTGTTTTGTTTCCTTATCGTAATTGATTCCAACTGCCAGAATTCTTCCTGTAAACTGCTGTTTTTCCGCCAGTTTTCCCTTAAATCTTAGCGCATATTGTTTTTCTTTAATCTGGCTGATCGCATATTCTGGTGTTTTATCTACCTTTAATTCCAAAATCACCCATCTGTTGTCCTATCATATGGGTAAAAGATAAAATCCACAAATCCTTTCCCCGCTTTATCTTCCCTTTCAATATGATACTGATCTCTTGCCGATAAGTATGCAAGATTTACAATTGCTGATAATTCCGTTTCATGATTATAAGATAAAATTGGTGTTTCTGTATCATGCACATAAGATAAGATCTTTTCCATTGTTTTAGTGTCATTGGCTAATGTTGCTTTCAACATCTGATCTGATTCTTTTGCTAATCGATAAATATATCCTAAAGATTCTTCTTTCTGGAGCATCTCATCAAATTTTTCCATTAATTCTTTATTCGGAATTCTTACTCTCCCATTTTCATAACTCAAGAATCCATAAACAACCATCGCTGAAAAAATTTCATTCTTTGTTGATAAATTCATTGATGCTGCTGCGTATTCCCTGACTTTCGCCTGCACTGCTTCTCCTGATACCATCAACACAAGGTCGGCTTTTACATCCGCTACATTATTCTTTATATAGTAAAAAATCTCATCATATGGACCAGAACTTGTCCAGTAGTTTCCAATATTATTGTTAGAAAGAGCTGTTACAACAGATCTTGGATTATACATTCGTTCTCCTGCTTTAGTTGCATATCCATCGTACCATAACCGTAATTGTTCTCTTATGATCATCGGTGTTGCACATATTTCTAAGTATTTTTGAAAAAGGTCATCTACCTCTGATTCTGTAAATCCAAAGTATTCATTAAATTTCTCTTCTGATGCCATAGTATATTCCAAAAACATATTTAATTCCGAGCCGCTGGAATATTTAGCAATTGGCAAAATTCCTGTCATATAAGATAATTCGACATATCCATGATCCTTCAATAAATTGCTTAAAAACGATATATATTTTTGTTGATCTTCTCTTGTGATAAACGCTTTATGAAATACACAATCCCACTCGTCCATAACAAAAATAAACTTTTGTCCATCATACATATCAAAGATACAGTCTAATATATCCCATAATGCATCCTCTTCCTCATAATCTGCATCTGGATACTCACGTATTAAATCTTTCTTTAAACGATTGATGATTCTACTGATATACTGGTCATAGTTATCACAATCTTCTGGCATTTTACTGAAATCAATATAAATCACATCATGCTTATTTCTGTGTTTTTCATACTCTGGACTTTTTGAGATTTTTAATTGATCAAATATTTCTTTCGTATCTTCATCTTTTTCAAAAAAAGCCCCTATCATATTTGCCATCACTGTCTTTCCAAAACGCCTTGGTCTTGTAATACAGATATGGGAATTTCCTGACTCAATTAACGGAAACAGTTCTGATAAGATTAACGTTTTATCTACAAAATATGGTCTTTGCATTTCGCTTTTGTATAATGATACCTTTGATTTGTTATTTAAATAAAAACCCATCTTTTAACTCCTTCCTGTCATTTTGTAAAACTATCTTCATTATACAAAAAGATTTCTATATTATCAACGCAAAACGAGCCGGCATATCACCGGCCCGTTTTCGGAGAAAACTATGAATAACAATAAAGGCTTATTTACATAATTTTTCATCTCATCTGCAACAAACTGAACTTTTGGTCCAATGATAACCTGAATGTTACCTTTTCCTGGACGAATGATTCCTGCTGCTCCTGAAGATTTGATCTTCGCTTCATCTATTTTGTTATCATCATTGATTTCCAGACGAAGTCTTGTGATGCAATTATCAATACTCTTAACATTGGCACTTCCGCCTAATCCTTCAAGGATGACTGCTGCCATTGCTGTAAAATCATCATTGGCTAATGTAATATTTTCTTCATCAAGATCGTCATCTTCACGACCTGGTGTTTTCAGATCAAATTTCGTGATCGCGATACGGAATACTACATAGAATACGATAAATGCTGCGATTCCTAAAGGAATGATCATCCATGTCTTCTGTGCTGCTGGTAAGGAAGATGAGAATACAAGGTCAGTTGCTCCTGCTGAGAAACTAAATCCTGCTCTGAATCCTACCAGTGTTGTGATCGTTGTAAAGATTCCGTAAAGGATTGCGTAGATAACATATAAACCTGGTGCTAAGAACATAAATCCGAATTCAAATGGTTCTGTTACACCACAGACAAATGCACAAAGAGCTGCGGATCCTACTAAACCGATGGCAATCTTTTTCTTGTTACTCTTTGCTGTCTGGATCATTGCTAATGCTGCTCCTGGAATACCGAACATCATACATGGGAAGAATCCTGACATGTACATTCCAAGGCTCCATGATACATTCTTAGATGTTTCTCCTGCCCAGAAATGAGTTAAATCTCCGAGTCCAATCGTGTCAAACCAGAATACATTGTTCAATGCATGATGTAATCCTGTTGGGATCAACAGACGGTTTAAGAATGCATAAATACCAGCTCCAACAGCTCCCATCTTGGCAATAGACTGACCAACTGTGATCAATGCTGTAAATACAACTGGCCATACAAACAGTAATACAACTGATACAATGATAGATACAACACCAGCGATAATGCTACGCAACGTTTACCACTAAAGAATGATAACCAATCTGGTAATTTAGTATCTTTGAATTTGTTATAACACATAGATCCGATCACACCGGCTAAGATACCAATAAATGGATTGGAAATCTTATCAAATGCAAGTGTTGCATCTGCATTCTTTGCAATAGATGGCATGATTGTTGTTACTACTGCTGTAGATAACAGATTTGTGATCATCAGCATGATGCTAAAGCTGCCAGGCCACCCGTTCCATCATGTTTTTCTGCCATACCAACACCGACACCGATAACAAACAGTAATGCCATGTTGTCGATCAATGCTCCCCCTGCCTTTACAAGGAAGAATCCGATCTGGTTTCCAATACCTGTGATATCACCACCCTGCATGGTTGCAGGACACAGTGCATATCCGATTCCCATTAAAATACCACAGATTGGCAAGCATGCTACTGGAAGCATTAACGCTTTTCCTAATTTTTGTAAAAATTTCATATAGATTGTCCCCTTTCATTTTTACTTTAAGTTTTTCATGTTCTTTTCCTTCTCTTTTAGTTACTCATCTTTGTTATTGTTTTGTTAACTGTATCACCTCTTCCCCTGCTTTTACTTGTTGTCCTGTCAAACACTTCGTGATCTTATAATCACCTAAGTTCGTTATTACGATCGGCGTTGTGACGTCATACCCCGCCTTTGTAATCTCTTCAAGATCAAATTCCAACAAAACGTCTCCTGCCTTTACCTGATCTCCAATTTCTTTATATGTCTGATAGTACTTTCCATTTAATTCCACGGTATCAAGTCCTGCATGAACGATCAGCTCTAATCCGTCTTCTCCCTGAATACAGACTGCATGTTTTGTATCCATTACCGTGGCGATCGTTCCATTGATCGGAGAAACGACTGTTCCATTGGATGGAACAATTGCGATTCCTGGTCCTAATAATTCCTGAGCGAATGTCTGATCATTGACTTCGTCCATTGGGATTGTTCTCCCATCTTCTACTGCTTTTAATGAAATTGTCTTTGCGTTCTTCTCAAACATCTTCTTTAATGAATCAAACATCTTCTTCTCCTTTTTCTATACTGCTTTTTCTGATCCTCTCGATATGCATCGTTAAATATGCAACTTCTGCTGATGTCATATCTTTTTTGTATCTTTCTTTAATAAAAGTCTTAATATATCCTGCACACTGATATTCTTCCGGACAGATCTTCTGGATCATCTCCTGTACATCATTGTTCATATCATCCATTCGTTCTGACGCAAATAACTTTCTGGATAAAAACTTCAAATGTGTGATAAACCGTTCATAACTCAATGACTGGGTATCGATCTCCAAATGGAAGTAGTTCTTTATCTGTTCCATAACATCTTCTAAAAATTCAGTGATCTTTAAAGTATCTTTGACTCTTGTATCAAATTCTGCACTCACGATGTGTAAAGCAATGGATGCCGCATCATCTAATGGGAGTGATATATTCAATCGCTGTTTGATCATTCCTAACGCGTATTCTCCAAGTGCAAATTCTTTCTCATAAAATAATCTTACTTCCCTAAGCATCGGGTTTGGAAAATTCATATGATCTTCATATCGCTGAATCGCAAAATGAATATGATCTGTTAATGTCACATAAATATTCTCGTTTAATTCTGTTCCTAAACTTTGCTTTGCATGTTCTATGATCGCTGTTGAAATCTCAAATTGTTCCATCGGAAGATCTTGTAAGATTTCTTTTAATTTCCGGATCATCTTCGGATCTTCTAATCGAAAAATCTTCTGAATCTTCTTCTCATCAACTACTTTCCCTTCCTTCCCCTGAAATCCAATTCCTGTTCCAACAACAATGATTTCCTGTCCATCTTCATCGATGCTGCTTACTACGTTGTTGTTCATTACCTTATCTATTTTCATAATCTTCTCTCCATGATCATTGGAAGCTTTTCTTCTAGTATATATATTATATGTTCTATCTTAAAATAAAAAGAAAACCGGATTTTATAAATATGAAAGTCAACACTTTCACACTTATAAAATTCGGTTTTGCCTGCATTACCAGTGACAATCCTCAATATTCATATCATTTAAGTCACTTTATTTTCTTAACTTGCTTTTATTTTATCAGCATTTTATACAAAAGTCAAGCCTTTTTTAGCTTTTTCTTTTTATATTTTTTTACAATGGATATTGTGATACTTTTTTACTGCCGGTGCGTGCCATCTTTTACAATCTCTATTGGCTGCGCACCTTGCAGTATGTGTGTTTTTCTTAAATTAAGATCATTCCTTGATAACAAGTGTATCATAGCCTTTTTTCTTCAATTCATTTTCCAATCTTACTGCTTCATCAAGCGTATTATATTCCCCGATCTGAACTGCATAATAAGGATCCTTATAAACGATATTCCCCTCGTATCCATCTGCAACCGCACGATTCAGAACATACTGTGCATTAGAAAAATTACGGTATAAACCAATCTGGACACGATAGATTCCCTTCAGAACTTCATTTTCATCTCCGATCGTTTCCATAATTCCATCTGCGATCGCTTGTGCGATCTCTTGAAATTTCTCATCAAATCTTTCGTTGTCCTGATCTGAATTTAAAAAACCTGCCTCGATCAAGATCGCAGGAATCTTTGTTCTTCTTAATACAGTAAGATTCGGGCGTTCTTTAACTCCAATATTACGAAATCCTACTTGTTCTAAGTTCGCATTTACATTTCTTGCCATCTCTGCTTTGATCCCCTGATCATCAAATACCAGTGTTTCAACGCCTTGATATTCATTCGCATTTGGACTTGCATTTCTATGAAATGAGATAAAATAATCAGCTCCACTTTCATTCCCAAGCCTTGCTTTTTCAGATGGTGACTGGTAGATATCACTTTGTCTTGTGTAGGATACTGGAACGCCATTTTGCTCTAAAATCTGACCGACTGCGAGTGTCAGTCTTAGATTGTCGTCTTTTTCCTTTCTTCCATCATACTGGGCTCCATTATCATAACCGCCGTGCCCAGCATCTAAAATTACTCCTGCCATATTATTTTCCCTGTATTTCTTTCTTCTATCAGACTATTCATTTCTCCATGTTTTGTGTTATATTGGTAGTAGATAACCTGATGATAAAGAGTTTTATTGAAAATATGACCTGTTACTTGACAAAAAATTTAGTGGTATTATTACAAATTTAATAATACCCCACCTACCATGTATCAATATTTATTATCTTCGTTTTCTATTCTACTATATTATGATTCTTTTTCAACAACTATTTTATCTTAAAACATTTATTTTTTTCAATTCAAAATAGTTGTTGAAAATATAAATATATTCATATAAAATAAACTCAAGGAGTTGATAATTTATGAAATACAAAAAACTAACACCATCACAATTAAATATCATGAAAACATTATGGGACAAAAAAGAGCCTATGATCGCTTCTGATTTTGTTCAGCTTGATCCTTCACTGAATCTGAATTCCGTTCAATCTGCATTGCGTTCTCTACTTAAGAAAAACTATATTGAAGTTTCCGACATTGTATATAGTGGTAAGGTTTTAACCAGACGTTATATTCCTGTTGTTTCCTCTGAAGATTATGCTTCTGAGAATATCAACGGAGTGCTGGAAGATCTTTTATCTTCTAATATACTTCTTCAATATGTGGAGTCTGAAAATGATATTAAAGTGATCGAACGTTTACAGGAGAAATTAGAGGAACGTAAGAAAATTCTAGAAAGGAAGTCTTGATATGACACCTGCGAATTATGGTTCCGTATTTAGTTGCTGTCTTTTTGGCAGTCTGATGATGCTTTATCTTTATGTATTTTGCAGAAGCAAACGATTTATCTTAAGAAACGGAACCTTTGTGATTTATTTTGCTGTCGGAGTTGTCACGATCCGTATGCTTTTGCCTTGGAATTTTCATTTTGCAGCAAATGTTGAATCCCATAAAATTCTTCCTTTTCTTTTTGATCTTTTAAGGGTGAAGATTTTATCTGTGGAATTTCTGACAATCCTTGTGATCATTTTTTGCTTTGGAAGTTGTTTAAGACTTGCTTTATATTTCTATAAACTTGTTCGCTATCGTCATTTACTTCATCAGTTAGACCCTCTCGATGACATAAGAATATTAAGAATCTTTTCTGATATTTTGGAAGAATATCATTGTACGAAGCAGATTTTAATCTATCAGGTGCCTGGCCTTTCTAGTCCTGCAATTTCTGGTCTGATCCATCCAGTGATCCTTCTTCCTGACAGAGAATACAGTGATCAGGATCTGCGTTTTATTTTTATGCATGAACTCAATCATTATCTACACCATGACTTATGGAAGATTTTTTTCTGGGAACTCGTTGTATGTATCTACTGGTGGAATCCTCTTTCTTATATGATTCGCCGTCTGATCAAAGATACTGCGAAATATGCAAATGATATCCGACTTACCAAAGACAGAGATGAACTTACAAGAACAAATTATATGTTAAGTCTTCTCAATACTTCCAAACAGACTCATACGTTCCACACCCTTCCAACACTGCATTTTCAGGAAGGTACGATTTTAAACATTGAGAAAAGATGCGATCTTATCAGTGATAGTCCAAAGATTCGCAGAAATTTATTTTCACAATTTATACATATTGGATCTATTTCTTTATTGTTCACCCTTTCGCTGTGCTTTATCTTTCAGCCAAGTTCGCCAGCTCCAAACTATGACAATGATGGCACTGTTATTTTTGATAAACCTGACAGCAGTAATTCTTTTTATATAAAGCGAAAAGATGGAAAGGGCTATGATTTGTATGTCAAACATGAAGATGCTTTTATAAATACAGGAATCATTGAAAACCATGAAGATTATAAAAGTCCTAAAATATATCTAGCAAAAGGAAGGCTACGAAATTTTATGAAAACATTAAATAAATTTATTTTTCTATTTTTACTTAGTTTTATCTCTATTGGTGTATTTTCTGGTTCAATCTCTCAGCCCAAAATACCGCAAGCGAACCTTCCATTGCTGTTTCAGAAGAAGATTCCTCTGTATACAGCGGCGATGTCATCGTTTGGAAATATAAGACTATGAACGGGAAATTATACAAAAGAAAATATAACAAAAACAACA
>ENA-OQIM01000929-OQIM01000929.1-human-gut-metagenome-genome-assembly--contig:-NODE-929-length-10711-cov-1.094955_pt1 | contig 10711 bp, 14 predicted proteins | sample MGYA00242579_ERZ504744 | MGnify/ENA primary metagenome ERZ504744 (study PRJEB26092, sample SAMD00036441) | human gut metagenome | host: Homo sapiens | study: EMG produced TPA metagenomics assembly of...
CTTGCGGCTTCTTCCACCCGCGGCACCCAGTAGTAAGTAAACGGGCACTGATCGGTATAATAAAGAACGAACCCACTCTGCTCCACCGCAGGTCGCTTGGCTCGCACGCCTTGGAACTTTGGCTGGCTCAGCATCTTGTTCAAACGGCAGATACATCAGGTTGATTCCACATTCTGATGTGTCTGCAACAGCAAACCCTTTATATGCCATAAATTTAGGGTCGGAGAGGAATTCGCGTTTTCGTCCTTCTGCGGATAGAATGCACAGCCCTTTTCGCCCCTGCCCTTTTGCATCCTGCACACACTGCTGCAACAGTTCATTGGCGTATCCGTGTCCTTTTAGGGAACCGGATACCCACAAACAATCGATATAAACATATCCGCCTGCCTGAATCGGGACCCATGCGTTTTCTGCCGGGATATACTCAATAAAGCATTTGCCGCGCTCCGTGCTCCGGTAGAAAACCAAACCTTCTGCAAAGCGCTGCTTAAGCCATTCCTTTTTCATCACGCTCTGCTTGCCGGACATTGCACAGCAGATATGTTCTTTCTCAATATTATCCTTTGTAATTTGGATATAATCCATTTGAAACCCCTTACATGCTTCATGATTCTACCGTGCCCACAATCTCCAGCTTTACTTCTTTATTCTTTCCGTCTGCATAATTTCCTTTAACCTTCTGCGGGTACATTTCCTGCCACGGCGGACAGCTCCCCCAGGCCGCGCAAGGTACGCGCGGGCAAACAGGCAGTCCGGCGCGGCCTGCCGCTTGTGCCGGGTATCTTCAAAAATTTTATTCCACTCGCCGCAAATAGTCAAGGCTTGGGGCGGGGTATCAAAATTCATAGTTTCGCCTCTTAATTTTTTTCAAAAACATTTTATTTGTCTGCTCAAATCTGCATTTTCCGCTCGTTATATTCGATAAGCAGGTAAAGCGCCTGCCGATGTGTGTGATAAAAAGGAGGTAGCACCATGCTGTTTACCATGTTTGTATTGTTTTTGTTTGGCTGGCTGTTTTTCCATTCCATCGGGCTGGCACTGCACCTGACCTGGTGCGCAGCCAAAGTGATTGCCGCGCTGCTGTTTGCGGTAGCGCTGCCGGTGCTGCTGGTCTGCCTGTTTGTGGCGGGCGGCCTATTGCTGCTGGTCCCGCTGGGCTGATCGGCGCTGCTTTCGGCATTTTGAAATTCTGCGCTTAACCTGTATCTCTCCTCTTATTATTACGCACACGAAGCCGGTACCAAAAAGCACAAAGGAGAGATTGAGTTGTGAGCAGAAGTCAGAAATGGCGGCAGGAGTGGTCGTTCTTCATCGGGGACAGCGGACGCCGGAAGTATAACCGCTTCTGCGTCCGCTGCGTCCATAGCTGCAAGCAGAGCTTCCGTGCGGATCTCATCGCCTGTCCGCACTTCTCCCGCAAGGCATCGAGGTGTAGACAGTTAGGGGTCGAAAAAGCCTGTGATTGCAAGCCTCAGAGCGGCGCAAATTGACCAGCCTAAGTGATTGTATTCCCTGCGTGGTTTCATCTTTAGCGCTGGAAATAAGTGTCGATTTCGGCACTTGTTTGAATGCCCGGAAAACGAACCAAAAGCCTCTGTCCGATTGCCCGTTTTGGGCGTCGGCAGAGGCTCTTTTTTACGACATATTCAAAATAGCGGACAGCAGTTCTTGAACCTGTTGCCGGCATTCCGGCTTTACGTCCGAAATACGTCTGGCAAGCGCAAGGCTTCCGCTTCTGGCGCGTCAGTCCCAAAAATAATTCGGTCTGCGCTGACGCCGAGCAAACGGCAAAGACGCTGCAAGGCTTCAAGAGAGATACCGGATGCACCACGCTCAATAGCACTCAGGTGATTCGGCGTCATGCCAAGCATTTCTGAGAGCGTGTCCCTGCGTATAGCCCGCCTGTTCTCTTGCCACTTGAATATTGCCGCCGATTTCAATATTGATGTCCTTCTTCTCTTCGCATAGCCTCACCACCTTTGCATTTAGTGTACCTAACGGCGGTGTCATTATCCACGGTACGCTATCGTTGATTTTACTAACGACAATGCGTTGACTGTCCGTGATGAGGGTGATAGAATATAGTTACCTACCAAAAGAGTGAAAGAAGGGGTATCATGTTGCGCATTATTGAGTTTGGAAAGTCTGCTCAAAAAGCTGAAAAGCAATCTGTTCAAGGCAAGACTTGTGCGTTTACCGGTCATAGACCGCAGAGTCTTCCGTTCGGCTTTGATGAATCCGATAAGCGTTGTACTTCTTTGAAATCTGTTATGCGGGATCAGATTGCGGCACTCATCGAGAAACGAGGGCGTCACGCATTTTATTACCGGCATGGCTCTCGGCGTTGATATGTACGCTGCGGAAATTGTACTCGATTTGAAATCAAAATACCCTCGTATTACTCTGGAAAGCGCAATCCCTTGTGAGACACAAGCGATCAAATGGTCTGTGGCTTCACGGGAACGGTATTATAATATCGCGGCAAAGTGTGACAAGGAGACCATGCTGCAACGTGAGTACACGCCGGACTGCATGGACAAGAGAAATCGGTACATGGTCGATCACGCCGATTATATTCTCGCAGTATGGAATGGATGCCCCAGCGGTACCGGGAATACCGTGAGATATGCCCACCAAAAGAGCAAGACCATCATCGTCATCAATCCGGTTTCCCTTGATGTCACGCGGGAATAAGGCAAAAAATCCCTTCTGAATCAAGCGTTGTGAAAACCGTGAAGTATTTCCCGATAGCGAATACCCATTGCACTGCTCAGTGATTATTGGAAACGTGTACGGCGTATGCTGCCCAGTGAACATCTCCATGGAACACATCGAATTTCGCGGCATCGCAAAACGGAAAGTGTCACCTTATGGACAGTCCATTGCCGAGGGAAAAATAAATCGCTGGAAACGGGAACGCCCCCGGCACTGTGCGTCTGGCACAGTGTCGGGGCGTTTTTCCGTGTCTTAGTTATGAGCCAGTTCATTTAGGAGCAGCTTTCGATAGTCCACATCCAAGATGCAGCGATGGAAGTCCATCAAACGGTGTTCGTCGAACAGCTTTTCACAGAGCTTGGTCAGCGGATGATTCATCTGCTTTGCAGAAATGCCAGTCTCGTTGAAAAACCTTGCCCATGTGAAGACCTCTTCTAAATCCTCCTGCCCAAGCGTGGCAGGATGATGGCGTTGCAGAGACGGACAATGGGGCTGTCCGCAAATCGCTCTGCGACTTCCTCCGGTGTGCATTCATAGCGGTCACAGTCAAAGGAAAGCGCATCCTCAATTTTAAGATAATTTTCGGTTTCATCCCGCGTCAAGGTTATGGTGTAGTCTCCCATACCGGACGGCACATCAATATTCTCCATGACATCAAGCTCGTAACGGGATCCGCCGATGATCGCTTCAAAGGAGAAGGACTGACAGATTACTGCTGGGTTCTTGTCTATCTTGTCCTCATTCAGAAATGACAGCGGATTATACTCCGTCAGTTCCCAGCCGATTTTACCTCTCTCTGTTTGCTCGGCAATCTGCTGGATCAGATGTTGTTCTTCTTCGTGCGGATTTTCATTGTACAACATGATACACCTCCGTTTTCTGATTTCCTTTTTTGGGGGGCTGTTCTATGTTTCCGAAGAGAATGCCGTTTGTACCATCATTCCTTGGCTGAGGGCAGACCTTCGTAAAACTTCCTTAGTTCGTCCAGACTGCTTGTACGATTCTTGATAGGCAGGGAGTCCCATGTGATGTCATGATAGCGTTCTGGCGGCTTGTCCCGCAGTCTTTCTGCGCTTTTTCCGTCCCTCCGATGTATTGAATCCAAAATAAAATCTATTATCCATCCACATTCCTCCCGGAATAGAAACCAAGGCTATCCGCGTTTCAGCTCAATGCTGACGTTTCCGTTCTCGTCGATGGCCAGCGTCATGTGCCTGATGTGCTTCTCATAGAACTGCCGCCGCTCTGCGGGAGACATTTCTATCCGCGTGTTTCGCAGAGCCGCATCAAACATATCGTTGACGTTCAGGTGAACGGAGTTGTCAATCCAGCGGTACATCTCCTTGAATAGTGCGTTTTTCTTGATGTCCTCGCTGTTGCCGGAGTAGAAGTCATCCAGATAGCAGTAGAATATCCCAGATTCTGCAAGTGCTGCCTTCATATCCGGTCCGCATTTTTCCCGCTCAATCATGACAAGGAATCTGGCGTCCGGCAAGGAAGAGATAAGCCCCCAGTAGTCGGAATCACTTGAGACGATGACGAAGGAATCCACTTGCCTCTGGTAGTGTTCCTGACAGGCTCTTGCGGTGAGCTTGATGTCCACCAGTGATTTGTTCTGCTTGATCCGCTCAATCATGATGTGTTCAACGGGGATGCGGGTGTAGTTTTCAAGAATCCGCCACGCCGTAGCAGTATGTACGTCATCAAAAAGAATGATCGCCGTAATTTTCTGCATGACCTCATAATCAAGATTTTTGAGCGTGGCGCACAGCTTGTACGGGTCAGAGTTTTCGCAGTCCACCACCAATTCGGTCTTCTCACTGTCATCTATGAAGTCATAGATGTTGTTTTTTACAAAAGCCCCTGCATCGGAGACTTTACTGTATTCCGTGAAGGCGTCGCAATGCCATTGATAAAGCAGGGTAGCAAACTTCTTGTCATTATAGAGGACATTACCCTCGTCCATCGGTACCCAGTTGATATACATTTGATAGGGGTAATAGGAGAGACTTGCGTAATAGATGTCCGCAGCATCTTTCGTTCCGTCCTCTGTAAAACCGTTTGGCATAATGAACAGCTCTTTTATGTACGCCCAGTTAATCCAGATTGGAAAGAGGCTTTTGCAGTTGTTAATGCGGTCTGAAATCAGTCGGTTGATCTCGATAATGTGGTGGCAGAGCTTTGTACTCGACTTTTTTGATAAAGTTGATTCCGTCGCTTGAAAGCTGCTGCATACTGGAAGCCGGGATGATCTCTGGCATTGAAAGCAGCCCTCGATACTCCATTCGCATGATGTCATTTATTTTCCGGTAGTTGCGCTCAATGGCGGTGCGGATAATACATAGATTACGAATGATGCGGGCATTTTTATCCTGTTCAAGCCGGTTGTATATCTCTATCTTCGGCGGCTCGTGTTCATTTTGGAAAATACGAAGCGGGACGCGATCAGGTAAGCGACCTTTGACACAAGCTCATAGGTGCTGTCTTTGTAGGCAATCTGTTCTCCGGCATATTCGATTCCATTCAACATGACTGAATTGCCCATGATCTACTCCTTTCTCGTAGGGAGTTAAGCGGTCATTACATTGTCCGTCCACATCTCACACTGGCTCATGACAGTCTGGACAGCATCATCCATACCCTCTGGCGGATATTTGTGTTTTTTCAGCAACCTTTTGACCAGACGACGCATTCCAGCTCTTGCGCTCTCTTTCTTTTGCCAGTCTATTGTCTGGTTTTTGCGAAGCAAATCTGTCAGTTCCTTCGTGATAGCAATAAGCTCGTCATGCTCGTAAAAGTCCTTGATTGCTTGCGGCTTCGTGAGAGCATCATAGAAAGCAAGCTCGTCCGCTGTCAATCCGAGTTTTTCACCCTCGGCGGCAGCAGCGGCAATGTCTTTCGCCAGCTTGAGTAATTCTTGAATGACTTCCTCGTTGGTCAGCATTCCGTTCAAATAGCGGTTCATTGCGCTCTGAATGATTTCGGAGAACTTTTCAGACTTGACAATATTTGTTCGACGGTAAACAGAGACCTGTTCGGAAATCAGTTTTTTCAGGAGTTCGACTGCAAGATTCTTCTCCTTCATGTTTGCCACTTCTTCAAGGAACTTCGGATCGAACAACGAAAACTCAGTCTGGACATCAGAGAAAAGGTTGATAACGCCTTCGCTTTTGATACTGTGCCTTCAAAAGCTCGTTAATGCGCTCATTTACTTCCGGAAGCGTAAACTTCTTTCCGGTACCGCCTGAAACCAAGCGCACGGTCATTGTTCTTACGGACTCGAAGAAAGCTGCCTCCATGCGAGTTTGCTCGTCTACCAAGCTGCTGCACAGCGAAAGTGCTGCTTGAGAAGCAGGGCTTCTTTGATAAACACATTCTGTGTCTTCTCATGGTCGGGAAGCTCGTACTCTGCAACACTCTTGCCGAGTATGAAGTTCACTCCGCCGCTGATGAGCTTCGCCCTGTCAAGGTCGCTTCCGGTCATGAATTTCTCATAACTGAATCCGTGAAACAAATCTCTGCAAATAGAGAGCTTTTCAAGGAACTTCGGATATGCAGCCTTGCTTACATCTGTATCACCATAGTTCTTCTTGTCTCTGGCAGTATAGTCGTTCATTGCCTGTTTCAGTGCAGCCGCAATACCGACGTAATCGACAACCAAACCGCCTTCTTTATCTTTGAAGACACGATTGACGCGGGCAATAGCTTGCATCAGGTTGTGTCCAGCCATCGGCTTATAGACATACATCGTAGCAAGGGAGGGAACATCAAAGCCGGTCAGCCACATATCCACGACGATGGCGATTTTCAGCGGAGAGTTGTTGTCTTTGAATTTCCGCGCCATATCGTCCTTATGAGCTTTGTTGCCGATAATCTCACGCCATTCTTCGGGATCGTTATTGCCTTGCGTCATGACCACTGCAATCTTTTCCGTCCACGCTGGGCGTAGCTCAAGAATGCGCTTATAAATCTTCATTGCTATGGGACGCGAATAAGCAACGATCATCGCCTTGCCAGTCAGGATATTCTCACGGTAATTCTCGTAATGATCAAGAATGTCATTTACCAAGGAATTGATAGTCTGGTCGGCACCGAGGATTGCTTCCATCTGACCGAGTTCCTTTTTGCTCTTTTCAATGACATATGGATCGGCGTTGTCAGCCATAATGTCATACTCATTATCGATCAGATGGAGGGTGTTCTCGTCGAGTTTCAGGTGAATAACGCGGCTTTCGTAATAGACGGGTCTTGTAGCTCCGTCTTCAACTGCCTGTGTCATATCATAGATGTCGATGTAATCACCGAAGACTTCTCGTGTGCTGCGATCTTTTGTGGAGATCGGTGTTCCGGTGAAGCAATATAGGTTGCATTAGGAAGCGTGTCTCTTATGATACGGGCAGTGCCGATAACGGTTTTCGCCTCGACTTCGCCGTTGTCCTTCTGCTTGACCACAACCTTCTCATTGAGACCATATTGCCCACGATGTGCTTCGTCAGCCATCACGATAATGTTCCGGCGTTCCGAAAGAGCTTCGTTACTTTCCTCAAACTTCTGCATGGTCGTGAAGATTATGCCGTTTGCCTGTCTGTTTGCAAGCAGCTCTTTCAGATTTTTACGGCTTTCGGCGTGCTGCGGCGTTTGACGGAGAAAGTCTTTGCAGCGGGCGAATTGTCCGTAAAGCTGGTCATCCAGATCGTTACGGTCGGTAATGACGACGATAGTGGGGCTTTCTAACGCTTCTTGCAGATAATGAGCATAGAAGACCATAGACAACGATTTTCCGCTGCCCTGTGTATGCCAGAAGACGCCACCCTTACCGTCCGTCACGGTTGCGTGTTTTGTAGACTCAATCGCCTTTTGACTGCGAAATACTGATGATACCCGGCGAGTATCTTGAAAGTATTCTGTCCATCCACATTTAAAGCAGATGAAGTTTTCACGATGTCAAGGAAGCGGTCTTCTCAAACAGTCCTACAAGAATGTGTCAATGATGCGTGTTGCGTATTCTCATAGCTGCCGTCTGTTGTTTTCCACTCCATAAAGCGGTCTTCGCCGGACGTGATTGTACCAGCCTTTGAAGTGGTCAAGTCGCTCATGACACATACCGCATTATAAATGAACATAGAGGGGATCTCATACATATAGTTCCGGAGCTGACGGTATGCTGCGGAAGCGTCGGTTTCTTCGCGGGACGGAGACTTCAACTCCACAATGACGAGTGGGAGACCATTGACAAAGAGAATCACATCTGGTCTTTTTTCGGAGTTCTCAATGAAAGTCCATTGATTCGTAACTGTGAACTCGTTACTGGCAGGATTTTTGAAGTCTACAAGGTAAACAAGGGTAGAGCGTTCTTCACCCTTGTCATAGTATTTTACCGGGACTCCGTTTTGGAGGTAGTCCATAAAGACCATGTTCTTCTGCAAGAGCGTTCCGGTTTCAAAGTTCTTGAGCTTATAGATGCTCCGTCAGAGCATCCATTGGCAAGTTTTTGTTGATTCGCTGCAAAGAGGGCAGCAGGACATCCTCATAAAGCGGAGAGTGATAATCGCGCTCCACATCCGGTCCATAGACATAGGTATATCCAAGATCCTCATTGAGAAGCTGCAAGACGGCATTCTCATAATTTGATTCGGTAAAATAGCCCGACATTTGTACTCAACTCCCTCTATATAATATCCGCATAGATGCGGTTTTCAGCTTTTGTGAAGATTACCTCAGCAGGAAATAAATCTTCCCCTGTATTTGCCATTGAAACCAGCGTCATTGCCCATTCGGTCAACTGTACAGGCAGCCTATAACATAGATTTTCAGGTGATGCCTCAACAGTGACTAATGGGATGCCGCCCTTTGCAATACCGACAGAAAGAACTACAAAGGCGTTTTTTTCCTTTGGTGAGTTCCAGAATGGGTTGTCTGTCTACATCGTGATAAACTTTGCGCCGCGTCGATTCCTAAAAAAATCCTTTTCTTGATCTTTCACCGGCTCAACAGGCAGCTTGTTTTTCATCTGCTCAAAATGGGTTTCAAGTCTTTGGCAGATGCAGCTATTACAATACTCGGTTGCATATCAAAGTCTTGTTCGATGTCTTTAGCTGAATTGAAATGATTCATGAAATCCAGCAGTCCCAAAAGCTAACAAGGTCATCTGAATAATTACCGGCATAGACCTTATACCAATCATTGTTGATCTCGAACACGATATGATAAAGCTGCTTGTATAGCTGCAACTGCCCATCGGTTAGTCTGAACCATTCTTTGCTAAGAAGAGTCTTCGCAATGCGGGGACTGCCCTGCGTCGGTGTCAAGGAATGGTATAGCGATTTCATCAGTTTGCCGATAATTCCTACCAGCATATCAGCCATTCTAATTCCAAAGTGGTCTATCGAGTCTGCCTCTTCGCAATTCTTCAAACTGGCTTCTTTCGCGGCAATGAGAGTTTTGCTTTCGGATCCTGCTTCACCTTCCTTGTCAAGCAAGACTGAAAAATCAAGAATGCCCTTGCTGCTCAGGAATTTCCAAACCCGACAAACTGCGAATGGTAGTCCCAAGCGAGGGACTGCGGAACATCGACGTTATTCAGGACATAAAGGACGGCTTCAAATGCCGTGTTTTCCTGCGCCTTCAATTCGCGGTTTTCTTTGTTACGCCTAATCCGGTTCGTCAAGAATGTCATTAACGCAGCTACAAACTCCGCTGGACTTTTATACAGGCTTTCAATTACCTCTGTGGGTCGGTATGTAACTATCGCTTTGACTATTGAGTAGCGTGCAGCGTCCATATCAAAGAAGACGCTATTGCGATAGCCTTTGAAAAGCTGGGTGATAACGTATTCGATTTTGCTTGCACAGAACAGATAGATATAGCTGTTCGCATCAAAGATGGAGAAGAAATCTCCAAGCAGCTTTACATTTGCTTCGTTGAGAGAGGCAAATCCATGAACTAACTGCTTCGGCTTTATCGTTCCGCTTTTCAGCTCTCCTTTTTTCTTCCTATCAGCGTATTTTTCTTCAAAAGCATGATAACGCTGTTCAAAAGCTGTTTCGTGATCGCTGCGCCACCCGATAATAGCTGCCAGAAAACCATCATAATATGTCTCACCAGTAACGGTTGAGAGATTGATGACCCTGCTATGCTCAGACTCATCGTAGTAAAAGCGGTATTTCATCTTATCCCTCCTAGCGTAAACGATAATTTAGCAGCTTAGAGCTGGACGGCAGAGACATCGATCTCTCCGGACATGAGTTTCGGGAGAAGCGCATCCCTTAGAGTTGCGAGCTTATTGTTTTCGTTCTGCTTTGAAACAATAGCAGCAGCCATAGGTGCAATTAGGGTGTTGAAACGATCCAGCGTCCCATTGTCAGGCAAGTGCAGTTCCAATGCTTTCACGCGCTCTTTGGGCAATTCCGTCTGACCAGTGCTTCCGGTATGAAGGGATTCAATTTCCCTTTCATGAAGAACTCCCCACAGCCCAATATAGAAAATCAGATTTTCTTTTGCCGGTCTGACAACCGTTACATGGGAATCAACTGTGATATTTTGGGGCTGGAACCAAACCTGTGCTGCGCGTCCCAATGTTCCGTCTCCCGTTGAGTTAATCAATAAATCGCCAAAGCGAAGCCATTTCTCATTGATTACTTTTGGGGTGTGAGTTCGTGCCTGAGAAAGATCAATCATGTGGTTACGAATGCACTTCTGATTGATCACTATCTGATCAGAGTTATCGGAGTATTTGGGCGCAATTCCGCGGCTTATAAGCGATGTGATCTTCTCCAAGTTGACAGTTTCCCATTCTTTCGGTTCAATGCCATCGAAAGGGCTGTACTCTACAAACCATGACTTGAAAATCGTTACAGCTTGCTGCATTTAAATTATCGTTTAGCTGTTCGTTTACATCAACTTCCTATCAATAGATTCAAGCGTACATACGATGGCGTTTTGCTCATCAAATGACACGGGGTAGTTGATCATAATTTCATCTAACAGGCGGTCGCGG
>ENA-OQIM01000931-OQIM01000931.1-human-gut-metagenome-genome-assembly--contig:-NODE-931-length-10701-cov-1.633535_pt1 | contig 10701 bp, 16 predicted proteins | sample MGYA00242579_ERZ504744 | MGnify/ENA primary metagenome ERZ504744 (study PRJEB26092, sample SAMD00036441) | human gut metagenome | host: Homo sapiens | study: EMG produced TPA metagenomics assembly of...
AGGCGTGGTCGGGGTGATCGGGCAGGCTGGGGTGGTTGACCTTCTCCACCTTGGGGTGGTGGGTCAGGAACTCGACGACCTTTTTGGTGTTTTCATTGTGGCGGTCCAGACGCAGGGAGAGCGTCTCGGTACCTGCAGCAGCACCCATGCGTTGAACGGGCTGATGCAGCCGCCCAGATCGCGCAGGATCACGGCGCGCACATAGGTCACAAAGGCGGCAGGGCCGGCAGCCTCGGCAAAGCAGACGCCGTGGTAACTGGGGTTCGGCTCCGAGAAGGCGGGGAATTTGCCGCTGGCCTTCCAGTCGAACTTGCCGGAGTCAACGATGATGCCGCCCAGAGAGGTGCCGTGGCCGCCGATGAACTTGGTGGCAGAATGGACAACGATGTCGGCACCATGCTCGATCGGGCGGATCAGGTAGGGCGTGCCGAAGGTATTGTCGATGACAAGCGGAATGCTGTGCTTGTGGGCGATAGCGGCAATGGCGTCAATGTCGGGGATGTCGGCGTGGGGTTGCCAAGCGTTTCAATATAGACAGCGCGGGTGTTGTCCTGAATGGCAGCCTCGACCTCGGCCAGATCATGGGCGTTGACAAAGGTCGTCTGCACACCGAACGCGGGCAGCGTGTGGGCCAGCAGGTTGGAGGTGCCGCCGTAGATGGTTTTTTTGCGCACAATGTGCCCGCCGTTCTGGCCAGTGCCTGAAGGGTGTAGTCGATGGCAGCGGCGCCGGAGGCAACGGCCAGCGCGGCAACGCCGCCCTCCAGAGCCGCGATGCGCTTTTCAAAAACATCCTCGGTGGAGTTGGTCAGGCGGCCGTAGATGTTGCCCTCGGCCCTCAGGGCAAAGCGGTCAGCGGCATTCTGGGAATTGGGGAACACATAGGAGGTGGTCTGGTAGATGGGCACCGCACGGGCATCGGTGGCGGGGTCGGCCTGCTCCTGACCGACATGAAGCTGCAGGGTCTCAAATTTATATTCAGACATTGTTATTTACCTCTCTTTATATACCAAAAGTATTATTATTGTGTATAAAAAATCCCGATGCGTTTTCAAAGGCGCACCGGGCAGTGTGGTCTACCGGAGCTGCTGCTGTCACATTCGGGTGCACATTCGCACAGCCGAGGCAACATACAGTACACATCCGATGCCGGTGCCCGGTTGGTATGCATTCGCCCACAGCGATAATTTGCGTGCAGCAGTTCTTTCCAGATCAGCTTCATCTTTGTGCCCTCCTTCCGGTAAAACTTTTCCATTCCTCTATGTACCACCTGCCGGGGAACCTCTGTTTCATTTCCCTACAAGACTGGTGGATTGGATGTTTGCATTATATCCCGTTCTACCTAGTTTGTCAATAGGTTAATTCCACTTTTTTCAAGGATGTATTTTTTGCATGATAATTTTGCCTGTGCCGCCCGCGTCCGACAGCATTTTGTACAGCGACCCCTCTGAACAAAAACGAAGCCCGGAACGTCTGCGGACGCTCCGGGCTTCGTTTTTTCATAAAATGGTCAGACCTGCTTTGTCTCTTCTGTCCGGGTGGAAATGCTGAACAGCACAAAGCCGATGACAAACAGGATGGCAATGGAGCCCACACCCACGTTGGCGCTGCCGGTCAGCTGGCTGCCCACGCTGACGATCATGGTGCCAAGGAAGGACGCGCCCTTGCCGCAGATGTCGAACAGGCCGAAGTATTCGCCAGATTTTTCCTGCGGGATGATCTTGGCAAAGTGGCTGCGGCTCAGCGCCTGCACACCGCCCTGGAACATACCCACCACCACGGCAAGCACCCAGAACTGCCACTGACTCTTCAGGAAGAAGGCAAAGACGGCAATGCCGGTATAGGCCGCGATGCACACCGGGATCAGGGTCGTTGGACGCGTATTTCTGGCTCAGGCGGCCAAAGATCAGCGCCGAAGGGAAAGCCACGATCTGAGTGACCAGCAGCGCCAGCAGCAGGCCGGTGGTGTCCAGCCCCAGTGCCGTGCCGTAGGCGGTGGCCATATCAATGATGGTATACACGCCGTCAATGTAGCAGAAGAACGCCAGCAAAAACCAGAACACCTGCTTGTCCTGCGGCAGATGCTTCAAGGTCTGCCCGATGCGCACAAAACTCTGGCGGATGGCGTGCTGCTCCACCTCCACATAGTTGATCTGACGGTACTTTTTCAGCAGCGGCAGGGTGACCACCAGCCACCATACGGCGGTAATGACCAGCGCGATGGACAGCGCGGTCATCTGGCTGAGCCCACCGCACTGCTGCCCAGCACCAGCGCCAGACAGACCACAAAGGGCACGCAGCTGCCGATATAGCCCCACGCGTACCCGCGGGAGGACACCATGTCCATCCGCTCCGGGGTGGTCACATCGCCCAGCATGGAGTCGTAGAACACCAGACTACCGGAGTAGCCGATCTTGGCAATGATAAAAATGACCAGAAAGGCCAGCCATGTGCCCGCCAGACCCATGGCACAGCAGCCGATGACGCCCACAAAAAGGCAGAGCATGAAGATGGGCTTTTTAAAGCCCTTGGTGTCGGCCAGCGTGCCAGAATGGGGCCCAGAATGGCGGTGACCACCGTGACGATGGAGCTTGCGTAGCCCCAGTAGGCCAGATAGTCCACCTTGCTCACCCCACCGGCCTCGGCCAGCGCATTGAAGAAGATGGGCACCAGCGTGGCGATCATCAGCACAAAGGCCGAGTTACCCACATCGTATAAGATCCATGCCCGCTCCAGCGGTGTCACCTTGAATTTTTCAGTTTTCATCGTATTTCCCTTTTCCCCTTTGCACCGCCGGGCGGCGCGTTTTTTAAAATTCCCCAAAGGTGTGGTCGTAGGCGGCATCCAGCGGCTCGTCCGTATCCAGCTTTGCCACATACTCTAAAATCAGCCGCTCTGCCAGCGGTAAAGCCTTGGCGTACAGCGCATCCAGCTTGCGGTTGCTCTCGGTGCACTGCGGGTTCGGCTGCGGGTTTGCCACAAGGCCGTGCATCCCATCGTATTTGCCCAGCACCTTCATGCCGGTCAGCACCACCCAGCGCTTGACCGGGTTCGAAGCCTGCAGCACCTTATGCACCATGATCATCCCCTTCATGGCTTCCAGCGCGGTCTGCTCCGAGATATCCTTGTAGAACGGCGCAATGACCCGGGCGTTTTCCGCGCTGGGGTGGATATGGCTGGCGGTAAAGAAGGTCAGCGGGTCATAGCCGTCCCGGCGCAGCAGCATATTGTCGAACTCGGTCTCGATCTCGCAGTGGGTCACACCGCTCTCCCGGGTGAACTGCTCCACAAAGGGGTGGCAGGTGCTGTCCAGTGCAAAATGACACACAAAGCCAGCGCGTAGGCCAGCGCAGCCTCGCGGTCGGCTTCCTCGTGCACCACCCGCCGTGCCCGGTCAAAAAACGTTCTGCCGGCTCGTCGTGCATGGCGTTGCCCAGCGCGGCGACCGGGGTGGACTTTTCCGCATGGTAATAGAACAGCAGATCCGGCCCGTGCAGACCGATATCATACAGCTCCCGGTGCGCTTCCAGCTTTCCCGCAGCGCGCGGCAGATGATCCAGCACATTTGCGCCAAAGCGGCGGTGTGCGTAGGTAGAGGGCATCTCTCATTCCTCCTTCTTGCAGTGCCAGCGCCCGCCGCCCTGTTCCGGCTGCACTGACCAATAATCCTATCGTTTTCAGTATAGCAGAAAGTTTGCCGACCTTCTACCCTTTTGTGTCTGTTTTCTTGTAAAAAGTTTTAATAATTTTGCTGTACCTCCCGCCAAATAAAAGAGGCTTCCGGAATGCCCGTAGACATTCCGGAAGCCTCTTTTCGATTATTTCAGGTTCACACGCTCTCATAGCCCTGCGGCATCTCGCTCTTGCGGTCGCGGGACATCAGATTGCGCAGCGCGTCGCTGGCGCTCATGCCCTCCTTGACGATGGCGTTCACCGTCTGGGCAATGGGCATTTCCACATGGTACTTCTCGGCCAGCTCCATGGCGGCAGGCAGAGCGTTGATGCCCTCCACCACCATGCCGACCTCTTTCACGGCCTGCTCCGGGCTTTCGCCCTTGCCGATCAGGATACCGGCGCGGTTGTTGCGGCTGTGCATACTGGTGGCGGTGACGATCAGGTCGCCGATGCCGGCCAGACCCGCAAAGGTCTGGACATTGCAGCCCATGGCCACGCCCAGCCGGGCGATCTCGGCAATGCCGCGGGTGATCAGAGCGGCGCGGGCGTTATCGCCGTAGCCAAGCCGGTGGAGATGCCGACACCCAGCGCGATAACGTTCTTCATAGCACCGCTCAGTTCCACGCCCTTGATATCAGTGTTGGTGTACACGCGCATACAGGTGTTGCTGAACACCTCCTGCACCACCTCGCAGCCTCCAGATCCGGCTTGCCGAAACGATGGTGGTGGGCAGATCCAGCGCCACCTCCTCGGCGTGGGTGGGGCCGCTGAGCGCCACCAGACGCACCGCCCGGGGGCCGTTCTCGTGGCTCAGCTCGTCGGCAAGGATCTCGGTCATGGTATATAAGGTATCGGGCTCAATGCCCTTTGCCACATCCACGATGATCTGGCCGGAGCGGATATAGGGCCGCGCCTTGGCCGCCGTGGAGCGCACGAACACCGACGGCACTGCAAACAGCAGCACGTCCTTGCCGGTACACACTTCCTCTATGCTTTTGGTAAAACGCAGCTCCTGCGGGATGACCATCCCCGGCAGATTGGGGTGTACCCGGGTGGTGGAAAGGTTGTCCACCTCGGCCTCAATGGCCGACCACACCTGCACATTGTTGCCGCTGACGGTCAGCATCCGTGCCAGAGCCATGCCCCAGGTGCCTGCACCCAGAACACCAATACTAAACTTTTTCACGTTCGTATCCTCCGTGTCTGCACCGGGCAAGGGGCAAGCCCCCTGCCGGTGGATTTGCGCCGCGCCGGGCCGTTGCCCCGCATCCGCGCACTACTATGTCCATTGTACACGAAAGCGCCCACAGCGTCAAGCATCTGCCGCATTGCACAAATATTTAACAAGTTTATGCCATTTTTCGGTCACATCACACGTTTTGTACAAACCGTTTGCGCTGCGGGGCATTTCATGCTATTATAGTATTCTGGTAGGTTTTGTAGGGATTGGTGATTCAGTCTCTTGACTTTGACCCTACTTTAAGGTATATACTGCTTTAGTCGGCAAGGGCTTTGCCGGCTTGTGCATTTTTTAGCTTTGAGGAAAAAACGATGTTTGAAGCACTTTTAACCAACCGCACGGTCAGTGTGCTGGTGGAGGCGCTGCCCCGCATCCTGACGGCAGGCCTGACCATGACCATTCCGCTGACCCTTCTCTCCTTCTTTTTTGCCATGATCATCGCGGTGGCGGTGGCGCTGGTGCAGTACGCCAATGTGCCGGTGCTGCGGCAGATCGCCCGGTTCTATATCTGGGTCATCCGCGGCACGCCGCTGCTGGTGCAACTGTTCATCATCTTTTACGGCCTGCCCAGCGTGGGAATCATGCTGAACGCCTTTCCGGCGGCAGTCATTGCCTTTGCCTTCAACGAGGGTGCCTACTGCGCCGAGACCATGCGCGGTGCGCTGGAAAGCGTACCGCAGGGGCAGCTGGAAGCCGGGTACTGCGTGGGCATGAGCTGGTGGCAGATCATGCGCCGCATCGTGCTGCCGCAGGCACTGCGCACCGCCGTGCCTGCGCTGTCCAACTCCCTTATCGGTATGATCAAGGACACCTCGCTGGCGTCTAATATCACGGTGGCAGAGCTGTTCATGGCCGGGCAGCGGGTAGCCGCCCGCACCTACATCTTCCTGCCCATCTACTGTGAGGTGGCTGTGGTGTATCTGCTGTTCTGTACCGTCATCACCAAGCTGCAGGCGCTGCTGGAACGTCAGCTCAACGCCCGCGGCTTCCAGTAAAAAGGGGGGTGCACACCTATGGCTATGCTTGAGATCTGCAATGTGCAAAAAGCCTTCCGCACCTATGCAAAACCCGGCCTTTTCCACCGCCCCGGTGCGCGGAAGGTCACCAGCGAGCTGCCCGTGCTGCGCGGCGTAGACCTGACCGTGGAAAAGGGCGATGTAGTGCCATTCTTGGGCCGTCCGGCTCCGGCAAGACCACCCTGCTGCGCTGCCTGAATTTTCTGGAGACTGCCGATGCCGGGCAGCTGGTGTTTGACGGTGAAAATTTCGACCTTGCCCATGCCAGCCGCGCCGACATTGCCCGGCTGCGCAAAAAGACGGCCTTTGTGTTCCAGAACTACAACCTGTTCCGCAACAAGACTGCCCTGCAAAACGTGACCGAGGGCTGATCGTGGCGCGTAAGCTGCCCAAGGAGCAGGCGGATGAGATCGGCATGAAGATGCTTGCCAAGGTAGGCTTGCAGACCGTGCCGACTACTACCCCCGCCAGCTTTCCGGCGGGCAGCAGCAGCGGGTGGCCATTGCCCGTGCCCTTGCCGCCGACCCGGAAATTATTTACTTTGACGAGCCCACCAGCGCCCTTGACCCAGAGCTGACCGGCGAGGTGCTCAGCGTGATGCGGCAACTGGCCGAAGAGGGCATGACCATGCTGGTGGTCACCCACGAGATGGGCTTTGCCCGCAACGTTTCCTCCAAGACCGTGTTTATGGAAAACGGCGTGGTGGTGGAGCAGGCACCCTCCCAGCAGTTCTTTGCATCCCCCAAGGAGGAGCGCACCCAGGCTTTCCTGCGCAGGATCGCCCATACGGAATAAAACCACTTCTCTTTTTGCATTTTTTCACGACAGAAAGGAATTTTTACTTATGAAACGCAGAACCTTTATCTCTCTGATGGGCGTTATGGCCGCAGCCGGGGTGCTCAGTCTGACCGGCTGCTCCGACAAGACCGCTGCCTCCAGTACCGCCGGTCCCGCACCGCTGAATAAGCTGGACAGCATCCAGAAGAGCGGCAAGCTGGTGGTGGCGCTGGAGGGCGCATGGCAGCCGTGGAGCTACCACGATTCCTCCGACACGCTGGTGGCTACGATGTGGAGGTATCCCGCGCCATTGCCGAAAAGCTTGGCGTGGAGCCGGAGTATGTGGAGAGCGACTGGGACAGCCTGTTTGCCGGTCTGGATGCCGGCCGCTACGACATGGTGTGCAACGGCGTGGAAGTGACCGAGGAGCGCGCCAAGACCTACGCTTTCACCACTCCCTACGGCTACATCCACACTGCGCTGGCGGTGCGCAAGGACAATACTGACATTACCAGCTTTGAGGACCTGAAGGGCAAGACCACCGCCAACAGTCTGGCTTCACCTACATGGAGCTTGCCGAGAGCTACGGCGCTACCGTGCAGGGCATCGACACGCTGGAAGAGACCATCCAGCTGCTGACCGCAGGCCGCATTGACGCCACCCTGAACGCAGATGTTTCCTTCTACGACTACCTGAACGTCCACCCGGACGCAGACTTCAAGCTGGTGGCACAGACCGCCGAAGCCTCTCATGTGGCGATTCCGGTGCTCAAGAGCGAGGACACCGCCTATCTGGACGCGCTGAACGCTGCCATTGAGGAGCTGCGCGCCGATGGCACCTTAAAGGCCCTGAGTGAAAAGTACTTCGGACAGGATATTTCCTCTGAAAACTAAGCTTTACATACATCCCTGCACCGCTGTGGAAAACCCGCAGCGGTGTTTTTTTGCGTTCGTCTATTGACTTGTGTAATATTATATGCTATATAATATTATAGAAACAGACCACACCGAAAGGAGGCTGTTCCCACATGAGTTTTCCCATCAGTGCCGCGCTGCTGGATGCCATTGTGCTGTCCGTGGTGGCGCAGGAGCCGGAAGGTACCTACGGCTACAAGATCACCCAACAGATCACCCACACGCTGGAACTGAGCGAATCCACCCTGTACCCGGTGCTGCGCCGGCTGCAGAAAGACCAGCTGCTCACGGTCTACGATGCACCCTTTAACGGCCGCAACCGCCGCTATTATCAGATCACCTCCGCCGGGCGGGCGCAGCTTGCCGCCTACGCGCAGGAGTGGAGCCGCTACCGTTCTTCCATTGACACATTTTTCAGAGAGGTGGAATGATTTATGACCCGTACTGCATTTCTTGCTGCGCTGGAGCAGCTTCTGGCCCCCTTGCCGGAGGCCGAGCGCAAGGACGCTTTGAGCTACTACGAGGATTATCTGGATACCGCCGGGCCGGAAAATGAAGCCCGTGCCATTGCAGAGCTGGGCAGCCGGAGGAGGTCGCCCGCAAAATTCTGGACGAGCAGCCCCCGGCAGACAGTTCTGCCGCCCCGGCATCCCCTGCCCCGCGTTCCCTCTGGCGCATGGTGCTGGGCGGCGGGCTGGCGGTGCTGGTGCTGGCCTGCTTTTTCTTCCAGCATACCAAAGCCACCCCGGTGCAGCCGTCGAGTCCATCTCTCCTGCCTCGGAAATTCCTGCTTCCTCTGCGGAAGTACCTGCCGAAAGTTCCTCCACGCAACCCGCAGCTCCTGTTTCCACTTCAGACGGCTTGACTTTCTCCCTCTCTGCTGAGATGGTCAGCGATAAACTATCGCTGAAGTTGGACTATGGTACCATTCTCTTTGTTGTTGACCCAAACGTTTCTGATATCACGCTACAGTTTGATGGCTTTAGAACCCGGTACCTCACCCATTCCAACAAAAAAGACGGAACCGCAGAGTTTTCCTACCATATCCCGAAATACTACGCTCCCCCTGATGTTGACGGTGCTGTGCTCACCATTACGGCTCCGGAAAATATCCTGCATGAGGTAGACATTGATCTTGCCATGGGCGACGTTGACCTTGGCACGCTCTCTGTGGAAGAACTGGATCTGGAACTTGCCATGGGGAGCGTCTCTGCCGACAGCCTGACTGTGAAGGATGCGGATTTCAATCTTGCCATGGGCGGCTGTCGCATTGACCATCTGACCGCACCGGAATTCGATGCCGAAATTGCCGTGGGCGACTGCACGATCGGTATGCTGTCCGGTGCTCGGGATGTCAACATCTCGGTCATCACCGGCGATACCGACTTGACTTTGGAGGGCAGCGCCTCGGACTATACCCTCGTCACCAATGAGCTTAAGGGCACCTCGATCCATAATGGCAAAGCAAATACCTCTCGTAAAATTTCCCTCGATTCTGTCACCGGCGATCTCTCCATCTCCTATACCAATTGACCCCTGAACCGCAGAACACCCCCGGCATCCGAACGAAATGAAAACGGATCGGGGGGTGTTTTTATGCTTCCCTGTGAAAATAATCGTAGATGGTCTGCGCCAGCTGTTTGCCCACGCCGGGGGTGTTTTCCAGCTGGTCGGGGGTGGCTTCCTTCACCGCGCCCACGCTCTTGAACTGCGTCAGCAGGGCTTTGGCTGTTTTGGGGCCTACGCCCGGCACCTCGGTCAGGGTGGAGGAGTAGCTTTTCTGCTTCATCTGCTGCTTGCGGTAGGCGTTGGCAAAGCGGTGGGTCTCGTCCTGAATGGCGGTGATGAAGGTAAAGGTGCCGCGGTTCATGTTGATGGCAATTTCCCGCCCGTCGCTGTCCACGATGGCGCGGGTGCGGTGGTGGTCATCCTTTACCATGCCGTACAGCGGCACATCTGCCAGCGCCGTACCGGCAAGTGCCTCCTTTGCGGCGCTCACCTGTCCCCTGCCGCCGTCCATCAGCAAAAGATCCGGCTTCTGCCCGAACCAGTTGCCGCTGGGCTGGCCGTTTTCAGCCTGTGCAGCGTATTTTTCGTACTCTGCCGCCCGGCGGGAAACGGTCTCTGCCAGCGAGGCGTAGTCGTCCGTGCCCGCCACGGTTTTCATCTTGAACTTGCGGTAGCCCGCCTTGAAGGGCTTGCCATCCTTGAAGGTGACCATGCCGCAGACGCTGCTGCCATCGCCCCAGTTGGAGATATCGTAGCTTTCAATGGCGCGGGGCGGCTTTGAAAGCCCCAGCACCTGCGCCAGCTCGTCCAGCAGCTTTTCCTCCCGGGCGTAGCGCCCGCTCTCCCGCGCCAGACGCTCCACCGCGTTGGTGTGCGCCATTTCCACCAGATGCGCTTTGTCGCCCCGCTGGGGCACATACAGCTGTACCTCGCTGCCCCGTTTCTGGTTCAGCGCCTGCTGCAAAGCGTCCACGTCCGGCGGCAGTGCGTCCACCGCGATGATCTTGGGAATTTGTTCATCGTCCAGATAGTACCGGGGCAGAAATTCCTCCCGCACCGCATCGATATCCGAGGTATCGTGGAACAGAAACTCCCGCTTGTCGGTCAGCCGTCCCTCCCGGAAGCGCAGCACCGCCGCGCACACGCTGTCCGGTGTGCCGGCAAGCGCCACCACGTCCATCTCCACGTCCGGGTCTACCACCACCTTCTGCCCTGCCGTCAGCTTGGTGATGGCGTTGATCTGATCCCGCAAAAGGGCGGCGGTCTCAAATTCCAGCCGGTCGGAGGCCTCCTGCATCCGCTCGTTGAGGGTTTTCAGGATATCCTTTTTGCCGTAGCGGATGAGGTGCACCGCGTTTTTGACCGCCTGATTGTAGGTCTCGCAACTGATTTTTCCGCTGCACACCGCCATGCACTTGCCGATATGGGCATTCAGGCAGGGGCGGCCTTTGCCGATCTCCTGCGGGAAGCGTTTGGAGCAGCGCGGCAGCAGAAAGGCATCCATGGCTGTTTCTGCCATCTGCCGCGCCGCAAAGCTGGAGGTGTAGGGGCCGATATACTCTGCCCCGTCC
>ENA-OQIM01000932-OQIM01000932.1-human-gut-metagenome-genome-assembly--contig:-NODE-932-length-10699-cov-1.685679_pt1 | contig 10699 bp, 17 predicted proteins | sample MGYA00242579_ERZ504744 | MGnify/ENA primary metagenome ERZ504744 (study PRJEB26092, sample SAMD00036441) | human gut metagenome | host: Homo sapiens | study: EMG produced TPA metagenomics assembly of...
GTAGAAAGCAGGGATCTTATGGCTATGAGATCAGTCAGACAGTGAAGAAGGCTGCTGACATTAAAGAATCTACGCTCTATCCCATATTGAAGAAGTTACAAATTGCAGGATATCTGACTACCTATCGCAGGAGTATCAGGGAAGAAAGAGAAAATACTATTCCCTTACAGAAGAAGGCAAAGCACAGATTGCATATCTGAGCAATGAATGGCAAATCTACAAAGACACTGTAGATGGGATTATTGAAGGGAGGATAAGAGGTTGAGCAGAGAGGAATATTTAAACCAGCTGCATAAATATCTGCGGAAGCTTCCGAGACAGGACTATGAAGATGCAATGGAATATTTTACCGAGTATTTTCAGGAGACAGATGAGGAAGGAGCAGAAGAACTGATGAAAGAACTTGGTACGCCGAAGGAGGCTGCCAGAGAACTGATGGCGAATCTTCTGAATAAGAAAATAGAAGATCATCAGAATTATGAAACAGATGGACAGACCAGAGCAGAACAGAAAGGTTCCGGAAAACATGTGGTATGGATAGCGCTATTGGTATTATTTGCAGCACCGGTAGGAGCTCCGCTTCTGGCAGCATTTGCTGCAGTCGTTCTTGCATTAGTTGTGTGTGTATTTGCAATTTTGTTATGTGTAGTTTTATGTCTGATGCTTATTGGCGGGAAAATCCTTGTCCGCGGTATACTGGCAGTCCCGTTTTCTATGAGCGGTTTTGCAATGCTTACAGGAAGTGGGCTGTTGGCTGTTGGCGCTGGCATCCTTGGTGTACTGTTGTGCGTATATCTATGTAAATGGAGCAGCATGCTGATTGCGAAGCTGGTACGCCGGATCACAGGCAGAAAGAGAGAGAGGTTAGAACGATGAAAAGATGGGCAAAGGCATGGCTTGCAGTAGGAGTCGGATGCTGTGTATGTGGTACAGCTTTGACGGGCATCGGTGTTGCGAGCGGTGGAAGTAAATATGTGAAATCAGCAGATTTAAACAAAATGGATGGAGCTGCAAAAAAAAGCGATAATGAGATGGTTCTTGAGAAAACAAAGCTTGATGATTTCGACTCAGCAGACATCTCCATGACAGATATGAATTTGCAAGTAGTCAATTCAGATGATCAGTACTGTTATATTTCTTATCGGGCATCCGATCAGAAAAAGGATCCGATCAGTTATCAGGTAAAGGATGGTAAATTAAGGATTCAGGAAAATAACAATGATGGGAAGACTTATTATCATGTTGATATCGGATTTTTGTCGGGTTCTTTTGGGTGAAGGAACACTTACTACAGATGAAAATGTGGTAACAATTTACGTGCCGGAAGGTCAGAAATGGAAGCTTGCAGATATTAAATCGGATATGAGCAATATATTGCTGAATGGATGCGAAATCGAAAATGGAGCCGTTCAGACGGATTCAGGAGATGTATTTTTTAAAAATTGCGATTTCAATAATCTGAAAGTGAAAACGGATATGGGTAATCTTTGTTTTATTGGTAAAGAAGACGTGATGCGCACATGGAACATACAGATGAATACTGATATGGGAGATATCAATGTAGATGATGCGCTGACCGGTAAGATGGTGGAAGACCAGGATGACTGTAATATTTCTTACACACAAAAAGGAATGGGCGGAAATCTGATGATCCAGACTGACAGTGGAAATATAAGACTGAAGTGCAGATAACGTTACTGTTTACTTCAGTTATGATACAGGGAATTCTTGGTGCATTCTGCGTCAGAGTGCCGGTATCTTACATTATGAGTATCCAGCCGAATATCTCTCTGTTCCATATCGGGCTGGCAACACCGATGTCCTCTATATTACAGTTGATTCTCTGTGTTGGATTTATGCTCTGGTTAAGAAAAAAAGGAATGCTGAATGATTTTTCAAACACGCTCTAATACGCTCATTCTTTTTGACGAAAAATTCTATCTAATCATAAAATATAAATAAACATATCAGGTCAGAAGTTTCCAAAATCTCATCGTATAAACACGAATAATCTAAGAATCTTCTGACCCTGATATTTTATTTGCGTTCTACAATATGATAGTAAGAACGCGCCGTCATAAGATAAATCAACCCATACACAACAGCAAAAATCAGAACTGTTCCCGCCGTACATCCAATAAACAGCTTCGTATTTGTCATTCCAAAGAGCAGGAGCATTCTTCGGATCATTGGAAATGCCATGGTAATATGAAGCATTGCCATTAACAGCGGGAGGAAAAATACCATCAGAATCTGTCTGCGGACAGAACTTCTGACCTCCCGGCGGCTTAAGCCAACCTTCTGCATGATCTCAAATCGTTTCTGATCTTCATATCCTTCAGAAATCTGTTTATAATAAATAATCATAGCTGTTCCCATAAGGAAAAGAGAACCCAGAAAGATTCCGATAAACAAAAGAGAACCATTATCCGCATAATAGGACTCATATTCCTGCTGGCGGATTCCGGAAGTTATCCATGAGTTTTCTGACAAGCCTCCGTTTTTCTTCAAGTCTTTAACAACCTCCATTACCGGGGTTCCAAATCAATCTTATCTGTCTCCGAACCGGTAATATCCAGACCAAGATGAAGTGTCAGATCCTCTCCCGCAGGAGCAGAAGAAACGCCTTTATACATTTCTGTACGCATCTCATCAAATTTCTTAAAATCTTCATCTGTAACAACCAGCACTGCATTATCACTGACTGCATCTTCGCCACAGGTCAGGGGATTCTTATCCAGCCATTTTTTCACTGTTAAATTCTGATCTCATCAACAGTAACTGAATCTTTCTGCACAGCTGAAGGATACCATGCAAAAATTTCACCATCATTAAGATTTGCAGAAATTCCTGTAAGTCTTTCATATTCTGCCTGATCCAAAAGAGAAAGTACCAGTACCGAATCAGAATTTCGAATAGTATTTGTTGGTTTTATCAGAATCTGATCACCGTTTTTGCTACATACGATATCCAGATAGATTTCCTCCACAGACTTTTCTACCGGAACTTTATTATCCGCAATAGCTTTTTCAAAAGCCTCTATTGCGGTCTGACATTCTTCTTCGCTTATGCTGGTAACAGACATATCAACATCATACGGATAGCGATTCAGCATAATATCATTCATTCCGAAATAAATGGAAACTGTCATGGAAATCATAAGCAGAACACCTGTACTTAGTATACAGATACTTGCCAGACCGATTGCGTTCTGCTTCATTCGATAAAGCATTCCCGATATGCTGATAAAATTCCAGTCCTGTAATAAAAACTCTTTCTGCGTCGGAGAAACTTCAGAATCACAATACTTCCTGCGGTAAAAAGCAGATAAGTCCCTGCCATAACAAGAATAACAGCAAGAAGAAATATCGTAATTGCCTTGATTGGAGATTCAGTCGTAACCGCAAGGTAATAGCCTGCGCCAAGGCAGATAAAACCAATCAATGCCATAAGCCATTTTGCTGCCGGCTCTTTTTCTCCGGTATTATTACCGCGAAGTAATTCTACCGGACGGCTTAAATGAATTTTCGCAAGGTTCAGAAACAGAATCATCAAAAATACGATGCCAAACATGAACAGACAGGTAAAAATCCCCTTTACTGAAATATAAAATCCAAGCACTGAAGGGATATGAAGCAGCTTTAACAGCAAAAGAAGTGCCAGCTTACTTCCAATAATTCCGGCTGCAATACCGCCGGCAAGTGAACCTATTGAGGTAATGATCGTTTCAAGAAACATTACGATTCCAATGTGATTTCTTTCCAGTCCAAGAATATTATAAAGACCTATCTCTTTCTGCCTTCTCTTCATTAGAAAACTATTACTGTAGATCAGAAAAATAATACAGAAGATCTCTACGACTATCTCTCCTGTAAACACGATCATACGCACTTCATCCGCCTGACGCACTGCCTGATCCAGTGTCGGGCAGTCACGCAGAAATTCCATCATATAAATCATTGCAATACAGAAAATACAGGTGATTATATATGGAATATATGTGCTTTTGTTGTTTCGGATATTCTGTTTTGCAAGTCTGGAAAAATTCCCTTATGCATGCTGCTCACCACCTGTCGTAAGTATCGTAAGCGTATCCGCGATCATCTGATACATTTCCTGACGCGATTTACTGCCTTTGTATATCTGATGAAAAACTTCTCCGTCTTTGATGAAAAGAACTCTGGACGCATGACTGGCTGCCTGTGCACTGTGTGTGACCATGAGGATTGTCTGTCCCTCTGCATTGATTTCACCAAATACGGAAAGAAGTGCTGATGCCGCCTTTGAATCAAGTGCGCCCGTCGGTTCATCCGCAAGAATCAGTTTGGGATTCGTGATCAACGCCCTTGCAACAGCAGCACGTTGTTTCTGACCACCGGAAACTTCATATGGAAATTTATCCAGAAGCTCTGTGATCTTAAGAGCCTGCGCAATCGGGCGGATTTTCTGTTCCATCTCACGATAATCTTCTCCTATAAGAACAAGTGGAAGATAAATATTATCTCTCAGACTGAAGGTATCCAACAGATTAAAATCCTGAAAAACAAATCCAAGATTTTTCCATTCGGAACGCAGATATTTCTTTTTCTGTAAGATGTACGATATTTTTTCCTTCCAGAAGAACCTCTCCGGATGTCGGACGATCCAGAGACGCAAGAATATTCAGCAAGGTTGTCTTACCGGAACCAGATTCCCCCATAATCGCGACAAACTCACCTTCCTCTACAGAAAATGTAACATTTGAAAGCGCCTGTACCTTGTTTCCCCCGAAACGTGTACTGTATATTTTTTGATATTTGTAACTTCAAGCAAAGCCATAAATGGGGCTCCTTTCTTTTAATTGATACCGTAAGTATAAGGATTTTTTACGGCTTCTGCCATCGAAACAGGTTACATTATATGAAAAAACCTTACATTTCTGTAAGGTTTCGTGTCACTTAAATATTAGCAGGTTTCCTGTGAATTACTCGGTAACTGAGTTACCAGAGCATCTGAATTAAGGCGGGATACCGCCTTTTTTCAGGGTGCATCCATGGCACCACTACTGTTTGCTCTTTAGAGCTATACAGCTACTTTTATTATTTCCGGTGTTTTCAGTCCGGTTACGGACAGTTCTTTTTTTACTCCGGATACGGAGTGATATTTTCTCAGGATATTATATGCGCCTACGGCATCTGCGTTATAGGTTCTGTTTCCATCTCTGTACAACCCTCTCTCTTTCCGTTTGGACGGCTCTGCATATCTTTTCCCCACTTTCGGTGACAGCGGACTGCACTGGCTGGTATAACTTTCTTCCTACTACAATATATTTATGGTTAATATCCCTTACATCCAGTAAGGAATTATCCATCTTGTTGCTTAAGCTGTTAGAATGTAGGTAGCAATTGGATATCTTTTTCTTCCTTGGACTTCGCGTCCGTAAAACAGACTGATAACCAGTTCCTCATTCGCAGCGTTCGTTTTATGCAGGTTGAATCACCTTAGGTGCATTCGTGTCACACCACAGTAGATTGAATAGGCAATGAGTAAAACTGGTACTTATCCATTGCAATAATCTTAAGGAGTGACAATTTATGAACGCAGTAGGTATCGATGTTTCTAAAAGTAAAAGTGTGGTTGCTATTATGCGGCCTTTCGGTGAAATTGTTTCCACACCTTTCGAAATCAAACACACAGCCAGCGATATCCATTCACTTATAGAACTCATCAACTCTGTTGAAGGTGAGTCTCGAATCGTAATGGAGCACACAGGACGTTATTATGAAGTCCTCGCTCATCAGCTTTTGGAGGCAAATCTTTTCGTCAGTGCCATTAACCCAAAACTTATCAAAGACTTTGATAATGATTCTCTTCGTAAAGTGAAATCTGACAAAGCGGATGCTGTTAAGATTGCCCGATATGCTCTTGACAAATGGCAAAACCTTAAACAGTATAATGTTATGGATGAATTACGCAATCAGCTCAAAACCATGAATCGCCAGTTCGGCTTTTACATGAAGCATAAGACAGCTATGAAAAATAATCTTATCGGCATCCTTGACCAAACCTATCCTGGTGTTAATACTTACTTTGACAGTCCTGCACGCAGTGACGGCAGCCAGAAATGGGTTGATTTTGCATCTACATACTGGCATGTGGACTGTGTCCGTAAAATGTCCCTGAATGCCTTTATCGACCATTATCAAAACTGGTGCAAACGCAAGAAGTACAACTTCAGTCAGTCAAAAGCTGAAGAAATCTATGGAAAAGCAAAGGAACTTGTTCCTGTACTTCCAAAGGATGCCATTACAAAGCTTATTATCAAGCAGGCTGTAGACCAGCTTAATAGTGCCTCTACAACTGTTGAGTCACTACGCACTCTCATGAATGAAACTGCATCCAAACTCCCGGAGTATCCTGTCGTTATGGCTATGAAAGGTGTTGGAACTTCACTTGGTCCTCAGTTGATGGCTGAGATTGGAAATGTTTCCCGTTTCACTCACAAAAGTGCTATTACTGCATTTGCCGGTGTAGATCCCGGTGTTAATGAATCCGGAACCTATGAACAAAAAAGTGTTCCTACCTCAAAACGAGGTTCCGCTGATCTAAGAAAGACTTTATTTCAGGTAATGGATGTCCTAATTAAAACGCATCCTCAAGATGATCCTGTTTATCAGTTCTTAGATAAGAAACGTGCTCAAGGCAAGCCTTACTATGTCTATATGACTGCAGGTGCCAACAAGTTTCTAAGAATCTACTACGGACGAGTGAAAGAATATCTCGCATCTCTTCCAGAGTCTTAATTATCCACCAAAATTTTCAGACCAGCACTGGCGTGGTGGTCTAATTTTGATACCCAATTTTCAACCTGTATAAATTTTTCAATATTCTTTCAATTTAGCCTTGACTTTTTATTTGCAGGCTGTTTTATAAAACGGATCCCATATCTTTTCAGCTTATATTCCAGCATGATGTAGATCCTGTTATACGGCAGGCTGTGGAACTTCTGGTTTGTCCTGTGTCCCAGGTCTTTTTCTCTCCGGATATTCCGGATATCCCCTGCAACGACACAGGTGATCCCCTGTTCCCGGCAGTATTCTGCAAGATACCTTGTGACCTTGTGCAGATAATCCGTTACTGAATCATGTTTTCTCTTATATAACTTCCTGATATGTTTTGATGTGACCGGATGCTTTACTCCCTTTCCGGACTGCTGCCCATACCACTGGGCCTGCACCCTTGCGATCTCTTTATGGAAATATCTTTCCAGTGCAAGGTACTTCCTGCCCAGGATAAACGTCTTCCCATTTCCAGAATCATAACACGTCATAAGGTTGTGAAGCCCCAGATCAATAGACAGTTCATGTCCGTTCTGTGGAAGTTCTTCCTGGTCAGGAACCTCATAAACAACAATAATTTTACAGCTTCCCTTCTCCGGCGGATAGATCCGCAACTGTTTGATCTGGTCCATGCCCCTGAAAATCTTATTTTCAAGGTAAAGAAAGTTTTCATGGATCTGATATGTTTCTTCCATATATTTTTTTAATGTCTTTGGAAGGGACAGGCGGACTCTGTCCGTATCCCGCTCATGCACGATCCCCATCTGCATATAGGTAATGGGGATACTTTCCTGCTTAAACCGCGGCGGTCTGGGAGTCTCGATCCCCCCGGATCTTTCAGGGCATAAAAAGACTTCCATGCCTTGTCCAGCAGCCTGCAGACTTCCTGGGCAGTCTGGGACGGGAGCTGTTTATACCACAGATCCTCTTTATGGGCTTTTTTCTGATAGTACCAGTCAGGATACTGCTCCATCCCTGTTTCTTTGTAATGCTGACGCTCGTAATTACAGACATTCCAGAGCTTGGATGCTGCATAGCACATATGCCCGATGAGGTTCGCATATTCCCGGCTGACCTTTATGGATGTTTTCTTTGACAGCAGCATTTCCTCTCCTCCATCGTATCAGTACGCTTTGCTCTGATGTTCGATATACCTGCGGATATTTTCTTCCGATACAGATCCGACCGTTTCCACATAATAGGAATGGTTCCACAGCTCCCCTTTCCAAAGCTGGTTTCTTATTTCCGGAAACGTTCGAAAAGTTTCCTGCCGGAGATCCCCTTCAGGTATTTCACGATCGCAGTTATGGATAATTTCGGAGGGGCTGACACAAAACAGTGTACATGGTCTCCTTCCCCACATTCAAACAGATGGACCGTAAAGCCTTATCTTCTGCGATCTCCTGCACCAGTTTCTGCAGATATGCCTCGACCTCCGCACTTAATATCTTCCGCCGGTATTTTACCGACCATACCATATGGTAATTAATATTGCACACACAAGTGCGATAATGTATAAGATTTTCTTTCATACATATATGATACCATGATATCAAAAAATTTCGCAATAAAATATCGAACATATTTTCTCTTTATAATGCCGAATACAGCTTTTTATAGGGAGAAATTGAATGAAAACCGTTTTGTTATTTTTATTTATTATGAGTGCAGATATGCACAATTTGTGCTTTCATCGGTAATTGAATGGCCGAGGATTCCCGCTTATTATCCTAAAATTATACAGTGTCTGAACAGGGCTTACAAGTGAAACTGCTAATTTGAAATGAATTTTTATGTGTTACTGTTTATAATGAATAAAAAAAAGATGATATAAAAATAGTTTATACAAATTGTAGGAATATAATGGGAAAAATTCCACATATATAAGCATATCTTTTAAAATATACAAATGATACAATAAAATCATCGAAAACAAAGATAAGAACAACAATTTAACCAAATAAATATGGAGATGTGGGGGCGTTTCCGAAAATAGGTACACATTATGAGTGGGAAACAATACTGGAAAAATAAATTCCCTATGTGACGGGAATTTTCTGGCAATGGCAGTGCTCGCAGTATTCCTGCTTCTCGGTGGAAATACGAGGGACAGCGTATTGTTTATTCTGGGGAGCTGGCTGGTAATTCTGGCGGTGAGCATGGGAGCAGCATATATGTGCCGCAGAAAACAAATGGATACATTGCTGGAAAGCGTGAATCAGCTGGAAGAAAAAATATCTGATTGCGGAAGTGACGGGCTTGCCGGAACGGGCAGATGACCGGGTGTTTTATCAGGTTATGAAAGCGGCAGAAAAAAGTATGCTTGAGCGGATAGGAAATATGCAGCGGGAGCAGAAGGAATACCGGGAATATATTGAACAGTGGGTGCATGAGATGAAAACACCGATTACGGCAATGAAGCTGTTGTGCGAAAACCACCTCTCGGAATTTACAAGGCAGTTTCCGGTGGAACTGGAAAAGTCAACCGACTGACGGAGCAGGTGCTGTCTACCCAGATATTGACCATAACCGTGATTCTGCTGCTGTTGTTTGCATGCTATTTTATCAGTACATGGATTCTGTTTCGGAAATCCGTCACGGAAATTTCATAAAAGGATTGATGATATATCTGCTGTATACTTTATTATAAGCATACGACAGGTATTTTTTTTGTTTAAAATAGATAAAAAATTTCATATATGTTTTTATGTTATCTGCTTATTTTTACAATCGCTCTTGCTTTTTGTGTGTGTTGGTAGTATTATATTCGCATAAAAAGAAAACGTTGCGCAAACGTTTAAAAACAACTATGCTTTTGATAAGGAGGAAGAAATGAAACTTTTTTATGAACCAAATAACGCATACTTTGGAGACTGTATGCCATTCTACCATGATGGCACATTCTATGTGTTTCATCAGAGAGATGCGAGGAATCCACGTCCCTTTGAACCTTTTGAATGGTCTTTGGCGACGACAAAAGATTTTGTTCACTATGAAGATAAAGGAGTCGCAATTCCAAAAGAGGGAGATGATTCTCCGGAGCAATACATTTTCGCAGGAAGTGTTTTTGAAGGCAATCACAAATTTCATGCAATTTATACGGCCTATAACCGGGATTTTGCCGCACAGGGAAAAGATGCGCAGGTTTGATGAGTGCCGAAAGTTGATGATTTGCTCAATTGGAAAAGACAGGTAAGTTTGTTCTTCCCGCTCCGGAAGGATATGATGGAAATGATTGGAGAGATCCATTTATCTTATGGGAGGAAGAAAGCCAACAGTATATTATGATATTGGGAGCCGAAAATTACAGGGAAAAAAGAAGAGAAACCGGAAGAACTGTCTGGTTACATCAAAAGATCTGGCAGAATGGCATTTTGAGGGTGATTTCTGGGCGCCTGAAACATTTACGATGCATGAAATGCCAGACCTGTTTAAAATGGGTGACTGGTGGTATTTACTTACCACAGAATACAGTGAACGAAGTAAAACAATCTATCGGATGAGCCGTTCTTTGGAAGGACCGTGGATTGCTCCGGCTGATGATGCTTTTGATGGTCGGGCTTACTATGCGGCACGTTCGTGTTCGGATGGAAAACACAGATACCTTTTCGGATGGGCAGCGACAAAAACGGATAATCAGGATATGAACAGCTGGGATTGGGCAGGAACTTTTGTGTGTCATGAAATTTATCAGCGGCCGGATGGAACGCTGGGTGTGAAACTTCCGGATTCTATGCTTTCCGCTTTTGAGCCGGCAGCAGAGGTTTTGAAAGGCGATGCTGTACTGAAAACAGTAGATTCTCAGGCAAACCTTCGTATTACAGAAACACCGGAAGATTTCTTTAAAGTAGAGATGGATTTTCAAATTTCCGACAATACCA
>ENA-OQIM01000933-OQIM01000933.1-human-gut-metagenome-genome-assembly--contig:-NODE-933-length-10696-cov-1.730817_pt1 | contig 10696 bp, 14 predicted proteins | sample MGYA00242579_ERZ504744 | MGnify/ENA primary metagenome ERZ504744 (study PRJEB26092, sample SAMD00036441) | human gut metagenome | host: Homo sapiens | study: EMG produced TPA metagenomics assembly of...
AGGAACTGAAAGCAGGAAGAGGACTTAGACGAAAAAATAGTAGAAAAGGCAATTGTTGCCAATGTGAAGAAGTTTATTATGACCTTCGGACAAGATTTCAGCTTTATAGGCAATCAATATCGCATGGAGGTTGCAGGAGAAGAAATGTTTAGTTGATTTGCTCTTTTCAATCGGGAGCTTAACTCTTAGTCGCAGTTGAGCTTAAATCCGGAAAATTCCGCACTTCTTATTTGGGGCAGTTGAATACTTATCTATCCGCTTTAGATACATATATCAGAAAACCGCACGAAAACCCTTCTATCGGAATAATTCTTTGCAAAGAAATGAACCAAACCTTTGTAGAGTTTGCCGTTCGTGATTATAACAAGCCGATGGGAGTTGCCACTTACCGTGCATCTAAAGATATGCCGGAACGACTTCGTAACGCTCTGCCAAACATTGAAGATTTGAAAAAGTTATTGTAATACAAAACGCCGATAAAGCCCTTTTAAAGACTCTACCGGCGTAAGTTCACCTATTAAAAAAATCAGAATTCCAAGTCAGCCAACTGAGGATTATGATCGGAAAGCAAAGCTTCCGGTACTTCAGCCGGTATCTCACAGTTCTTTACCAGAACTTGCGGAGTGACAAAGATGAAATCAATCTTTTCACAATCCTCGGCCGGAATACGGGCAAAATCATGAAAAGTATAATCAACGCCGGTCACACGGGCAGCCGTCTTATAAGCATCCTTCATCACAAACTCGTTGGTAGTGATCGTTTCGTATGCATCGCTCGCATCGGTCACATTAAAGTCACCCGTAACCACTGCGGGGCGTTCGCCTACGATCTCTTTTATCTTACGGATAATGAGCAATGCGCTTTGACGGCGAGCCTCTTCACCTACATGGTCAAAATGAGTATTGACAGCCATGAATATCTTTCCGGTGGCCTTGTCTTTAAATTTCGCCCAAGTGGCGATACGAACACAAACCGCATCCCATCCCATCATTCCTATGCTATCGGGATTTTCGGCCAACCAGAAGGTATTGGAGTCCAACACCTCATATTTGTCCTTACGATAGAATAGCGGCGCATATTCACCTGCTGTCTTCCCGTCATCACGTCCCACACCGATACCATCGTATTCGGGCAAGCCTGCACGAAGATCCTGAAACTGGTTATGCAAAACTTCCTGCATACCGACAATATCCAGTTCACGGTCCTTAATAAACTGGCACACACGGTCTTTCCGATATTGCCAATTGTTCAAACTGTCTTGCGGATTGTCATAACGGACATTAAAAGTAGCCCAACGAACGTCGGTCTTCTTCTCTTCCGCACAGCCGCCCAATAACAGGACGGCTGCCAATAAAAATAGAATTTGCTTCATTTTGTTTCTTTTTATGTTCCCTAGGATACAAAGATAGCAATTTCTATCGGAAATTATTCGGAGTATGCCACTGACCTTTATCATTCATCGTATCGGCCACATCCCACCATACACGGCTACCCTGGTTCACATTGCCCGGTTTATTAGGGTTACGGGACTCGCTGTTAGGATAGTTGATGCGTTTGATAAGCTTGCCGGACGCCACTTCTCCATTGGAATTGTTTCCATTAACCGGAGCCAGCAGATAACGCGGATATCGGTACGACGCACTTCTGCCCATCCTTCATTTCCATTCGGGAAAACGGCAATCCACTTCTGAGTAATAATCTGTTCCAATTGTTCTTCCTTGCTACCACCGGCAAATGCTTTTACGCCATCCAGATGACTGATGTATTCATTGGCCTTGTCCGCATCAATTTCATAATAATCCATAGATGCCTTGATACCTTTCAAATAAAGAGCTTCAGCAGTTTCATCCACCAATGACGGCCAGCGCAATGCTGCTTCCGCTTTCAGGAACAAACTTTCAGAATACCCCATCCAGACTATTTCACGGGCCAGATTCCACCAATAATCCTTGTTCATGGCATCAGATGACAGAATACAACGGTTGGCAGAGTATCTGTTCAGATAAGAGCCACCTACATTGGTTTCTCCATTCATCACCCCGTTGAAATCTCTCTTCAGATTCTCTGTGGGAAGCGGACTGGTAGTCAACGAATCAAACGGAGTAGGACGGAACCATAAAACTTCACAACGAGGGTCGAGATAACAATTCTCTGAATTCTCATTGAAAGTAACGGCATCGGCTGCCGCACCTTCTTTCAAGGCCTGATTCTTATAAGCCCGTTCCATTTCTTTCGACAATACACATTGCCGGTCCAGCTGAACAACAATGCGTATATATTTTCATTACCGCCGGCGATATACTGACGTTTTGGAGTCTGCTTCATATTGTCATCCTGGCTTTGCATCAGACCGGCCGGATCTGTCAAAGCTGCTTTTGCCTGAGTCTGGGCCAATTCCGGATTTACATTGGATACACGCAAAGCAAGGCGCAAACGCAGTGTGTTGGCAAAACGACGCCATTTGTCCACATCACCTCCATAGCATTTGTCATTGTCACCTAAATCATACTGACTGACAGCAGGAAGATTTTCCTGGTGCAACTCTGTTATAGCCTGATCCAACAGCTGGAAAAGGATATTATAGACCTCTTTCTGAGGCGTATAAGACACATTTTCTTCCGGCGGCATAGCTCCCTTCACATAATAAGCGACGGGAATATCTCCGTAAGTATCTGTCTGCATGGACAACAAGAAAGCATAATAAATGCGGGTAATATAGAATGCCGTATGATAATAATCCTTATTACAGAAATAGAATGTCTTGACCAACTGACTGTATTCCGAAGTGCTGCGGTCATCATAGAAATGCTTCCATCGGCTGGCCGACCATCCATCCGTATAAGATAGGTAGGCGCCTGATTCACAAAGCCGCTGACATTGTTTCCCCAATAACCGGCATAGATATCATGAGTCAGATTGGTCGTTGTCTGATAATCATTGTAAAGACCTTCGTAGGTGAAATTGGCAAAAATACTTCCGATAGCGCCTTCTATCCCTTTCAAACTTGCCATGGCATTGTCTGTCAAGGTGTAATCAATGTCTATTCCATCGGCCGATACATTCTCCACAGTCGGGTCGTAAATCGGTGCGTAAGGATTTGTATTCAATTCCTCAAAATCATTGGCATCCGGCCAGAGCCAGCAATGAGCATAAGGCTACGGATTTATATAATTTGATTTTCATAATCAGTTTTTCCTTTTAATTAATTAGAAACCTAAGTTGATAGAAATACCGAAAGTACGTGTAAACGGCAACGATGCATAGTCAATGGCTTGTGAGAACATCGTAGTGTCATAGCCGCCTCGGGGCTTGTACCGGCGTGTGCTTCATCAGATAACACAAGTTACGTGCTACAAATGAAACATTCAGCGAGTTGACAGGAGTCTTCTTCAGCATAGATGAAGGGAATGAATAGCCGATTGACAATTCTTTCAGTTTAATGAATGAAGCATCGTAGATGAAATCCTCAGCCTGCAATGAGCCGTAGTATTCTGAGGCGGAAACCTGTTTTGTATTCACCTCGCCTGATTCTGTCACACCGGGGAATACCATCATATAGTTGTTTTCCTCACCACGGTTTCAAGGTACGCTTAGCCAAACCGATTCCGGTTAGCCAGCATCTCGGAATAAGAGAAGATATCACCACCGAATTTCATATCAAACAGTGCAGACAGTGTAATCCCTTTATAAGTAAAGGTAGGAGATACAGACATGGTCAGCTTAGGTTGATATTACCGATAGGTTTGTTCACATATTCAGACTCATTGGTCACAGTCATGGGCAAACCATTTTCATTTACGATAATATCACCGTTTTCATTGCGCTTATAAAGCGATGTAGCATAAATCTCGCCTAATTTGTGTCCGGCGCGTGTACCTACTTTTACAGGGAAGTTTCCATCACCGTTAAAGAACATATAGTTCACATTTTCTTCCGGAGCCAGTTCTTTCACTTTCGATACGTTGTGAGCCATATTCACATTCAAATCAAAAGCGAAATCCTTTGTTTCTACCAGAGTGGAATACAACATAAATTCTACACCTTGATTGGTTACCATACCTGCATTTACCCATTGGCCACCACTCCAGGGAGCTGCTGCGGGCACTTTCATAATCTGGTTCTTTGTTTTGCTGTAATAGTAAGTAAAGTCAAAGCCCAGACGGTTGTTCAAGAACTTCATGTCCAGACCTGCTTCATAAGAGGTCGCGATTTCAGGCTTCAACTGATCGTTCATCTTCACATTATCCTTGGTCGGAGTCAATACACCATTATCGAATTTGAAAGAGTAGGTGTTGTATAACTGATAAGGGCTTGTGTCCTTACCTACCTGTGCGGCAGACAGACGTGCTTGGCAAATGTCACCCAGCTTGGCAACGGTTTGTCGATGGAGCGCAAAAAGTCGGAAACCACGAAACTGAGGTTGGCAGACGGATAGAAGAAAGAATTGTTACCTGACGGAAGAGTGGATGACCAGTCGTTACGAGCTGTCAAATCCAAAGACAGATATTCCTTCCATGCCATCTGTACAGAGCCGAACACTGAGTTCATGGCACGCTTGTAACCATCCTCACTACCGGTTCTCAACAAATTGGCCGCATTCAGCATCCAATTACCTTTATCCACCATATTACCTACGCCCACACCCAAAGTTTCCGAACGCTGGTACATAAAGTTACCACCGACATTGAAGCCCAGACGGAAGTTATCAGTCAACTGACGGTCACCCATCAAAATGACTTCAGCATTTGACTCGAAGAAGTTTTCTTCACTACGGTCCATTGAGTCATTCGTAATCATGGAAGTATTGGCTTCTCCATTGATACCATCACCTGCATTGGTGCTTTGCACTCTGGTGCGGTAGTAGTCAAAAGCGTATTTGGCAGACAGATGCAGCCAATCTGTGAAATTGATTTTCATGCTATAATATCCGAAAGCGCGCCAGCGTTCATCTGAATTCTGACGCTGATGCAATACATAATAAGGATTACGGATACTGGCAGTAGGTCCTGTCCAGTTCACATGCGCATGAGTTTCGTCAGAATATTGTTTCAAGTCATCCAGACGGACGTTGTTAGGGATTCTCATCAACTGGGAAATAGCACCGTAATCACCATACAGTGGACGGTTATCGGCTTTTGTACGTGAAAGAGAAATCTTTCCGTCCATAGACACCCATTTGTTCAATTCCGTTCCTGCATTCAGGTCGGCATTCACACGGCTCAAACTTTCAGTGGGGAATACACCGTCATTATCTGAGTATCCGAAAGAAGTACGGAAATGTGATTTCTCTGTACCGTTGCTGATAGATACGTTATGCGTATGCGAGAAACCAGTATCAAAATAATCTTTCAACTTATCCCCATAGTTAGAGTAAGCGTAAGTTTCTCCGTTCCAAGCCTCTTTCATGCTTCCATCCAATACCGGGCCCCAGCTTCCGCTATCCGTTTTGTCATACACCGCAGTCTTGGCATCTTTTGTATCAATATGTCCTTGTCCGTAACGGCGTTGCATATCCAATGTCTCGCCGATAGCTGTCCAAGTGAAGTTACCACTATAACGGATTCCGAAACCATCTTTCTTACTGCCTTTCTTTGTCGTAATCAAGATAACGCCATTACCTGCACGCGAACCGTAAAGAGCAGCCGCATTCGGACCTTTCAATACCGAAATGCTCTCGATGTCATCCGGATTAATGTCCATGGAAGCGCTACCACGGTCCACACCACCATAACGAGATGCGTCGGATGTAGTGTTGTCGCTGAAAGGAACGCCATCCACAATCCATAACGGCTGGTTGTTGTCGGTAAGAGAAGAGTTACCACGAATGGTGATTTTCGTAGAACCACCTAAACCTGTAGCCGAAGTATTCATCTGAAGACCTGCCACCTTACCTTGCAAGGCACTGGTCACAGACGGGTCACCTGTCTTGTTCAGTTCATCACTTTTCAGTTCCTGAACCGCATAACCCAACATCTTCTTCTCACGTTTGATCCCCAAAGCGGTTACCACCACTTCGCCAATCTGCTGTGTGTCTTCCTGCATGGTTACGTTCAGTACATTCTTGCCATCGGGCTTCAACGTTTCCGAACGGTAACCAATGTATGAGAACACAATCTCGCCATTTCCGGGAACCGACAAAGAATAGTTACCTTCAAAGTCAGTAATCGTACCAGCTGTAGGGTTTCCTTTCACTTGTACGTTTACACCAATCAAGGCCTCTCCTGTCGCATCAACACTGTTCCGGTCACTGTATGCTCCTGTCCTGTCTGTTGAGGTGTCTGAGGTTCTCCGGGTGCTGATAGATAGACAATATTATCCTCTATCTTGTAGGTGATTCCCTTGCCTTGCAAAGCTGCATCAAGTACAGACTGCAATGAACCGTTCTTTACATCAATGGCATTCACCGGCGTTTCAGCCAGTTTGTCATCATAGAAAACTGATAGTTAGACTGTGATTTGATGTTCTTGATTACCGCTCCAAGAGTTGTCTTGGGAGTTGAAAGAACAATTTGTGCGCGGGTCCATTGCATGGGTGCAGCCACAAACAAAAGAATCAAAAGCGCCCTGAGTAATTTGGGCTTTCTCATTAATTGATTGCCTTTCATAATTTATTAAATTAGTTAACACTGACTTATTTTTCTCCAGTGAAGGGGTTCTCATGCCCCTTTCGAGAATAAAAACAGGCAGCTAAAAGAAAACACTTACTCCATCTCGTTCTTTTTCTAAATTTTCTAGAAAAAACAGAGGAAAGGCAAAAGTAGTGATATCATCGGACTTTGACGTATAGAAGAAATATTTAAAAACAAAAAGGGGAATGTACTCTTGCAATGCTGCCAAAAGAGAACATCCCCTCCAACCTCTCTTTACAAGAGAGAAATGCATGGTGAAACTTTTATTTCATTGTTTCGTCTTTTGAAAATGAATAAGGCAAATCACTTTCTTGTGTTCCACGTTGCATATTCGGACGGTCGGTCATCTTGAAATCGATAACACCACCTTGTAACAATTCATTGTGTTTCAAATAATTCTTGGTATAAACAGTACCGTTTACACGCATTTCATCTACATATCGGTTGGTATCGCTGGTTATCCGGGTGCCGGTTATTACCAAGTTCTTTCCGTTTTCAAAATGGCAGTGTCGCTTTCTTGAACAACGGAGCACCCAGAATATATTCATCTGTACCGGGACATACCGGATAGAATCCTAATGCAGAGAATACATACCATCCGAAGTCTGTCCATTATCCTCGTCACCGCAATATCCGTCAGGTCCGGCTGTATACATACGGTTCATCACCTCACGCAACCAATATTGGGCTTTCCAAGGCTGACCCGCATAATCATACATATAAATCATGTGCTGAATGGGCTGGTTTCCATGTGCATAGTTACCCATATTCATAACTGTCATTTCACGGATTTCATGAATCACCTGTCCATAATAGCTATCATCAAAGATAGGGGGAACCGAAAAGACAGAATCAAGCATGGTAACGAACATTTCCTTACCTCCCATCAAGTCAATCAAGCCTTGGGGATCATGGAATACAGACCAAGAATAGTGCCAGCTGTTTCCTTCCGTAAAGTCACCTCCCCACTTCAACGGTGAGAATTTAGGAGCGAATTTGCCGTCCTTCTGCTTGCCGCGCATCAGCTTGCTTTCCGAATCAAACAGGTTCTTGTAATTCATGGCACGTTTGGCAAAGAGTGCGATTTCCTTCTTCGGACGTTTCAATTCTTTCGCCAGCTGATAAATACACCAGTCATCGTATGCATATTCCAATGTACGGGCTGCATTCTCATGAATCTTCACATCACAAGGCACATAGCCCAGCTTGTTATAATATTCATATCCCAGACGTCCGGTAGAAGAAACTTCAGGATGTACAGCTTCCGTTCCATGAATCAGTCCTTTGTATAATGTTTCCACATCTTCCACACGTACTCCTTTCAGATAAGCATCGACCAAGATAGAAGCTGAATTATTGCCGACCATGCAACCACGATGACCGGGGCTGGCCCATTCGGGGAAGAAGCCGCTTTCCTTATAAGTATTAATCAAACCTTCCTGTATTTCCTGATTTACCGAAGGATACATCAGGTTCAAGAAAGGGAACAAGCAACGGAATGTATCCCAGAATCCTGTATCCGTATACATATATCCCGGTAATGTTTCCCCATTGTAAGGACTGTAATGAACAGGCTGCCCATTGGCATCCAGTTCATAGAATTTACGCGGGAACAACAAGGAACGGTACAAGCAAGAATAGAAGTACGGTATTGATCCAATGTTCCACCTTCCACTTCTACTTTACCTAAGACCTCATTCCAGGCATCTTTACCTTTCTGTACCAATACTTCAAAACTGTCACCACCCAATTCCTTCAGATTCTGAATTGCTTGTTCAGGACTGATGAATGAAGAAGCGACACGGGCATGAACTACTTCGCCTTTCTTTGTCTTGAAACCGATAACGGCTCCGGTATGGAAATCAGTCTGCTCCAGTTTACCTTCTTTCAAGGTTACAGGAACACTGCCGTCCGGTTTTTCAGGCTGTACATCGTTAGAGAACGTAGCCTCATAAGTAAACGGCTTATCAAACTCAATAACGAAATAATTCTTGAAGTTGGCAGGAACACCACCACTGTTGCGAGTGGTATAGCCCACAATTTTGTTTTTCTCCGGGAATCACCTTGATAGATGAGCCACGATCAAAAGCATCAACCACTACGTATGAGTCATTTTCAGGAAAAGTAAAGCGGAACATAACGGCACGTTCCGTAGGAACCATTTCAGTCACCACATCATGTTCTGCCAAATAAACCTTATAATAATAAGGTTTTGCAATTTCAGCTTTATGAGAGAACCAACTTGCACGCTTGTCTTCCTCAAATTCCGGTTTTCCAGTTACGGGCATGATGGAAAATTGACCATAGTCATTAATCACGGACTGGGCTGATGGGTTTGTTTAAAACCACGGATTTTATTAGCCGTATAGACATACTGCCATCCGTCCCCCATCTTTCCTGTCTGGGGAGTCCAGAAATTCATACCCCATGGACGGGATATGGCAGGATAAGTATTTCCTGTAGAGAGTTCAAAGGAAGACTGTGTACCTACCAACGGACTCACATAGTCTGCATAATCCTTTGCCTGCACAAACAGTGTAACACACAGGACTGCAACTGATAGAAATAATTTTTCATGATATTGTTATTTGGGTTAAGTTATACTTTTTAATTCTTTATCTGTTTTCCCCATTCCGTCGGTACGGAGCTCATGGTAATCTCCATCGTTCCCCCACGTACTATGTCATTATGGGTAAAGAAAGGAACATCCAGTGGTTTTCCGTTCAACAGAACCGACTCAATGTACTTATTGGTCTTCGAGTTGTTGTGGGTACGGATAACGAAAGTCTTGCGGTCGGGCAGATTAATCGTCACCTCCTCAAACAACGGACGTCCGATAGAATAAACCGGCTTGCCGGGACATACCTGATAGAAGCCCATGGAGTTCAAAATATACCATGCAGACATCTGACCGCAATCTTCATTACCCGACAAACCGTCAGGAGCATTGAAATACTGGTTATGCAGCACACTGTCAACCAATTCCTGAGTACGCCATGGACGGTTTACATAGTTATACATGTGAGTAATGTGATGACTCGGCTCATTGCCATGCGCATACTGGCCTATCAGTCCTGTGATATCAGCAGAGGTAGCCTCTCCTTCCAACTGGGAAGAAACCGTAAACAAAGAATCCAGCTTTCCAACGAAAGCATCCTCTCCACCCATCAACTTCACCAATCCCGGAATATCATGCGGAACAAACCAAGTCCACTGCCATGCAGTTCCTTCACAATAATCATCATTACGGTGATTGGAAGAACGGGGATTGAACGGGGTACGCCATTCACCTTTACTATCCAATCCACGCATGAAACGGGTGGTAGGATCAAAATAAAATTCGTACGCATCCGCAAAACGGGCATATTTCTCCTTGGTTTCAGTATCTCCCAGGCTGTCTGCCAACACGGAAATACACCAGTCATCGTATGCATATTCCAACGCTTTCGCAACCGATTCATTCTCACGATCACACGGGATATAGCCAAGGGTATTCTTATAGTAACGAGCCTTAGGCATTACATAAGGAATCAGCCAACCGGGAGCGACAATGCCGGTCGTATCATATTCCGCCGCACGCAAACATGCCTTGTAAGCTTCCTGCACATCAAAATCGCGATATCCCTTCACATAAGAATCGGCTACCAACGAAGCCGCATGATACCCTACCATCGTTCCGGTATAATTGGATACACAATCCCATTTCGGGAAAATACCACCTTCTTGATGCTTCTTTATCAATGAACGGATAAATTCCGTATTCAACTGAGGATCGACAATAGTCAGTAACGGATGTAACGCACGGAAAGTATCCCACAAAGAGAAAATGGTATAAACCGGATGTTTCATGTCGGTGGTATGCACTTTCAAATCCATTCCCAAGTAACGCCCGTCTACATCAGTAAACAGATTGGGACTTAGGAAAGCATGATACATAGCCGTATAGAAAATGGCACGCTGGTCTTCATTATTGGTTTTGACTGCAATCTTTGACAGGCATTCATTCCATTTCTTCTTAGCATCGGCACGCACTCCATCAAAATTCCGACCGGCATCTCAGCCTGGAGG
>ENA-OQIM01000934-OQIM01000934.1-human-gut-metagenome-genome-assembly--contig:-NODE-934-length-10692-cov-1.614482_pt1 | contig 10692 bp, 14 predicted proteins | sample MGYA00242579_ERZ504744 | MGnify/ENA primary metagenome ERZ504744 (study PRJEB26092, sample SAMD00036441) | human gut metagenome | host: Homo sapiens | study: EMG produced TPA metagenomics assembly of...
CTTGGCGTTGATGTGATTGATTTGGGATTGGTGTATGGCATTGAGATCGATGAGCTTGGTCGTGCCATTATCACGATGACATTGACCACTCCGGCATGCCCGTTGACTGATCTGATCGAAGACGAGTGCGCGAGCACGCTTGCCGGCCTCGTCGAGGAATTCCGCATCGACTGGACGTGGCAACCGCGTTGGAGCATGGAAAAGATCACGCCGGAAGGTCGCGAGCAGTTGGCTGCGCTCGGCTTCAATTTCGACAATCTGCCAAAATACTGACAGAAAATCTGTGATATATCAACCTGATATTGCTGATATGTTGATTCCGCAGCGAAAACTGCATGTTCGTTGCGGAATTTTTTTGTAAAACAGATTTTGATGATATTTGATTGGATATCATCATCAAGAAAAAATGGCACAGAAAAAGCGTGCTCCCGACGCCGGGAAGCACGCTTTTGTTCTGTGTGCGGCAGAACGTCAGTCGTCGACCACGGTACCTTCGGCACCACGGTGATGCCTTCCGGCGTGACGGTGAAGCCACGGGCCAGATCATGTTCGTATCGATACCGACGGTCGAATTCTCGGTAAGCACAACATTCTTGTCGAGGATCGCCTTGTAGACGCGTGCTCGACGATTGATGGTCACGCCGTCGAACAGAATCGAATCGACGACCTGGGACCACGAGTGGATACGCACGTTCGGCGAAAGCACGGAATGATGCACTTCACCGCCCGATACGATGACGCCAGGGGAGACGATCGAGTCGGTGGCGTGTCCGAGACGGTCGCGACCGGCATGGACGAACTTCGCTGGCGGCAGATTGCCGGACAGCGTGTAAATCGGCCATTCGGTGTTGTACAGGTTGAACTCCGGCACATAGGAGATCAGATCCATATGCGCATCGTAGAACTGCTTCAGAGTACCACGTCGCGCCAGTAGCATGATCGGTCGGCGTCGCTCCCGGAATCTCGTTGGAGTTGAAGTCGTACACGCCAGCCTCGTTACGGGCCGCGAAGTACGGTGCGATATCGCCGCCCATATCATGCTTGGTGTCTTCGGCCTTCTCGTCAAGCGCCAAAGCTTCGAACAGGCGTCGGTGTTGGCCACGTAGTTGCCCATGGAAGCAAGAATGGAGTTCGGATCATCTGGCAGGCCGGTCGTGGTCTGCGGCTTCTCCTGGAAGCTCTTGATCATATTCGGGTGCTCCGGATCAACCTCGATCACGCCGAACTGGTTGGACTGGCTGATCGGCTGGCGAATACCCGCCACCGTGAACTCCGCGCCGGATTCGATATGCTGCTGCACCATCTGCTGGAAATCCATGCGGTAGACGTGGTCGCGCCGACGATCACCACAATATCCGGCTGCACGTCCTCGATGATGTTGATGGTCTGGTAGATGGCGTCGGCAGAGCGAGATACCAGTGCTTGCCAAGTCGCTGCTGAGCCGGAACAGGGGAGACGTAGTTGCCGAGCAACGGCGAAAAACGCCACACCGTGGAAATATGACGGTCAAGCGAATGGGACTTGTACTGGGTGAGCACCACGGTCTGCATATAGCCTGAATTGACCAAATTGCTCAGCGGGAAATCAATCAGACGGAACACGCCGCCGAACGGGACGGCGGGCTTTGCCCGGTCTCTGGTCAAAGGCATCAGACGAGTGCCTTCGCCTCCTGCAAGCACGATGGAAAGAATTTTTCGGATTCTTTGCCATGAGAACTCCTCTCCTAGAGCGTCGTTACGACACCGCACACATTGGTCGGTCTGCATCATCGCAAACCACTTACGCACTCAATAATTGCATATTTCTGCAACATGCAAGGAGTTTGCATCGCGAGTCTTGAAAATTTGCTGACTGTTTCAGTGAACAGCTGTTGAATAGAAGGCCACGGCGCTCGATGCGGCGACGTTAAGACTGTCCACTCCGTGCTCATGGGAATCTTGACCGTCAGGTCGGCGCGGGAGATGGTGTGATGCGACAGACCGTCGCCTTCGGTGCCGAAAATCAGCGCCAATTTGTCGATATGGTCCTTTTCGCCGTTGTCGTTGTTCAAAACGACGAACAAGCTCCTCCAGCGAAATGGAATCGTCTTCAAGGGCCATCGCAACGGTGGTGAACCCAAGATCGCGCAATTCCTGCATGCCGGTGAATGGCCAGTAGTGTTTATCATCTCCGCCAATACGAGTCCACGGAATCTGAAACACCGTGCCCATCGACACGCGGGCGGCGCGTCGATACAACGGATCGCCGCAGGAGGGCGTCACCAACACTGCATCGACGTTCAACGCGGCGGCTGATCGCATGAGGCTCCGACATTGGTGTGGTCAACGATGTTTTCCATGACCGCGATGCGTCTGCGCCGCGACACACCTCCTCGACGCTGGGCAGTGGCCAGCGTTTCATCGCGGCCAGGGCGCCACGATGCAAGCGGTAGCCGGTCAGCTGCTTGAGCTGTTCAGGGGATGCCACGTACACGGGAATGTCGGTGCCCCAACGTTGTCGATGCGTGCGAAGGTTTCCGACATGCCTCCGATCCACGGTTCTTCGACAAGCAGGGAAATCGGTTCCCGGTCGGCGGTCAGCGCGCGATCGATGACTTTCGGCGATTCCGCGATGAACAGGCCCTTGCTGGGTTCAAGCTTGTTGCGAAGCTGGATTTCCGTGAGATTCGTGTATGCCGACACGCGCTCGTCGTCAATGGAATCAAGATGGATGAACTGCATGTGATCGATCTTTCGCCGAATAGCTTTCAGATACAAGAAAACCCCTTGTTTCCAAGGGGTTTGCTGGTGTCCGGAGCGGGACTTGAACCCGCACGCCTGTATAAATAGGCACTAGCACCTCAAGCTAGCGCGTCTACCATTCCGCCACCCGGACAGGTGTGTTGCTCAGCGGCAACAAACGAAAACTATAGCAGATGCTCGGTGTGATGCAAGTCTCGGCGTGTCGCGCGGAATTACGCCATTGGTATCCGAGGTGCTGGTAGGCTCTGAAACTATGACTGATGCCCTTTTCCTGCTTGATACGGAACATGATGATGTGCCGGTGAACAGTGACGAATTGAACGCCGGATGGAAATTGACGTTGCCCCAGTCGGTGCGTCGACATGCCATTCAGGCCATGCGTCTGAAAGACGGTGACGAATTGCAGCTTTCCGACGGTAAAGGGCTACGTATCCACGCGGTGTTGCGCGATGCGCAACAAGGAATCGCGGAAGTGTCGAGCTTCGGCAAAGAACCGCAGCCTACCACCAAACTCGCTTTGATCCAAGCGCTGGCGAAAACAGGACACGATGAGCAGGCCATCGACACCGCAACGCAGATCGGTGTGGATGAGGTGATTCCATGGCAGGCTGATCGTTCCATCGCCAAATGGAAGGCGGGGCGCACCGATAAGAAGTGGCGGCAAGTGCTTGATGCCGCCACTGAACAATCCCGACGCTCCTGGACGCCGGAATTGGGGGAGTGCGTGACCAGCAAGCAGTTGATTGCCATTTGCAAGCGTGCCTGTGTGCACGGCGACATGGTGATTGTGCTGCACCAGGATGCTACCAAAACTTGGAGCCAGCTGGAGGAAGCGATCGCGGTGCTTTCCGACAAATGCTTGCAGGACGGGCGCCAGCGTACCGTGTACGTGGTGGTCGGCCCGGAAGGCGGCATCAGCGATGCTGAAATCGAATCCTTCACCAATGCGGGAGCTGAAGCATGCGTGCTTGGAAGCAATATTCTGCGAGCATCGACAGCTGGTCCCGTCGCGTTATCGCTGCTCGCACGGGCGTTGGGACGATTCATCTGACGCCACACGCCGGCGAAATGCGGCGGATTATCCCGGTTGCGCAATAGCATGGGTACCGAAGGACAACCAGCATTAAGGAGCATTATGAGCGACAAGGATTGCCTGTTCTGCAAGATCATGCAGGAGAATCCAAGCGAAAAAGTGTATAGAGGACGATACCACCTACGCATTCAAGGACATCAATCCGAAAGCCAAAGTACATGTGCTCGTGGTGCCTCGCAAGCATTATGCGAACGTGGCCGAGCTTGCGGCGGCCGATCCCCAGCAGCTCGCCCACATGGCTCAGGTCGCGCAAAATATCGCCGACCAGGAATTCCACGGTGCCTTCCGCCTGATCTTCAACACCGGAATTGATGCTGGCCAGACGGTATTCCACGTGCATGCTCACGTGCTGACCGGCGAAAAGCTTGACGAATAATCTTCCCTTTCCCCATATATCGACGTCAGAAGAGGTTTTGTGGCCACTACTACACGTACCATCGCGATTCCGCAGCAGCTTGACCCGGTGACCGTGCTCGGACCGGTCGACGAGGTCCTTCGGGAAGTGGAACGTGCGTTCCCCGACTTGACCATTATCGTCAGAGGCAACCGCATCGCGATCATGTCACGTTCCAGCAAATCCGAATCCCAAGCCGCACAGGCCGAGCATGTGATCGAAAACATCATCCAAGCCGCATATACGGCTCCGATGGACGCCGATACGGTGCGACGCATGCTCGATCAAAACGTGTTGAAAAATCCTGTGCGTGCTACTCGCCCGGGCCATGGACGTGTAGTGGAGGAACTACGGCTGGCCGATCGGCAACAGGAGCATACCTCCAATCGCGAGAATCATGCGGACCGACGCAAACCGCATGTGCCCGGAGTGATCACCTTTGCGCTCGGCAAGCCGGTGCGTGCCAAAACGGCTGGTCAGATCACATATGTCAATGCCATCGAATCACATACCATCACATTTGCCATCGGGCCGGCAGGCACCGGCAAAACATACCTTGCAGTGGCGAAAGCGGTACGCGCATTCCAAGATAGGCAGGTGCGCCGCATTATCCTGACCAGACCAGCCGTCGAGGCGGGAGAAAGCCTTGGTTTTCTTCCCGGCACATTGAACGAAAAAGTCGATCCATATCTGCGTCCGCTATATGATGCGCTTTCTGACATGCTCGGGGCGGACCAGCTCAAGCGCTACATGGACGACGGCACCATCGAAGTCGCACCGCTCGCATACATGCGTGGACGCACGCTCAACGATGCATTCGTGATCCTCGATGAAGCGCAGAACACCACCGAACAACAAATGAAGATGTTCCTGACCCGACTAGGCTTCAATACGAAAATGATTATCACCGGCGACGTGACGCAGGTCGATCTGACAGTACCGAAATCCGGGCTCGCCACCATCGAACGCATCCTTGACGGCATTGACGACATCGCATTCGCCCACCTCAAACCGGAAGACGTAGTGCGACACGCGCTTGTCGGCAAAATCGTCGCAGCGTACGACCGACACGCGGCCATTGCCGGCGACCACAGCAGACACGCCACGGGCAAAACCACATCCAGGCAAACAAGCGAGCAAATCGAAAGGAACGCCGAATGAGCGTCGAGGTAACCAACGAAACCGTCTGGCAAATTGACGGCAAGGTGTTCTCCGATCTTGGCATATGGGTGATGGACCAAATGCGGGTCAGCACGCAATCCGACCTGACCATCATGTTCGTAGACCCCGATCCCATCGCCCAACTGCACATGCGTTGGATGAATCTTGAAGGCCCCACCGACGTGATGAGCTTCCCCATGGACGAGCTGCGCCCAGGAGACGGCCGAACTGTGATGGAAGGCGTGCTTGGAGATATCGTGATTTGCCCGTGGGTGGCTGCGCAGCAGGCGCTCGCGGCCGGACATAACACCATGGAGGAAATGATGCTGCTGACGATTCATGGCATCCTCCACCTACTCGGATACGACATGCACCCCAGAACAGGAGCGTCAGATGTTCGGTCTGCAGCGACAGCTGCTACTCACCTTCTTCGCGCTTCGCCAGGGAGCGGGGACGCAGGCCATCCTTCCGCCGGATACGCCGGACGCGCTCGCCGAATGGGATAGGCAGCATGGCACGGGACGGCAGATCGCCAAATAATGATTGACGTTTGCCGGTAGCATATCGTCCGGCATGATGGGGGCTGAATTATGCAGGCAACAATGATTGCGATGATCGTGGTGCTCGCCGTGGTGGCGCTGCTGTTGGTCTGGCTGTCGCTTCAATGGCCGCGACTGAAGGCGCTGTGGACGTGTGACCAGGGCGAGCCTGAATAACCTTATTCTCGAAATTCAAACGGATGCCGAGCTTTCGCAATTCATACGCGACAAGAAAATCAGGCGCATTCATAAGGTTCAGCGGTTGGTGGCCGATCGCTATGCCACCGCCGGATCGTGCGCGTTCTTCCGCATCTGCTGCAATGTGGTTGATGGTGTGCTCGTGACGGTGATTGCGGGCATGTTGGACGCTCCACTATGGGCCGAATTGCTTGCCGGATTTGTTTTTGCCATCGTCATTGCGGTGATTTCGCTGTTGGTGCGTCCGCGTAGTGCCGGGGCATCCAAGCCAGTCGACATTATGCTGCAGCATGTGGATGCTGTTTCCATTGCGGTTCTATTAACCCCATTCGCAAAAATCGGGGGGCAAAAAGGCGCGAAGCGTCGCGGCAGTGATCTTTCCGACGACGAGGAGCTCGAAAAAATCCAGATCGAACAAGGACGGGCAACCATTGACCGTCTGGTCGAAGTCAACGATTTCGATCCTGAAGTTTCCGAAATGCTGCGCAATGTGCTCACGCTTTCCGAAACGCTGACTCGTGAGATCATGGTGCCGCGCACCGACATGATTTGCATCGAGCGAGACGAAACGTTGGAGAATATGCTTAAGCTTTGCTCCCGTTCCGGATTCTCACGTGTGCCGGTCATCGGCGACGATGTGGACGATCTGGTCGGCGTGGCTTATTTGAAAGATGCCGTGCGCGCGACGGCCTTCAACCATGCGGCGATGACACGCGAAGTCGAATCGATAGTTCGTGACCCCATGCTCGTGCCGGAATCCAAGCCGGTCGACGATCTTTTCCACCAAATGCAGCGCACACGCCAGCATGTCGCCATTGTGGTGGATGAATATGGCGGAATCGCGGGCATGGTCACCATCGAAGATGCCATCGAGCAGATTGTGGGCGAACTGGAAGACGAACATGATCGCACGCAACATGCCGATCCGGAACGGATCGGTGACAAGAAATGGAGCATGCCCGCACGCACGCCTATCGCCGACTTGGAAGAGATTTTCGAAATCGACATTGACGAGGATGATGTCGACACCGTTTACGGCTTGCTGACCAAGCTGTTGGGACGTGTGCCGATCGTCGGATCCTCCGCAGTCACTCGAGCTTGCGCATGACCGCGGTCGACTCCGCAGGACGCCGCAAAAAGATGTCGACCATTGTGGTGGAGCCGGCCCACGTCGAGGGCGTGGACGAAACTGAAACACGTAACGAAGAACATGCGGATGATGCCGAAAAGGCATCCGACAACGATAAGGATTCCAAAGACAAGCATGACTGACGCAGCAACAACCGAGACGACTTCCGACCATTCCGATTCCGCCACGCCCGTTCCATATCGGTCCGGTTTCGTTGCCGTGGTCGGGCGTCCTAACGTGGGCAAGTCGACGTTGATCAACGCGTTGATCGGTACGCAGATCGCCATCGCATCATCTCGCCCGGAAACCACTCGTAAAGCCATTCGTGGCATTTTAACCACGGATAATGCGCAGATCGTTTTGGTTGATACGCCTGGCATCCATCGACCGCGCACACTACTTGGGCAGCGTCTGAACGATGTTGTGGACGAGTCGCTCGCCGACGTGGACGCCGTTGCTTTCCTGCTGCCTGGTAATCAGGAGATTGGTCCCGGCGACAAGCGCATTTTGAGCCGTCTGCGTTCTGATTTCGCAGTCAAGCGAGATGATGGCACATTCAAATGGAAGGTGCCGCTGGTTGCCATCGTTACCAAGATTGACGAATTAAGCCGTGACGGGCTGATCAACAAGCTCATTGAAATCAACGAATTCGCCGACTTCACCGATATTGTGCCAGTCAGCGCGCTGAAGCATGACAATCTTGCGGAAGTCAAGAACGTGCTTATCGAGAACATGCCGGAAGGCCCGCAAATGTACCCGGCCGAGCAGATCACCGAAGAGCGTCCGGAAGAAACCATTGCGGAACTGGTCCGTGGCGCTTTCCTGGAAGAATTGGATGACGAGTTGCCGCATTCACTGGCCGTAGTCGTGGATTCCATCGAATATCCGGAAGACAACGATAGTGGCGAAGCTTACGATGGCAAAGCCACGTGATTGTGTCGATTTATGTGGAACGCGATTCCCAGAAACCGATCATCATCGGCAAGGGAGCGGAACATCTTGTGCGTGTCAAGAAGAAGTTGCGTACGCCGGTCAACCGTATTGTTGGACAGAAAGCCAAACTCGATTTGCATGTCAAGGTTGCCAAGGGATGGCAGTCGATCCTAAACAGCTCGAGAAGCTAGGCTTCTGATCTGCTTAGGATCCGCTTCGCAACGATTGCGTGGAAAATAATAAATGAGGTCTGATTCCCGTAGGAGTCAGACCTCATTCTGCTGTTTCGAAGACTACTTCTTCTTGGTGTACATCTGCGTATTCAGCAAAGTGGCATAACGCTTGATGACCTTCGGACGAATCACCTTCATGGAAGCGGTCATCAAACCATTCTCCTGAGTGAATTCCTCCGGCAGAATGATGAACTTACGTACGGACTCCGCACGGGAAACACCTTCGTTGGCCTGATCGACCCACTTCTGCACTTCCGCACGGACGGCGGCATTGTTGGCGGCCTCCTCCATGGGTATGTCGCGATTCAGCCCCTTGCTTTCCAACCACGGACGCAAGGATTCCTCGTCAAGCGTAACAAGTGCGGAAATGAATGGACGCTTGTCGCCAAGCACCAAGGCCTGGGAAACGAATTCGCAACGCTTGATAACCTCTTCGATCGGACCGGGCGAGACATTTTTGCCGCCTGCGGTGATGATGAGATCCTTCTTACGTCCGATGATATACAGGAAGCCGTCATCGTCGATACGTCCCAAATCGCCGGTACGATACCAGCCGTCTTCAGTGAATGAATCCTCGGAGGCTTCCTCGTTCTTGTGGTACTTCGGGAACACGGCGGTACCCTTGACCTGAATCTCCTCATCTTCGGCGATACGCAGCTCGAAGCCAGGGAAAGCCACGCCGACGGAACCTGATGATAGGGCACACCAAGCGGATTGAACGCGCAAGGAGCCGTGGTCTCGGTCAAGCCATAACCCTCATACACGGGCACTCCGGCGCCACGGAAGAACGCCATAGTTCCGGGTCAAGAGGAGCGCCGCCCGCCACGATCCACTGGGCACGTCCGCCGAGCACCTCGCGTAGCGAAGCGTAGACCACCGGGTCGAACGCCATACGGCGAGCCTTGGCCAAAGCTCCGGCCTTACCCTTCGCACTGACCTCCTTCATGTAATTCTGGGCTGCCACAACGGCTGCGGCGAACGCCACGCCCTTAGCGCCATGACCAGCCTTCTGCGAGGCCGCGTTATACACCTTCTCAAGAACACGCGGAACAACGATCATGACGGACGGCTTGGCGACCTGAAGATCGGCGATCAGCGTCTTGATGCCCTGCGCGATGTAAATATGCAGTTCGCTGGCCACGCAAATGTAGTTGATGGCACGTGCGAAAGAGTGCGCCTGTGGAAGGAACAGCAGCACGCTGTTCTTCCTCTCATGCAGCAGTTTCGGCATATACGCCGGAAGATTCAACGCGGTGGTGCAATAATGCTCATGGGTCATCTCCACACCCTTCGGCGCGGCGGTGGAACCAGAAGTATACACAATGGAGCACAGGTCGGTTTTCTTGATGGAAGCGATGCGCCCGTCAAGCTCTTCGTCGCTCACGCCGGAGCCGTAGGCCATGATTTCGTCGAGACCGCCGTTCTCGAAGCAGATAATGTGTTCCAGTGCCGGGCATTCCTTATCGGCACCATCGGCTTTGGCGCGCATATCGGTGGTCTCGACCACCAGCAAGCGGGAATCGGAATTATTGACGATATTACGGATCTGCTCCGCGGAATCCGTGTCGTAGATCGTGGCGAGCACACCACCACATGCCATGACGGCCGCGTCGAACACATCCCACTCGTACGAGGTACGGCACATGAACGCCACGCCGTCGCCCTTCTTAAGACCGTAATGCATCAGACCCTTGGCGATCTGACGAATATCGGCGAGCACCTCGTTGCCGGTTTTGGTCACCCATTCGCCGTTCGTCTTATAGGTGTAGAGCGCTCGTCACCCATACGCTCGGCTCGATCGGCGTAAATATCGTAGATGGTGGTGCCCTCGTCCAGCGGCGGCTTGCCCTCGGTTTTGGTGGTCAACAGACCGGTTTCCGGATCGAGGAACGTGGTGGATGGGAATCCTTCGCCCCATTCGACGGTGTGCGGAAGGTCGATATGGCCGTCGGGGGAGATGATGTTGTTCGGATCGTTGTAATCCGGAGTGTTGCCGGAATCGTCGCTGACGGGGTGAACGAAGTCACCTCCCAAACGCAGTGCCTTCTGCGCAAGATTTGCAGCTCGCTTGTTCAAAGAGGTGATGACGGACACGTGACTCTCCTACACATTTAAATCCAATATCTGTAGGATGATAGACCCATGAATGCGACACGTCACCTTACGGTAGCGTAGGGAAAGTGCGCATCCAGCGGGGCCTGCGTAAAGGAATTGCCATGCGATGCCATTCAATAGGTGAACTTTTCTTCATACAAAGGTGTGACCTACGTT
>ENA-OQIM01000935-OQIM01000935.1-human-gut-metagenome-genome-assembly--contig:-NODE-935-length-10683-cov-2.351554_pt1 | contig 10683 bp, 14 predicted proteins | sample MGYA00242579_ERZ504744 | MGnify/ENA primary metagenome ERZ504744 (study PRJEB26092, sample SAMD00036441) | human gut metagenome | host: Homo sapiens | study: EMG produced TPA metagenomics assembly of...
CTTCCCCGCACGCTAAGCTAAACATCATGACCAATTTCGCAGATCTCACGACCATCGCCGTAGGTGGACCAATCGCATCCTTTATCGAACCGACCTCGCGTGTCGGCGTTATCGAAGCCGTCGAGGATGCCGACGCCAAAGGATTGCCGCTGTGCGTGATCGGCGGCGGATCCAATATGCTCGTGGCCGACACGCCGTTCGATGGTGTCGTGGTGCGTGACGCGCGACACGCCGTAAGCGTGCTTGATGAGGCGGCTCCCGTCGAAAACGGCGAAAAAATCGTACATGTCAACGCCGAAGCGGGTTGCAATTGGGATGATTTCGTCGACTACTGCGTCAACCTCGGCTTGGAGGGCGTGGAAGGACTCTCCGGCATTCCAGGCACTGTCGGCGCGTCGGTCGTGCAGAATATCGGCGCATACGGCCAGGAAGTCGCATCCAGCGTCGAAAGCGTGGAGGTCTGGGATCGCAAAAACAAGCAGACCAAGGAGCTCACCAATCAGGAACTTCATTTCGGCTATCGCATGAGCGCGCTCAAAGCGAGCATGTACAGCGCTCCGGCAACGCCTGCGGCCGACTTCTTCCCGACACCGCGCTACGTGGTGTTGTCCGTTACTTTCGCGCTGCATCACAGCGAAACCGGCGTAGTTGGCTACGGCCAGCTCGCCAAAGCATTGGGCGTGGAAGTGGGCGACCGTATGGCGACCGCGGATATTCGCAACGCCGTGTTGAAAGTACGCGCCTCCAAAGGCATGCTTGAAGATTCCCATCGATATCTGACCGAAGCCATGCGAGGCACCAAAAAGAGCGAACTGGTCGCCATCGCGCATGACGCACAGCGCACGCAGACAGGCAACGATGAACCCGACTACAATCGCCACAGCTGCGGCAGCTTCTTCATGAATCCGATTCTCACCAAAGAACAAGCGGCAAAGCTTCCCGAAGACGCGCCACGATTCGACGCGACCTTGCCGGATGGCACGCCGGGCGTCAAAACATCCGCGGCATGGCTTATCGATCATGCGGGATTCCATAAGGGCTACAAAACCAGCGGAAATGCCGCAGCGGGGCTTTCGACCATGCATACGCTGGCATTGACCAACCGCGGCGGAGCCACAGCTGCAGATATCGCGGAACTTGCCAAAACCGTGCAGGATGGCGTTGAACGGGCATTCGGCATTCGTCTCGTTCCCGAACCGGTCGTCATCGGCATGAGCCTTAAGTAAACGTAAGAACGAAGGGAGAAGGGAAACGCAATGAACGTATTACGTAAGAAATCCGTCGAGCAGACGCTGGCGGAAACAGAGGAGTCGGGGCGCTCCCTGAAACGAGACCTGACCTGGTGGGATTTGGCCATTATGGGCGTGGCCGTGGCCGTCGGCGCGGGTATCTTTTCCATCGGCGCGCAGGCGGCAGCCTTCCATGCGGGTCCGGCCGTGATCATCAGTTTCCTCATCGCCGGCGTGGTATGCGGTGCGGCCGTAATGTGCTACGCCGAATTCGCGTCCATGATTCCGGTTGCGGGATCCGCCTACACCTTCACCTACACCACCGTCGGTGAGATCGTCGCGTGGGTGATCGGCTGGGATTTGATCCTTGAAATGCTGATGGCAGGCTCCGTCGTCTCCAAATATTGGGGCGTCTATCTCAACGATTTCTTCCGACTTGTCGGATGGAATATCAATACCAACGTCACCATCGGATCATTCAATTTCGATTTCGCGCCAATCATCGTCGTAGCTTTCTTCACGGCACTCTTGGTGTGCGGCACGAAAAATCGGCGCACGGGTCGACGGCGCGCTTACCATGCTGAAAATCGCCATCGTGCTATTCGTGGTAATCGTCGGATTCTTCTACGTCAAAGCCGAGAACTTCACCCCATTCATTCCACCGAGCGAACCGGCGACCGCCACCGGATCCGGGTTGGCCGCAACCATGGAACAGCCATTGTGGCAGTGGGCCACCGGCATGACCCCCAGCATTTACGGCATTGCTGGCATCATCTCCGGAGCCGCGCTCGTGTTCTTCGCGTTCCTCGGCTTCGATGTGGTCGCCACCACTTCCGAAGAAACCGTCAATCCGAAGAAGAACGTTCCGCTGGGTATAGGCGTGGGCATGGGACTGATCATCGTGCTTTACACCCTCGTCGCCATCGTCACCACCGGCATGGTCTCCTACAAAGACCTCGCCAAGCAGAAAGATCCGTCGCTTGCCACGGCATTCGAAATGGTCGGCGCTGACTGGGCCGCCAAAATCATCAGTTTTGGCATTGTGATCGGCCTGGCCACCGTGGTCATGGTGCTGCTGCTCGGCCTGACCCGCGTGGTGTTCGCCATGAGCCGAGATGGCCTGCTGCCGCGCTCGCTCAGTCACACGGGCAAGCACGGCACTCCAGTGCGTCTGCAGATTGCCGTCGGCGTGGTCATGGCACTCATCGCAGCCAGCTGCAACGTCAGTATCCTTGCCGACATGGTGAACATCGGCACGCTGTCGGCATTCACCCTTGTTTCAATCTCTATTCCGATCATGCGCAAGAAGCGCCCCGACCTGAAGCGAGTCTTCAAAATCCCCGGCAATCCATGGGTGCTATCCTCATCGCGCTCGCCAACATCTGGCTCATGCTCAACCTGAGCGTGCTCACCTGGATTCGATTCGTGGTCTGGCTTGCGGTCGGCTTCTGCATCTACTTCGGCTACGGCTACCGCCACGCCCGATTGGTACGGGAGAGCTGGAAGTTGGCAATCAAGAGTAGTCTTGAACGGTAAGTGTTAAGGAGGTAACCATGCCATACGTTGTCGCTCAGCCGTGCGTCGATGTCAAAGACAAGGCCTGCGTGACGAATGCCCGGTCGATTGCATCTACGAGGGCTCCCGTTCCCTGTACATCAATCCGAACGAATGCGTGGATTGCGGCGCATGCGAACCGGTGTGCCCGACTGAAGCCATCTTCTATGAAGATGATCTGCCAGACGAGTGGGCCTGGTACAAGGATGCCGCAGTCAGCTTCTTCGCTGAAGTCGGCGATATGGGCGGCGCTTCCGCAGCCGGCCCGATCGGTAAGGATCCGGAGCAGGTAGCTGCTCTGCCGCCGCAAAATCAGTGATCGGCATTTGAAAGCGGCCTTTTCCCGTTGGAAGAGGCGCATATTTTTTGTTTATAGAGGATTATAAGGAGTTTTCACGATGGGCTTTCATGAGTTTTCTTCGCCATACGATTGGTCGCGTATCGCAGCATACAAGCGCGACAAGGCCAAAGCCGTCGTCGGAGCATGATCGACCTGTCCGTGGGATCTCCCGTCGATCCCGTGCCCGACTCGGTGCGCAAGGCGCTCGCAGTGGCGGCGAATGATCCGAATGCGTATGGATATCCGGCTACTGCAGGTACTGCCGATTTACGTGCTGCGATTGCTGAATGGTTTTCGGCGACTCGCAATGTTGATTTGCAGGCGATCCATGCTGATGTGGTGCCTACAGTCGGCTCCAAAGAGGGTGTTGCGTTGATGGCGTCGCTACTGCATTTCGGTGAGGATGATGTTGTGGTGCAGCCGAAGGTTTCGTACCCGACGTATGAGATCGGCACGCAGTTGGCTGGGGCGCAGGTGCTTAAGGTCGACGATGTGGCTGATGTTGCGTCGTGGCGCAATGTGCCTGGCGTCAAAGCGGTGTGGGTGAATTCCCCTTGTAATCCGACGGGCGAGGTGTATTCGGCCGAGCGGATGGCTGGCATTGTCGCAGCTGCGCGTGAGATTGGCGCAGTGGTGCTTTCCGACGAATGCTATGCGCTGATGCAGTGGAGGGGTGCTGTGAATGGCGCTGAAGGTGATGCTGATTCACTTGCGTCGACGCCGTGCGCGCTGCGTGGCGATGTGTGTTTGGACTCTGCCGAGGGCGTGCTGGTGCTTTATTCGTTGAGCAAGCAGAGCAATATGGCGGGGTATCGTACTGCGTTCATTGCCGGAGATGAGTCTTTGATTGCGTCGATGAGTGCATATCGCAAGCAGATTGGTCAGATTATTCCCGGTCCGGTGCAGGCTGCGATGGCTGCCGGATTGCGTGATCTGGAATCCGTCAAGGTTCAGCATGCGCGCTATCGGGAACGTCTCGGCGTGTTGGTGAGCGCGTTGCGTGCTTACGGATACTGCACCGACATGCCGGACGGTGCGTTGTATGTGTGGGTGAGAGCCAAGTCGGGCGATTGCTGGACCGATATGGAGCAGCTTGCCAAGATCGGCATCATCGCCAGCCCCGGCGAGTTCTATGGTGCGCCGGAATGTCTGCGCTTCTCCGCCACCGCCAGCGACGAGGCGATCGCTTCCGCTGCTGAACGTTTGGTGCGCTAAGCCGATATGCGAAAGGGCTTCCGGCAATCGCTGGAAGCCCTTTATCTGCGGAGGCAGAGGGAGTCCAACGCCCATGCGTCTTATGGCTATGCGCAGCTGTTGATGTCGCTGATGGCAAAGTGAACGGCGTAGGCTAGGCCGCAGGGCGTCGTCCCTGGTTTACTTAAATCTATTCGAAAGTTTCGTAAATATTTGCATATAAAACTTTCGTAACAAAAATTCTAAGTATTTGGTTAAGCGATTTGACTTTCTTGAAAGTCAAATCATATAATTAAGTAGTGCTTTGACTGAAATGCTAAAGCATTTACGAAACATGACGATGTGTGTTCATACATGTCACCAAAGGAGAAAGACATGATGAAGTCAAGAACTTGGAAGCGAGTGCTTGCTGCTGTTTGCGCTGGTGTAGCGGCCGTTTCAATGGCTGCGTGCGGCGGAGGTACTAATAGCACCGCGAAGGACGGAGTCATTATCAACAGTGTTATGAATTCAACTTCGCAGGCGTCGTTGAATTATAATCCGTTCTCTTCTACAGCTTTGACCGGTGTGGTCGGTGCTCTGTACGAGCCATTGTTCTATATGAACAACCTTAAGGACGACCTACTAAGCTGGAACCGCTAATGGGTAAATCCTACACTATCAGTGACGATGCGAAAACTATTGATGTAACGATTCGTGACGGTGAAAAGTGGTCTGATGGCGAACCTTACACTGCCGAAGATGTTGCATACACATTCAACCTCCTTAATTCCAACAAGGCTTTGAATACCGGTGGCTTTGCTGGCTCTGTCAAGCCCTTAGCGATACGGAAGTTCGTATCACTTTGGACAAGCCTGAGTCGGTGAATGCTCTGTCGTATCTGTCCGGCACGATGATTGTCCCGAAGCATGTGTGGGAAAAGATCGATGATCCGGTGACCTATACCAATAAAGACGCTGTTGGCTCTGGGCCTTTCACAGTTAAGGGCGGGAACTTTTCCCCAACCGCTTACACGTTTAAGAAGAATCCGTACTACTGGGATGAAGGTAAGCCTGAAATTGATGGCGTCCGTTATGTTCTGATCACCGGTGGCACCCAAGCTTCTCAAAATGCCTTGACCGCTGGCGATGTGACTGGATGTCTGCGATTTTCCCGAATATGGATGATGTGCTGTCGGGATATCCTGATATTCAGACGGTTGACGTTCCTTCTAGTCAGATGGCATTCATGACCTGTTCGAACAAAGAACTCGGCTGCAGTGGTCCTATCACTGATCCGGCAGTGCGCAAGGCTATCTATTACGCTCTTGATCGTAATCAGATTAATAAACTTGCTCTGAATGGCCAGTACAGTGAGCTGGCTGGTTCTCTGTATCCGTATGGACAGTTCACCAAGTACGCTTCGGATGACGTCCCGGATTCACCTATTCCGGGTAAAGGACGTACGGATGAACCGTCAAGATACTGGAGGACGCCGGCTATACGAAGGGTGATGACGGCATCTATCAGAAGGACGGAGTTAAGCTGAGCATCAAAGTCGCTGTTATGAGTGATGTCTCTGACTGGATTAACGCGATTAACGTCGCCTCGCAGCAGCTGGCAAAAATCGGTATTGATCTGCATGCGGACCAAATGTCTTCTAATGAATGGACTCAGGCGATGCAGCAGGGCCAGTTTGAAATGTCCATTTATGGTCTGTGGGTCGCAGGTGCCGAACCATGGATGTTCTACAACCAGTTCTATGCCACTGCCAATACGGCTGCAGTGGGTAAAAGCGCTTGGCCTAATTACGCTCGCTACAGCAATAAGACCGTGGATGATGCTCTTAATGTCATCAATGCCACCACTGATGTGGCGACCAAGAAGTCTGAATATGAGAAGATTCAGACTCAGGTGTTTGAGGACATGCCGTATATCCCGATTCTGCGCCAATCCGGTTTGAGCGAAATGTGGAGCGATAAGGTTACCGGTTGGCCGACAAACGATAACGTCTATGCTAATCCGCAGACTTGGCAAATCCTGATTTGGGCATTGTTCTGAAGAACCTGAAGGTTAAGAAGTAACCTGACGGATTTTATGAATCAACGGTGCACAAGGCGTTTTAGATGTGCGCTTTGTGCACCATTCCATGTAGAAATGAGGTAACGATGAGGTTCTACCTGAAAAAGATAGGATTTTACCTTGTTGCATTGTTTGCGGCTTTGACATTGAACTTTGCCATCCCGCGACTGATGCCAGGTGATCCGGTTTCAGCTGTTCTTACCAGGCTTGCATCGCGAGGTGGTACTGTTGCACCCGAAACAAGGGAAGCGATTACTGCAATGCTGGGACAAGGTGGAGGCAACATCTTCCAGCAGTATATTGATTATCTGAAGAATATCTTCACCGGCAACTGGGGCGTATCTGTAACGTATTTCCCCAACCAAGTTACAACGTCCATTGCTTCTGCACTGCCTTGGACCATTTGTCTTGTCGGCACAACCACGATTATATCGTTCTTTATTCAACAGGCTCTTGGTATCTGGGCTGGTTGGCGTCGTGGTGGCGCTTTTGATAACATCATTTCCCCTGTGTCCACCATTTTCCAAGCTGTTCCTTACTTCTGGCTTGCACTCATCTTCATTTGGGTGTTTGCCCGTACGCTGCATTGGTTCCCTCAGTCAGGCGGATACAATTATCGTGAGGTTGTGCCCGGCTTCACTTGGGAATTCTTCTCGAGCGCAGTGAAGTATGCAATCTTGCCGGCCTTGACGATTCTTGTCAGCTCTCTGGGCATGGGGGTTGTCGGTATGCGTAATATGATGGTCTCCACGTTGTCTGAGGACTACATTGTTACTGCTGAGGCCAAGGGCTTAAGTCCTAAACGCATTATGATGTGCTACGCAGCTCGTAATGCAGTGTTGCCATCCATTTCTGGCTTTGGCACGTCTATCGGTGCAGTGGTGGGCGGATCGCTGCTTACTGAACAGGTGTTCTCCTATCCAGGTGTTGGTCAGATGCTTTTGCAAGCGGTGACCAGTAACGATTACGCGCTGATGCAAGGTATCTTCCTGATTATTACCGTTACTGTTCTAGTCGTGAACTTTATCATTGATTTGCTTTACGGCATTATCGATCCACGTACGCGGCAACAGGATTGAGGTTAAATATGTCTGCAACAAATTCTTCTGCTGCTGTGGCTCGTAGCCAAGCTAAACATCGTCGCTCCGCTTTGGATTCTCTCAAGCGAGTTCTTCCTGAGCGTTCTGCAAAATTGACGGCTGGATTAACCATTGTGATCGCAATGGTTTTGTTCGCCATTATTGTTCCTATCTTCACGAAGGATCCTAATAAGATCAATGACATTGGCTTGTCTGCGCCATCTGCCCAGCATTGGTTGGGCACTACGCAGTCTGGCAGGATGTTTTCACTCAGCTTGGCTATTCTGTCCGTGGCTCTCTGATTATTGGCTTTGCTGTTGGCTTGATTGCAACTGCGATGTCGTTCATTTTCGGTGTTTTGGGCACATATATTGGCGGAATTTGGGATGATTTGTTCTCTCTGATTACCAATATCATGCTGGTGATTCCGGGGTTGCCTCTGACCATCGTGATTTCTGCATTGATGCCTTCCAAGGGCACGATGATGTTGGTCATTGTTATTTCAATCACCGCATGGGCTGGCGGTGCCCGTGTACTGCGGGCGCAAACATTGTCGATGCGTGGGCGTGATTATGTTCTTGCCGCAAAAATTGCAGGTGAACGTCCGTGGCGCGTGATTACCGTTGAAATTCTGCCTAATCTGTTGCCTGTGATGGGATCGCAGTTTGTGTTCTCCGTTATTATGGCAATCCTGAGTGAGTCTTCGTTGTCCTTCATTGGCCTGGGTCGACCCAATCCTTCTCGCTGGGAACATGCTGTATTACGCGCAGAACGGTTCTGCTCTGAACACGGGCGCATGGTGGTGGTTCCTGCCACCGGGACTGATGATCGCTATCATCGGCGCCGGATTGTCCTTCATTAATTTCTCCATCGATGAAGTCATCAATCCGCGACTACGTAAGCTTACCAAGAAAAGCAAGGGAAAGAAAGGGTGAACACGATGGCGACTCAGAATTCTGATATCCTGCTTTCGGTCGATAACCTCGACGTTATCTACGATACGGATGATCCGGTGCACGCCGTGCAGAACGCTACATTCGAATTGCGTCGCGGTGAGATGCTTGGTTTGGCTGGTGAATCCGGTTGCGGCAAGAGTACATTGGCGTATAGCATCAATCAAATGCTGAAAGCTCCGGGTAAGATTAACTCTGGCTCTGTGATTTTCCATGATAAGTCAGGGAAAGATATTGATATCCGTGCTTTGTCGGGGCGTTCATTGCGTGAATACCGTTGGGAGAAAACCTCCATGGTGTTTCAGGGCGCCATGAATTCATTAAGTCCTGTAACTAAGATTGGTAAGCAACTTGCCGATATTTATAAAACTCATCGTCCTCATATGGCGAAGAGCGAACGACAAGACCGTTGCGCACATTTGCTTGAGATGGTGCATGTTGATCCAAATCGTCTAGCTGCTTACCCGTTTGAACTTTCCGGCGGCATGCGTCAGCGTGTGATGATTGCCATGGCTTTGGCTCTTGAGCCGCAGCTGATTATTATGGATGAACCGACCACGGCATTGGACGTTGTTGTACAGCGTGAAATCATCGAGGAAATTTCGGAATTGCGCCGTGACAAGGGCTTCTCTGTTATTTTTATCACGCATGATTTGCCGATGCTCTTGGAGATCACGGACAAAATTGCTGTGATGAAAGATGGTGTCATCGTAGAACAAGGCGTTTCTGAAGACGTGTATTTCAATCCGAAGCATCCGTATACACAACGGTTGCTGAGCTCGTTCCCATCTTTGACAGGAGATCGTGCTCATTCGTTCGTGTTCCACGCCATGCGTGAAAGGAATAATCATGTCAGTATTGAAGCTTGAGCATGTGAAAAAAGATTTTACCCTGCGTAATGGTTTGAAAACCACGACGATTCATGCGGTGAAGGATGCATCATTCGAGTTAGCTTCGGATAAGACCATTGCTCTTGTTGGTGAGTCTGGTTCCGGGAAATCGACAATCGCCCGAATGATTACATGTTTGGAGACGCCGACTTCTGGAAGCATCACGTTGGACGGCAAGCCTGTCCCTACGCATGGTAAGGATTTGTACGAATACCGTCATAATGTGCAAATGGTATTTCAGGATCCGTTCGCTTCCTTGAATCCATATCATACGATTTTCCACCATATTCTTCGTCCTCTTATGATTAATCACATGGCAAATAGCCAAGAGGAATATGAGCAGAAGGTTATCGAACTGCTGGAACGTGTTGAATTAACGCCTGCCGTCAATTTCATGTATCGACGTCCTCATGAGCTGTCTGGTGGACAGCGTCAGCGCGTCGCAATTGCACGTGCATTGCTCCTAAGCCAAAGGTTCTAATTGCGGATGAGCCTGTTTCGATGTTGGATGTTTCTTTGCGGTTAGGCGTGCTTAACCTGCTGTCTAGAATTCAGCAGGAAGAACACATCGGCATGCTGTACATTACCCATGATCTGGCGACTGCTCGCCATTTTTCGGATGAGATTATGGTGATGTGTCATGGAGACATTATTGAACATGGTCCTTCTGATGATGTGATTTTGAATCCGCAGCAAGACTACACGAAAGTGTTGCTTAATGCCGCGCCTGATCCCGAGAAGCATTTCGCGAAGATTCGTGATGGGCGTAGCGTCAGTAATGCCGCATGGAATACGTCTGATCATCATCTGATTGCTTGCAACTCCCTCGGCCTATGGCCGAGGGTTCCATATAAAGGAGTACTTTATGCAAATCGCAAACCCCGTTCTCCCGGGATTCAATGCCGATCCTCGATGATTCGGGTCGGGGATACCTACTACATCGCCAATTCCACGTTCGAATGGTTCCCAGGTGTCCGTCTGCACGAGTCCAAGGACATGGTCCATTGGAACCTGTTGCCGAGTCCACTGAGCCGCACGAGCCAGCTTGACATGCGCGGCAATCCGTCATCCGGTGGCATCTGGCTCCGGATCTTTCCTATGCGGACGGCAAATTCTGGCTGATCTACACGGACGTGAAGGTCGTGAACGGTGCGTTCAAGGATTGCACGAACTATTTGGTCACTGCCGAAAGTATCCATGGTCCGTGGAGCGAGCCGATTCGCGTGAACGGTGTCGGCTTCGACGCAATCTTGTTCCATGACGACGATGACCGCAAGTATCTGGTGCAGCAGACTTGGGATTTTCGTGAGTACCATCATGGCTTCGAGGCAGCACACTGACCGAATTCGATGTGAAGACGATGAAGCTCAAGCCGGAAACTGAA